>Ga0116226_10001012_pt1 | contig 24501 bp, 25 predicted proteins | sample S1TSphfallax_FD_89692 | JGI IMG/M metagenome (GOLD analysis project Ga0116226, IMG submission 89692) | Host-associated microbial communities from peat moss isolated from Minnesota, USA - S1T2_Fa - Sphagnum fallax MG | ecosystem: Host-associated > Plants > Peat moss > Unclassified | place: USA... | reverse complement strand
GCCGATGCTATCGCCATGAAAGTGAGGCCGATGGAAAATAATACCTGGTCAAGATGCTTGGCCCGATAAAGACGGCTATACAGCGTGCGCTCCAGTACCACACCCACAGCCGCCGCAGCAAGAAATGCCAATGGCAAACTCAACAGGAACGGCACGCCAAAACGGTTCATCGCGAACACGCAAACGTAACCACCGAACATTGCAAACGCGCCATGTGCTAGATTGACGAAATTCATCAAGCCCATCGTCACCGACAAACCAACGCTGATCAGAAACAGCAGACTGCCGTAGGCGATGCCATCGAATAGCACACCGAGGAAATGCATCAGCATCGGCACATCATTTCAAAGGTCGATAGTCGCCCCGCACTGCGCATCACCGCTCGCCTCCTGTCTTTGCTGCCGCATCGACTTCGTCAAACACCTGCTGCGTAATGCGAAAGGCAGAATTCGCCGCAGGCACTCCGCAATAGATTGCCGTTTGCAGTAGTACTTCCTTGATTTCTTCGCGTGTAACGCCATTGTTGGCACTGGCACGCAGGTGCAATTTCAATTCTTCCTCTCGATTCAACGCCACCATCATCGCTATGGTCAACATGCTGCGTGTGTGACGCGGCAAACCAGTACGCGTCCAGATTTCGCCCCAGGCGTAGCGCGTGATCAAATCCTGAAAGTCCGCATTCAACGGCGTCAGGCTATCCTGCGTACGCTGTACATGGGCATCACCCAAGACGGCACGACGGACTTGCATGCCTTTGTCACGCACCTCCTGTTGATCCATCAGTCTGTCTCCATCAGAAATGCACACAGATTCTCGTTGTATTGTTCAGGCTGCTCCCAATTCGACAAATGGGCCGCATCGAACTCAAGATAACGCGCGCCGGTGATCGTAGCAGCAATGCCCTTGCCATCGCCTGGAGGTGTCGATGGGTCGCGGCTGCCTGCAATCACCAGCGTAGGATTGGCAATCTCTGAAATGCTGATGCGCTGATCCATATCGCGTATCGCCGCGCAGCAACCGACATAGCCCGGCACCGATGTATCAAGCAGCATTTTCTGAACAATCGCAATCTTGTCTGCCGCAGTTTCGCGGAAATGCGGTGTGAACCAACGCGCGATGACGGAATCGGTAACCGTCGGCATACCTCCTTCCGTGACCAGCTTGATGCGTGTATCCCAATTCGACGCTGGCCCCATGTAGGGCGATGTATTGGATAACACCAGTCGCGCAATGCGCGAGCCGTAATGCGTACCAAGCCACATCCCCGTCATGCCGCCGAGCGACAAGCCACAGAAATGCGTTTTCGTGATGGCGAGATGATCGAGCAATGCAATCGCATCATCTGCCAGATCCGCCATGGTGAAAGGCTCCCCCGGCACAAACGATTCGCCATGCCCACGCGCGTCATAGCGCAAAACGCGGAAGTGCTTCGTCAACGCGTCCATCTGCGGTTGCCACATATGCAGATTCGTGCCTAGCGAATTACAGAGCATCAGCCACGGCGCATCAGCCTCGCCGTCAATACGATAATGCAGGCGCAAGGTGCCACGTACTATGAATTGCGATTCACTCATGACTATTCTCCAAGGTCAGTGCGCCATGCCTGCACCACGCGTTCAACAAAGGTTTGCGCTTGTCCGGTATAACGCAATGGATCAAATAGAGTTTCCAGTTTTTCGGGGCCAAGTATAGCGCTTACATCAGATTGCCTCGCGAGTACATCGCGCAGATGCTGCTTCTCCATCACAGCCTGCTGACACGCTCGTTCGACCAGATCATAAGCCCCCGAACGCCCCAAGGTCTGCGCCAACGCCAGCGTTACGGCTTCCGCCATGATCAATCCCTGCGTCGCATCGAGATTAGCTCGCATGCGTGCAGCATCCACCTGCAAACCCGCCATCATATGCATCATTTGTGCTAGGGCGGCACCACTCAATTGCACGATTTGCGGCAGACATTCCCATTCTGCTTGCCAGCCGCCCAATGCGCGCTCGTTTTCCTGCGGCATGGCAGAAAGCATGGTCGCTACCAATCCGGGCATGCGCGTTCCCGCCGCCAACACCGCCGCACAAGCAACGGGATTACGCTTGTGCGGCATTGCCGACGAGCCACCGCGACCTGCCACCGACGGTTCGGCGAGTTCTGCAATTTCGGTTTGCGCCAACAACGAAATATCACGCACCATCTTGGCAAGCGAGCCTGTCATTGCACCCAGTATTGTCGATAGTTCGACGACACGATCACGCGTTGCATGCCAGGGCAATGTTGGCAGCGTCAAACCCAGCTCTGCCGCCAATGCTTGCGCAGTCCGTAATCCCGCATCACCCAGACTGGCTAACGTACCTGCTGCACCGCCAAATTGCAACACCAGCAGACGCGGTTTCAATTCGTTGATTCGAGTACGATGACGTTGCAAGGCATCCAACCAGGTTGCCGCTTTTAGTCCCAGAGTGATCGGCAATGCCTGCTGCATCCAGGTGCGTCCCGCCATTGGCGTTGCACGATGTTGCTCTGCAAAGTTGGCAAGCAGGTCGCCGAGTTGCTGCAAGTCGGTTTCGATATGTGTCAGTGCATCACGCAATTGCAGGACCAGGCCGGTATCGATGATGTCTTGACTGGTCGCGCCCCAATGCACGTATTTGGCTGCTTCAACATTGGACTTCGCGACCAAGGCAGTCAGTTGTTTGACCAAAGGTATCGCGTGATTGCCTACCAGATTAGCCGCGATAGCGAGTGCAGGAATATCGATTTGCGACGCATCGCAGGCAGCAGCAATCGCCTCACCTGCAGCTACCGGAATCACGCCAAGCTGTGCCTGCACACGTGCCAGCGCGGCTTCCACATCAAGCATGCGCTGGATACGCACCTGATCGCCGAAGATCGCTCGCAGAGGTGGCGTCGATTCAAATACAGCGGCGAGATTATGCGAATACGGTTCACTCATCGGCGGCGCAATATGCTTGGGTCAGATGTCAAAGAATACGGTTTCATCATACCCGTGCGCGCCTGCCTGCACCACAATATTCCACTCCAGATTTTCTGGATCGCCATCAACGATGCGTGCAATCAAGCTTGCACGCCGTTGCTCCGGCACCAACTGCAAGACGTGATCGCTTGCATGACCGATGCCATCGGGAAAATACATTCGTGTCGCCAAGCGCTTGATCAAACCGCGCATGAATACCGAGACGACGATATGCGGCGCTTGCGTACTGCCATTAGGCCCCGGCAAGGCGCCCGGCTTGATCGTGGTAAAACGAAACTCCCCCAGCGCATCCGTTGCCATGCGACCAAATCCGCGAAATGTCGGTTCCAGCGGCAAATCACGCGCATCTTGCGGATCAGGATAGCGGCCATGATGATTGGCTTGCCAGATTTCAACCATGCCATCCGGCACGCCGATACCGCCCCCATCGAGCACGCGCCCTCGTATCGTCACCACTTGCCCTTCGACGCCTTCTGCACGCAAGTCGTTGCGATATAAGCCCGCCAAACCGATGTGCAGGAAAGGGCCGACGGTCTGCGATCCTGTCATGTCCATCATGACTCCATCGGCGTCGCATCGCGACCGCGCAAAACGATATCGAAACGGAAGCCAAGCGCGGTATCGGGCACAGTGTTATCCCAATCAAAGTGCGATATCAAACGCTGACGCGACTTCACATCGGGAATGCTTTGATAGATTGGATCGAAATCGAGCAGGGGATCACCCGGAAAGTACATCTGCGTGACCAACCGCGTTGCAAATGCTGGACCGAACAGCGAGAAATGGATGTGCGCAGGCCGCCATGCATTATGGTGATTGCGCCATGGATATGCGCCCGGCTTGATGGTGACGAAGCGATAGTTACCCAGTGCGTCAGTCAGTGTGCGTCCGCAACCTGTGAAGTTAGGGTCAAGCGGTGCATCATGCTGATCATTGTGATGTAGATAGCGCCCTGCCGCGTTTGCCTGCCAGATTTCAATCAACGTGAATGGCACCGGGTGGCAGCGATCATCCATGACGCGACCGCTAACAACAATGCGCTCGCCCAAAGGAGCTGCTGCATGTTGTGTCGTCAAATCTGCATCGCCGCTTTGAATATCGTCATGACCGAACACCGGCCCTGTCACCTCCGACAGGGTTTGTGGCAACAGGATCAAAGGCTGTTTCGGCGAACGCTTGTGTGTGGACACATAGGTTTCACACCAATAGTCTGGCTGCGTACCTATGGCTGGACGACGGTATTGTGCAATCTCAGCCATGCGCCCTCCAATCAAACGCGCTCAATCAATAGCGCAATACCCTGCCCTACCCCGATGCACATCGTGCACAAGGCGTAACGTCGGCCACTGCGCTTCAATTGATACATCGCTGTCGTCACAAGACGTGCGCCGCTCATGCCCAAGGGATGCCCCAATGCAATCGCGCCGCCATTCGGATTGACACGCGGATCGTTATCAGCAATGCCAAGTTCACGCAGCACCGCCAAGCCTTGCGCGGCAAAGGCTTCATTCAATTCGATCAGCTCGATTTGCGCGAGGCTCACACCGGTTTGTTGCAATAGCTTGCGAACGGCAGGTACCGGGCCAATGCCCATGACACGTGGCGCCACACCCGCAGTAGCCATGCCGACGATACGTGCTTTCGGCGTCAAGCCATGCTGACGCGCAGCAGATTCACTGGCAATCAACAACGCACATGCACCATCGTTGATGCTCGATGCATTACCTGCCGTCACCGTACCATCGGAACGCACCACGCCCTTCAACTTCGCCAACGCTTCCAGACTGGTTGCACGTGGTTGCTCATCCTGCGTTACCGCTATCGTCTCACCCTTCTTTTGCGGAATCTCGACCGCAGCAATCTCCTGCACAAATACGCCACTCTTTTGCGCAGCCGCAGCCTTGGTTTGACTTGCCAGCGCAAACGCGTCTTGATCTGCGCGACTGATGCGGTAATCGGTCGCGACATTTTCCGCTGTCTCCGGCATTGAATCGGTGCCGAAACGTTCTGCCATAAGCGGGTTGATGAAGCGCCAGCCTATTGTAGTATCGAAGATGCCGGTATTGCGCGAGAACGCGCTATCGGCCTTGCCCATCACGAACGGTGCACGCGTCATCGATTCGACACCACCAGCAATCATCAATCCGGCCTCGCCTGCCTTGATTGCACGAGCTGCGGTTCCCACTGCATCCATGCCGGAACCGCATAGTCGATTGATCGTCGCAGCGCCAACCTCTTGCGGCAATCCTGCCAGTAGCAAACTCATGCGAGCGACATTGCGATTATCTTCACCGGCCTGATTTGCACACCCGTAGATCACCTCCTGCAACGCGCTCCAATCGACGTTTGTATTACGTTGGATCAATGCACGCAAAGGCACCGCGCCGAGGTCGTCGGCGCGTACATCTTTCAAAGCACCGCCGTAGCGACCTATTGGGGTGCGGATCGCATCACAAATGAAGGCTTCGATCATATTTCTCTCGATTTCCTTTATGCTCGCATAAGTGGCACGCCAGTTATGCGCTGCAATTCTTCAAAATCAATTCCGTTGCAAATCTCGCGCACGAACAATCCCTGTGCACTGACATCAATGACCGCAAGATCCGTATAAATACGATCAACACAGCCTACACCGGTCAGCGGATAGGTGCAGGCATCGACAATTTTACTGACACCTTCGCGCGTCTGATTTTCCATCATCACATAAACCTGCTTCGCGCCAACGGCCAGATCCATCGCCCCGCCAACAGCAGGAATCGCATCAGGCGCACCAGTATGCCAATTTGCCAGATCACCGCGCATCGATACCTGGAACGCACCAAGCACGCAGATATCCAGATGTCCACCACGCATCATTGCAAAAGAATCCGCATGATGAAAAAACGCACCACCGGCCAGCAGGGTCACAGCTTGCTTTCCTGCGTTGATCAGGTCATCATCTTCCAACCCTTCCTCTGGTGCAGGCCCCATGCCAAGTATGCCATTTTCGCTATGCAATATGATCTCACGATCTTTCGGAAGATGATTGGCGACCAGAGTGGGCAGGCCAATGCCGAGATTCACATAGGCACCTTCCGGGATGTCACGCGCGACACGTGCAGCAATCTGGTCACGGGTCAGACGTTGCATGTTACCCCCGCCACAGCCACAACGCGCTGCACGAAAATCCCAGGCGTGACGATGGTTTCGGGATCAAGTTCCCCCAACTCCACCAATGTTTCCACTTGCGCGACCGTACATTTGGCCGCACTTGCCATCACCGGCCCGAAGTTGCGCCCCGCCTTGCGATAGACCAGATTACCCCAGCGATCTCCGTGATGCGCCTTGATCAGTGCGTAGTCTGCATGCAAAGGGGATTCCAGCACGTAATGACGACCATCGATGATGCGCGTCTCCTTGCCTTCAGCCAGAAGCGTGCCATAACCGGTCGGCGTGAAGAAACCGCCGATACCGGCACCAGCGGCGCGGATGCGCTCCGCCAGATTGCCTTGCGGGGTCAGCTCCAATTCAATTTTTCCAGCGCGGAACAATGCATCGAACACATGGGAATCAGATTGGCGCGGAAAAGAGCAAATGATTTTGCGCACGCGTCCAGCCTTCAGCAAGGCCGCTAAACCTGCATCACCACTGCCAGCGTTGTTGCAGATGATGGTCAGGTCGCTTGCGCCCTGCTCGATCAACCCGTCGATCAATTGCGCGGGCATGCCTGCATTGCCGAAGCCACCAATCATCACAGTTGCGCCATGGGGCACATCGGACAATGCATCGGCAATCGTTGCGCAGGATTTATTGATCACGTCGAATGAGATAGAAGCAATGCTTTCACAGGCACGACAAAATATACGATAAAGGTAGCAATGTTGCCATGCGCATTTTATCGGATACACGTCAGATTGACATTGTTCGATAAACGCACTAATGTCTGTTAATAGAACACATTTTGAGTGTAGCGAATGCCGTGACAAATGGTCAAGGCGCACAGCGGAAATTGCGTGCGATGACCGGACATGCGTATTACAGCCCTCCATTAAGACGATGAACAAGACGAGCAAACCCGAAGATGGCAGCACATCACATCGCGGCAACGGCAAGAATGCGATCACCATTGCCCAAGAAATCGATGCAATGACCGGCGACCCCAGTTTCATGACATCGCTTGCACGCGGACTTGCAGTCCTGACCGCCTTCAGCGATCAACGCCGCACATTGACCATCGCACAGATCAGCCACAAGACCGGCATACCGCGTGCAGCAGTGCGGCGCTGCCTGTACACGCTAAAGCAACTTGGCTACGCCAGTTCTGATGCCAACAATTATTCGCTGAAGCCGAAGGTGCTGACACTCGGCTACTCCTACTTATCATCCACGCCGCTGGCAATTTCCGCACAGCCTTGCCTCGACCACATCAGTAACACGTTGAACGAATCCTGCTCGCTTGCAGTATTGGAAAACGACGAAGTGTTGTATGTCGCCCGTTCATCAACATCACGCATCATGTCAGTCGCGCTCAATGCAGGTAGCCGCCTGCCCGCGTATTGCACCTCGCTGGGCCGCGCCATCCTCGCCTTCTTGCCGGAACAGGATTTGAGCAACTATCTGGAGCATGTCGAACTACGCGCCTTCACGCCACACACTGTAGTATCGGAAAAGAAGTTACGCGAAATGCTGGCGTCAATACGGCTTGCTGGATACGCAATGGTCGAAGAGGAATTGGAAGTTGGGCTACGCTCGATAGCGGTGCCGGTACGCAGAGCTTCAGGTAACGTCGTCGCCGCACTCAATATCGGTGCACAGGCAACACGCGTGACGCACACACAGATGGAGGAGGATTTCCTGCCGCTACTACTGAAAGGCTCTCGGGAGTTATCGGCGTTATTGCCTTGAAAATCAATAGACGCTTAAAGAAACAGCAGATAGTTTAGATATAAACTACCTGCCACGTTTCACGTAAAGGAAAAATGAATCGCGATATCCAGCGCAACTAAGCACTACCGCAGCCGGAGATGATCATCGAATCTATCGAGTCATCCCCAGATGCATCACCCGCTAACTAATATGGAAAACGGTAAATATCGCGAAACTTTGCTGGATCATTCATCACAGCTCTGAGCAATTATCAATGCCGATGCTTGTTAGCATCCTTGATGGTTTCCTTGAGGTCACCATAGGTCTTCTGTGCATTGCCTTCGACCTGCTTGCCAAGGCCCTTCAGCTGCTGCTCCTTGCTGTCGATAGCACGGCCAACGCCCTCTTGAACCTTACCAGCAACTTCCTTAGCGGTACCCTTGACTTGATACTTATTCATATCAAACTCCTATAAATTGATGGATGGTCACACCCGTCTCGTTTCTGTGAAGAAGTGATTCGGGATATAAGTTCGACTAGGTATTGCTGATGGAGTTCCAATAAATGGTTGGCAACAGATTGGATTTGGGATTGCAATACAACAATCAGATTTACAAGACTTAGATTTGCAAGCCTCAATGAGTGTTCATTTGTTGCTATCAGTAATAAACAATGGAAATACGGAATACTGATGAAGTGCGTTAATCAAATCTTTTGCGCATTCATCGAGGGTTCCAAAGGTATTGCTCACGGCCAGGGAAATGTGATCATCGATCCAATCAAATCGAGAGCAGACTTCCTCACACAAATTCGCCATTTGAGCAATACGCATAGCTTGTGATGCTATTACTCCTAAATTACTATTATCGTCTGCGACGCTTTTACACAATATCCCAAACAACCACCCAGCAGCCATCATCCGATCAGCCCCCCCCAGATATTTCTTTCAGATTCGAGACAGTCTTTGCCAACCCATGGCCCCACGCTACCTCAATAATCTCTATTGGCGGCACATCCAGCTTTTCGATCATTGAAGTCGCCCAGTCTTGAGCATCTTTCTGTGCAAGTAAATCAAGCTCAAGCCCTATACGAAAATATTCAGCCATCGTAGGAATTGAATTATTCATTTACTTGATTTAAGAATGGGAACGCGTCGGAAAACAGATATCTAAAAGAAGCTAACAGGTTGAACGGGCAAACTGGTATCCCGTTTCAGCCTGCGCTGCTCCATGATCTGCGCTTTTTCCGCTAACTCCAGAGCGTCATCTTCCAAAACGGAAATCCTTATTATCAGAGTCAGGGGACATAGCTAAAATTATCGAGATTGTTTGTGATTTTTCGCGCACAAAAACAAAAAGGCTTAAGAGTTTCCTCTTAAGCCTTTTTCTTGAATCTGGTCGGAGTACAAGGATTCGAACCTTGGACCCCCTGGTCCCAAACCAGGTGCGCTACCGGGCTGCGCTACACTCCGAAGAAAGAGATAATATCGTATTGCATCTCTTTGGTCAATCTATTTTTGCAGAAATATTGCCTGATCGCATAAACTTCTTTTTCACGCGGACAAATAACGCTGCAAGGAAAACATTATAGCACGATATTTTTTCTTTGCTATTCACCTTTTGCAACTTTTAGCATGTAGCCGACACTGCGGACGGTTTTGATGCAGTCAGCTGCGTCGCCAAGCGATTTGCGCAAACGCATGATGTGCACATCAACGGTACGCTCTTCGAAGAAGGCATGATCCCCCCATACCTTGTCGAGCAATTGTCCACGCGAAAAAACGCGTTCGGGATGCGCCATCAAAAAGCGCAATAGCTTGAACTCGGCCGGCCCCAATTCAACCGGGGCGCTATTGACCGTAACGACGTGACGCTCTTCATCTAGGGTAATCGCGCCCTGCGATTGCACGTTGCTGGCATCTTGCTGTGGTTGGCGGCGCAATACGGCATTGATGCGTGCCACCAGTTCACGCGGTGAAAACGGCTTGGTGACATAGTCGTCAGCACCTGCGTTCAAGCCTTTTACCTTATCTTCATCCAATCCCTTGGCGGTCAACATGATGATAGGCAAGGTGGCGGTGCGTGGGTGCGCTCGCCATTCGTTGAGCAGTTCGATGCCCTGCTGATCGGGCAGCATCCAGTCAAGCAGTACAGCGCGCGGCAAGTTACGCTCCAGCGATTGCCGCGCCATCTTGCCGTCGATTGCCAGCTCAAACGCAAAGCCAGCAGACTCCAGCGTAAAACGCAGCAGCTCGGCAATGCCGGGCTCATCTTCTACTACCAGAATGGATGGATTTTGTTTCATTCAAATTCAATCTTGCTACAACGGGCTACGATCCATCGCAACCCGGTACTGCTTGTCCGCTATTATGCGACGAGTTTGTCGGCAATGCGTTTGGCCATTGTATTGGCAACACCTGCATCCTTGGCCTCCACCATCACACGGATCAATGGCTCGGTGCCGGATGGACGGATCAAGACGCGGCCTTCGTCACCGAGCTCAGACTCGACAGCTGCCTTTTCGCTGAGCAAGGCATTGTTGCCCTGCCAGTTATATCCTGTCGCCACTTTGACGTTGATCAGCGTTTGCGGAAACAGGCACATGTCTTCTGTGCATTGCGCCAGCGTCTTGCCGCTCCGCTTCAAGGCAGACAATACTTGCAACGCAGAGATGATGCCGTCGCCTGTCGTATGCTTGTCGAGGAATAGCAGATGACCGGAGCCTTCACCACCCAACAACCAGCCGCGTTCCTGCAGCACTTCCAGCACGTAGCGGTCGCCGACCTTCGCACGTGCAAAGCCGACGCCCATTTTCTTCAATGCGACTTCCAGCGCCATGTTGGTCATCAGCGTGCCAACCGCACCAGCCACCGGGCCAATCGATAATCTGTCCTTCACCATGACGTACAACAATTCATCGCCGTTGTAGACACGTCCCGTAGCATCGACCATCAACAGACGATCTGCGTCGCCATCAAGCGCGATGCCAAGATCAGCTTTATGCTCTGTCACTGCGGCGGACAATGCTTCCGGCGCAGTCGCACCGCATTCATCGTTGATGTTGGTGCCATTCGGTTGATTGCCGATGGCGATGACTTCTGCGCCGAGTTCGTGGAATACATCCGGTGCAATGTGATAAGCCGCACCATGCGCACAATCGACGACGATCTTCAAACCACGCAGATCGAGCTCATTCGGGAAAGTGCTCTTGCAGAATTCGATATAACGTCCACGTGCATCTTCCAGACGTTTGGCCTTGCCGAGCTTTTCTGATGCGACGCAGATGATCGGGTCGTCCATCACCGCTTCAATCGCCAACTCCACTGCATCCGGCAACTTGCTGCCGTGCTCGGAGAAGAATTTGATGCCATTGTCCTGATACGGATTGTGCGATGCGGAAATCACGACACCAGCCGACAGACGCAGCGCGCGCGTCAGATAAGCAACAGCCGGAGTGGGCAAAGGCCCTGCCAGCATGACATCGACGCCCGCCGCCGAAAAACCGGCTTCCAATGCAGCTTCCAACATATAGCCGGAAATACGTGTGTCCTTGCCAATCAACACCACCGGCTTGCCGCCGTTAGCCGCGTTTTGTGCCAGGATACGTCCTGCTGCGTAGCCCAGGCGCATCACGAAATCAGGAGTAATCGGGTTGACACCGACGCGACCGCGTACACCGTCGGTACCGAAATATTTGCGTGTCATTTTCTATTGCCCTTGTCTTATTATTTGCTTGAAGGCATCTCTGGAAATCGTAGCGGGGAACCCGAGTTAGGTTGCGCAATAAATTTATAGAGATCCTCTTATTGATATAGCCTGCCAAACCTTTAATGCATCGACTGTTTCTGCAACATCGTGCACGCGCAATATTTGTGCGCCTTGCACGGTTGCCGCCAGCGCCGCTGCCAAACTTCCCGCCAACCTGCCCTCAATAGCTTTACCTGTCATACCACCGATCATCGACTTGCGCGACATACCTGCCAATATCGGCAAGCCCAATTCCTCTTGCATCTGCCCGAGATGGCGCAGCAACTCAAGATTATGCTCCAGACTCTTGCCGAATCCGAAGCCGGGATCAAGGTATATTCTGTTCTTTTCAACACCTGCCTGTTGCGCTGCATCCACACGCTCACGCAGGAAAGCAGCCACATCATCGACTACATCCTGGTAATGAGGATCGCGCTGCATGTTTTGCGGATCGCCCTGCATGTGCATGATACACAAACCACAAGTCGAATCGGCGATTGCCTCCAACGCCCCGGGCATGCGAAAGCCGTAAATGTCATTGATCATATCGACATCCGCGGCAACCGCTTCGCGCATCACTTCTGGCTTATAGGTATCGATGGATAGCGGTTTACCGCAATCGCGCAATGCGTAAATCACCGGCATCACGCGCCGCAATTCCTCATCCAGCGATAACGGCTCGACACCAGGACGGCTCGATTCGCCGCCGATATCGATGATATCGACGCCGTCGGCAATCATTTGCTCCGCGTGCGACACCGCCAATTCCAAAGCCTGAAAACGCCCACCGTCGGAAAACGAGTCCGGTGTCACGTTCAAAATACCCATGACCAAAGGCCGTGCAGAGACGGGACGCTCGGTTGGGTTATACAGGGGCAAGCGGTAACGACCGCATTGCATTGAAGACGCTTTCATCCAGGCTGATATTGTGTTTCTTTGATACTGGTATTATAAATTTTTCGAGCGCACTATAAGTAAAAAAGGGTGAGGAATAATCCTCACCCTTTTTATCAGACCTTACTCAATTAAACCGGTGCTGGTGCGTTCGGCTTGATATCGCTAGGTGGCGTACCAGGCAGGCTACGCTTGGTCAGGCGTGTGTCCTTTGGTGCACGTGGTTCATTGCCAGCCATGATGTCGTTGACCTGATCAGCATCGATGGTTTCCCATTCGAGCAGGGCCGTGGTCATCATTTCGACCTTTTCGCGATTTTCTTCCAACAGCTTGCGCGCCAAACCGTATTGCTCGTCCAGAATACGACGGATCTCTGCATCGACCTTTTGTTGCGTATCTTCAGCGATAGGCTTCTGGAAGCTGTTGTCTTGCTCGGTATCGACATAGACCATGATGCCGAGTGCGTCGGACATACCGTAGCGCATGACCATCGAGCGAGCGATGCTGGTTGCACGGGCGAAGTCGTTGGACGCACCGGTTGACATCTGACCGACGAAGATTTCTTCCGCGATACGGCCGCCAAACAGGATGGAGATTTGCTCCAGCATTCTGTCCTTGTAGCCGGAAATATTGTCGTGCTCAGGCAATTGCCATGTAAGGCCCAATGCCCAGCCACGTGGCATGATTGTAACCTTGTGAACAGGATCAGCCTTCGGCATCAGCTTGGCGACTACAGCATGACCGGATTCATGGTACGCAGTATTGCGACGCTCTTCTTCGCGCATGACCATCGACTTGCGCTCTGGCCCCATGTAAATCTTGTCCTTCGCATCTTCAAAGTCTTGCATTTCGACGGTACGCTTGTTGCGACGTGCTGCGAATAATGCAGCCTCGTTGACCAGATTTGCCAGATCAGCGCCTGAGAAACCCGGTGTACCGCGCGCGATCACGCTGGCTTCCACGTCAGTAGAAATCGGCACCTTGCGCATATGCACGTTCAGAATCTGTTCGCGACCACGGATGTCAGGCAAGCCAACAGATACTTGACGGTCGAAACGGCCCGGACGCATCAACGCTTTGTCCAGTACATCGGAACGATTGGTCGCAGCGACGACGATCACACCGGAGTTCGGCTCGAAACCGTCCATCTCGACCAGCAATTGATTCAATGTCTGTTCGCGCTCGTCATTACCGCCACCCACACCGGCACCACGATGACGACCGACAGCGTCAATTTCGTCAATGAAGACGATGCAAGGTGCGTGCTTCTTCGCAGTCTCGAACATGTCGCGTACTCGGGATGCACCGACACCAACGAACATTTCAACAAAGTCAGAACCGGAAATCGTGAAGAATGGCACTTTTGCTTCGCCAGCAATTGCGCGAGCCAGCAAGGTCTTACCAGTACCTGGAGGCCCAACCATCAGTACGCCACGTGGGATGCGGCCGCCAAGCTTTTGGAATTTAGTTGGATCACGCAGGAAATCGACGAGTTCGGCAACTTCTTCTTTTGCCTCATCGCAACCAGCGACGTCGGCGAAGGTCACGGCGTTATTGGTTTCATCCAGCATGCGTGCTTTGGATTTACCGAAAGAAAACGCGCCGCCTTTACCGCCACCCTGCATTTGGCGCATGAAGAACACCCAGACGCCGATCAACAGCAGCATCGGGAACCAGGAAATGAAGATTTGCGACAGGAAGGATTGCTCTTCCGGTGCCTTGTTATCAAACTTCACGCCATAGTTGACCAGATCGCCGATCAAACCATGATCCATGTAGGTCGTATTGGTCTTGATCTTCTTGCCGTCTTGAGTCGTTGCAACAATAGTCGTGCCTTCAATTGTGGCATCCTTGATTTGCTTGCTTCTTACTTCATCAAGGAAATCGGAGTACGCCACTTGCTGCGCGCCCGTCGATAGCCCATGGCTGTCAAACGTCCTGAACAGCATGAAAAGCACCAGCAGGATAACCACCCAAATGGCGGCCTTGGAAAACATATTGTTCACTAGAACTCCTTAGACGCGGACAGCGCCACGCTCAACTTCGTCAACTTTGGCTATAGTAACCGGATTTTACTTATACGAATTCTACTCGTAATAAGCGGCCCTTGCTAGGATGGATGTATGGCTAAGCCCCTGAAATATCAAGACTTAGCATGCAAAAAATCCAGAATTAAAGAGGATTTTTGAGGATTTTTCCCAACAAGAACACCTCGGACGACTTGTCTCGACTTGCTTTCGGTTTCTTTTGAATCACGACTTTGAATTCGCGACGGAAATTGTGCAGAATTTCATTGAAACCCGTGCCATTAAAACATTTGACTAATAATGATCCAGTCGGTTTCATGTTCGCCCGGGTAAACTCCATTGCCAAATCGATCAGATATTCCACGTTCGCGGCATCCGATATGGCAATACCAGACAGATTGGGCGCCATGTCCGATATGACAAGATCAACTTTACGCCCAGCCAGCACTTGCTCCAGCTCCGTCATGCTCGCCTCTTCCCGGAAGTCACCGAGAATGAAATGCACGTCGGCAATCGGCTCCATTGGCAAAATATCCAGCCCGATAATCGTGCCGTGAATGCCACCGCCCACCTTACCCGCCAGCTTGTTACGCACGTATTGCGACCAGCTGCCCGGTGTGCAACCCAGATCGACAATGATCTGGCCCGGCTTGATCAAATGTTCATCTTCGTCGATCTCTTTGAGCTTGTAGGCGGCACGCGCACGGTAGCCTTCCTTCTGCGCCAGCTTCACGTAAGGGTCGTTGATATGGTCGTGAATCCAGTTTTTGTTTATTTTGTTCTTTGCCATTCGCGTAGAATACAGCTTTTAGGGGATATTTATGTTGAAACTCACTCCGGCAGAACGTAGCGCCTTGCGCTCCGAAGCCCACGGGCTCGATCCTGTCGTCATCATCGGCGAATCTGGCCTGACCGACGCCGTACTCAAGGAAATCAATGTCAGCTTGAATTCGCACGGCTTGATCAAGGTCCGCGTATTCGGCGATGACCGCGAAGCGCGCATCGCGATCTACGAGGAAATCTGCGAAAAGCTCGACGCTGCGCCAGTCCAGCACATCGGCAAGCTGCTGGTGATTTACCGTCCGAAGAAGGAAGTCGAAAAAGAACGCAGCGCTTCCAAGGGCAAAGGCATGCGCGAAGTCACCATCGTCAAGGGTAGCCCAAGCGGCACCAAGCGTCCGACCATTACGAAGATCATGGTGAAGGGCAATGAACGCGTGACACAAGGTGGATCAATCAAGCGCGCCAAGCCGCGTCAGACCAGCGCAAAGAAGTCAGCACTGGGAAGCCGTTAAGCTTCTTGCACCTTGAATACCAGCCAGGCACCCAGCAGGCTTTCGATCAGGTAAATCACCATCGATACACCGTGCAATATTGCAAATTGCTGGTGTGCCGCACCTGCCATTACGCCAGCAGGGCCTGCCGCCTCACGTAGTTGAGCCATGAAGGGCTGCAATCCAAAGTAACCGACCAACGTGCATAGCATCATTGCCGCAATCAACGGCATAACTGCGCGTTGCTTTGTCACAGCCCGGTTGCGCCTTGACTGCAAGATCAACAGGATCACGCCGCAGACCAGAGACAACCAGGCTTCCGAACGGAACAGGCTACCAGCAACAGTACCTGCAAGCACGCGATCAAACAGCGTTGCAAACAAGGTCGGTGCTGCCAGGTAACCTATCGCCCACAGACTGCCAACCCACAACGTGGTTATCAGCAGCCGCGCCCGGTTAAGCAACATCATTGGTTAGATGTAACGCACTTCCAATACTTCGTATTCACGGATGCCTGACGGAGCCTGCACTTCAATCACGTCACCGGCATACTTGCCGATCAAAGCACGAGCGATTGGCGACGTCACGGAAATCTTGGCTTCCTTCAAATCGGCTTCATCAGTACCAACAATTTGGTAGCTGACCTTCTCACCGGATTCCAGGTCTTCCAGATCAACAGTCGAAGCAAACACGATGCGACCTTCTGCATCCAAGGCAGCAGGATCAATGATCTGTGCCGCACCCAGCTTGCCTTCGAGGTCAGCGATACGGCCTTCAATGAACGCTTGACGTTCCTTGGCAGCATCGTATTCGGCGTTTTCGGACAAGTCGCCCTGCGCGCGCGCTTCTGCAATCGCGTTGATGACGGCTGGTCTATCCTTGGTCTTCAGGCGGTGCAGTTCTTCTTTCATCAGTTCTGCGCCACGTTTGGTTACTGGTACTGAGCTCATATTCTCGATAGATAAGTGAAAACCACAGAGGTCGCAAAGAATGTTGCCTCTTTGCAAGCTCTGTGGTCAGGATCCTACTTGTTTGTTGCTGCAAGTTAAAAACCCGTCGCATATGTTCACGACGGGTTTTATCGACGTGCTTAGTTTAAGGTTTTATGCAGACCTTGTAAATCATAGACGTTCAACACATTCATGTGCGCCATACCCTCAACCGCTGCTTCTGCGCCAGCAATCGTGGTGTAAGTGGTAACACGCGCAGCCAGTGCCGAGGTACGGATCGCGCGGGAATCGTTGATTGCCGTGCGTTTTTCCTCGACTGTGTTGATCACCAGTGCAATTTCATGGTTCTTGATCATATCGACAACGTGCGGACGACCTTCGACCATCTTGTTGACAGTTGTGACCGGAATGCCAGCCGCAGCAATCGCCGCTGCCGTACCCCGCGTCGCGACGACGCCAAAGCCCATGTCGAGCAAGTCCTTCGCAACCTTGACAGCACGTGGCTTATCGCTGTTCTTCACACTCAGGAACACTTTCCCCGAACGCGGCAACTTGATACCGGCACCGAGCTGCGACTTGACGAACGCTTCGCCGAAGGTCTTGCCGACGCCCATGACTTCACCGGTCGATTTCATCTCAGGTCCGAGGATGGTATCGACACCCGGGAATTTCACGAACGGAAACACCGCTTCCTTGACGCTGTAATAAGACGGCACGACTTCGCGCGTCACGCCCTGGCTTTCCAGCGATTGACCGACCATACAACGCGCAGCAATCTTCGCCAGTTGCAAGCCGGTAGCCTTCGACACGTACGGCACGGTACGGGATGCACGTGGATTCACTTCCAGCACAAACACCACGTCCTGAATCTTGCCATCCACTTCCTTCTTCTGGATCGCGAACTGCACGTTCATCAGACCGACCACGTTCAAGCCCTTGGCCATCAGCGAAGTCTGACGCTTCAATTCATCGATAGTCGCTTGCGACAGCGAGTAAGGTGGCAGCGAACATGCGGAGTCACCGGAGTGCACGCCAGCCTGTTCGATGTGTTCCATCACGCCGCCGATGAAAGTACGTTCACCGTCGGACAAACAATCCACATCGACTTCAATCGCATCATTCAAGAAGCGATCCAGCAACACCGGCGAGTCGTGCGACACCTTGACCGCTTCACGCATATAGCGTTCCAGATCGCGTTGCTCGTGCACGATTTCCATCGCACGGCCGCCCAACACGTAGGATGGACGCACCACCAGCGGGTAACCGATTTCATGCGCCAGCGCCAAAGCGTCAGCTTCGGTACGCGCAGTACGGTTCGGCGGTTGACGCAGGCCGAGATCGTTCAGCATCTTCTGGAAACGTTCACGGTCTTCTGCCGCATCGATCATGTCTGGCGAGGTGCCGACGATAGGCACACCATTGGCTTCCAGATCAAGCGCCAACTTCAGCGGAGTCTGACCGCCGTACTGCACGATCACACCATATGGCTTTTCCTTATCGACGATTTCCAGCACGTCTTCCAGCGTCAGCGGCTCGAAGTACAGGCGGTCGGATGTGTCGTAGTCGGTTGAAACAGTTTCCGGGTTGCAGTTGACCATGATGGTTTCATAGCCATCTTCGCGCATCGCCAATGCCGCATGCACGCAGCAGTAATCGAACTCGATACCCTGACCGATACGGTTCGGGCCACCGCCCAAGACCATGATCTTCTTCTTGTTGGTTGGCTGCGATTCGCACTCTTCGTCGTACGTCGAGTACATGTACGCGGTGTTGGTCGCAAATTCTGCCGCACAGGTATCGACGCGCTTATAGACTGGGCGCACGTTCAGCTCGATACGCTTTTCGCGCACAGCCTTGTCGGATGTCTTCAACAACTTCGCCAGACGACGATCCGCGAAACCCTTTTGCTTCAATTTGAACAGGATGGTCTTGTCCAGCGCATCCAGCGTTTGCGTTTCCAGCCACAATTCGATATCGACGATTTCCTTGATCTGCACCAGGAACCATGGATCGATCTTCGTCAGTTGATGCACTTCCTCAAGCGTGTAACCTTGCGCGAATGCATCGCCGACGTACCAGATACGATCCGGTCCCGGCTCGCCCAATTCTTCGTCGATTTTTTCGCGATCCTTGGTCTTTTCGTTCATGCCATCGACCCCAACCTCCAGGCCGCGCAGCGCCTTCTGGAAGGATTCCTGGAAGGTACGACCAATCGCCATCACTTCACCGACCGACTTCATCTGCGTCGTCAGGTGGCTGTCGGCTGTCGGGAATTTTTCGAACGCAAAACGTGGCACCTTGGTGACGACGTAGTCAATGGATGGCTCGAACGATGCAGGCGTCTGACCGCCGGTGATTTCGTTACGCAATTCGTCCAGCGTATAGCCGACCGCCAACTTCGCTGCGACCTTCGCAATCGGGAAACCCGTCGCCTTCGATGCCAGAGCAGAAGAACGCGACACACGCGGATTCATTTCGATCACGATCATGCGCCCGTCTTTCGGGTTGATCGAGAACTGCACGTTGGAGCCGCCGGTATCGACACCGATTTCACGCAGTACCGCCAGCGAGGCGTTACGCATGATCTGGTATTCCTTGTCGGTCAGCGTTTGCGCTGGTGCGACGGTGATGGAGTCACCGGTATGCACGCCCATCGGGTCCAAATTTTCAATCGAGCAGACGATGATGCAGTTGTCCTTCTTGTCGCGGACCACTTCCATCTCAAATTCTTTCCAGCCGATCAGCGATTCTTCGATCAGCAATTCGGAGGTCGGCGATGCTTCCAGGCCGCGTTTGCAGATGGTTTCGAATTCTTCTTCGTTGTAGGCGATACCGCCGCCAGTACCGCCCATCGTGAACGATGGACGAATGATGACCGGGAAGCCCAATTCCTTTTGCACCGTCCACGATTCTTCCATCGTGTGCGACACGCCGGAACGTGCAGAGCCGAGACCGATCTTGGTCATCGCGTCCTTGAACTTAGAACGGTCTTCCGCCTTGTCAATCGCTTCAGGCGACGCGCCGATCAGTTCGCACTTGTACTTTTCCAGCACGCCGTTGCGGAACAGGTCGAGCGCGCAGTTCAGCGCAGTCTGGCCACCCATCGTCGGCAGGATCGCATCTGGGCGCTCCTTCTCGATGATGCGTTCCACCACTTGCCAGGTGATCGGCTCGATGTAGGTGACGTCCGCCATTTCCGGGTCGGTCATGATGGTCGCCGGATTGCTGTTGACCAGCACCACACGGTAACCCTCTTCGCGCAATGCTTTACAGGCTTGCGCGCCGGAGTAGTCAAATTCGCAGGCTTGGCCGATGATGATCGGACCAGCGCCGATGATCAGGATGCTTTTTATATCACTACGCTTAGGCATTTTTTGTATTCTCCATCGTCGCCCCGTTCATAAGGCTAACAAAGCGGTCAAACAGGGGGGCAATGTCGTGCGGTCCCGGCGAGGCTTCAGGGTGGCCCTGGAAGCAGAATGCTGGCTTATCAGTGCGCGCAAAACCTTGCAGCGAGCCGTCGAACAGCGACACGTGCGTGACGCGGCAATTCGCAGGCAGCGTCTTCACATCCACCGCGAAACCGTGGTTCTGCGAGGTAATCATCACCTGCTTGGTATCCAGGTCTTGCACCGGGTGATTCGCGCCGTGGTGTCCGAACTTCATCTTCAAGGTCTTCGCGCCGGATGCCAGCGCCATGATCTGGTGACCGAGGCAGATACCGAAGGTCGGAATGCCGCGCTCGATCAATTCCTTCGCCGCAGCAATCGCGTAATTGCAAGGTTCAGGATCGCCAGGGCCGTTGGACAGGAAGATGCCATCTGGATTCAGTGCCAGCGCATCGGCAGCCGTCGATTGTGCAGGGATCACGGTAACCTTGCAGCCGCGCTCAGCCAGCATCCGCAGGATGTTGTACTTGACGCCGAAGTCGAACGCGACCACGTGGAATTTGCCGTCGGCTTGTTTGCCGTAGCCTTCACCGAGCTTCCACTCGGCTTCCGTCCATTCGTATTTTTGCTTGACCGACACGACCTTCGCCAAGTCCATACCCGCCAAACCTGGGAAGCCTTGCGCCAGCGCCAGCGCCTGCTCAGCAGTGCAACCGGCACCGGCGACAATCGCGCCGTTCTGTGCACCCTTTTCGCGCAGGATACGTGTCAGCTTGCGGGTATCGATACCAGCAATGGCAACGACGTTTTCAGTGTGCAGATAATCGGACAGCGATTGCGTCGAACGGAAATTCGAGACAGTCAGCGGCAAGTCCTTGATGATCAAACCAGCGGCATGCACGCGGGTCGATTCGACGTCTTCACGATTGACGCCGGTATTGCCGATATGCGGATAGGTCAGCGTGACGATCTGATGGCTATAGCTTGGATCGGTCAGGATTTCCTGATAGCCGGTCATTGCTGTATTGAAAACGACTTCGCCGGTCGTCTGACCATGGGCGCCAATCGAAATACCTTGGAAGACCGACCCGTCTGCTAGCGCTAGGATGGCCGGAACGGTGTGGCCAGATAGAAATGGCGGCAAGGGGTAACTCCTGTGTTGTTACCGCCGAGGCACCGCGCCAGAGTGACCCTGATCGTATTTCGCCCGCGCAGCATGCACGTGGGGCTGATCAAAGCCTGAATTGGACGTAATGGAAGTGGGTATGCGCTACGGCGGAATAAAGTTGGCTAAACCGGCAAATTATAGCGCAGATACCCCCCTCTTGGCAACCGGACCGGCGGTGGTCCGGCGTTCGGTTGCTTAACTGATCAGCCCAGCGCTGCAATACCAGCCTTGGCAATGATCACATCTTCCGACGACTTTACACCCGACACGCCTACCGCGCCAATGCATTGACCGTCAACGACGATAGGCACACCACCTTCCAGCATGCCTTCGAGTTCAGGCGCAGTGATGAAGGAGTAGCGGCCATTGTTGATCATGTCTTCGTAAATCTTCGATTCGCGACGGCCCAACGCGGCAGTCTTCGCCTTTGCTGGAGCGATCTTGGCGGAGATCGGTGCTGCACCATCCATGCGTTGCAACCATAGCAAGTGACCACCGTCATCCACGATGGAAATTGTCACCGCCCAGTTATTGGCGACCGCTTCAGCCTCTGCCGCCGCAGCGATTTTCTTCAAGTCTTCCAATGCCAATGTCAATTTTGTCTGCATGATAACTCCCTGATCGATAAGAACGCAGGATTGTACGACAAGAGACGATTATGCACCTTCCCCATGTCGCATACACAGCTTCGTCAGGGATGAGTGCCTTGCTGTTGCAACAGTTCGACCAACGGTTGGAGTTCGGTTGATAACCTGCCAATGTGAGCCAAAACCTGATCGCGCTTGCCTTCTTTCAGCCATTGCAAAAGCGTCGGCACGTCTGGCACATCCTCTCCAGAGGAGGAGGTTACCGATTCCTCTTTCAATGCAGGGCTTGGTACTTGCTGGCCTTGGCCGAGACGGAAAGCAGCCTCCTCGTCGATGCCGACCACGCCGGACAACGAGTGATCCATGCCAAGCGCGGCACGGCGCTGCGCAATGGCACGCAGATCCGACAACACCGGCGTTTTGCCGGGTATGGCGTCCATTTCCGGCCACGCAACCATGCCGCAACTGGCGACAAAAGCAATCTTGTCGTCCTTGATCAAATGTGCATTGGCGACGGCATGACAAATACGTTGCGCGAATTGGCGGGCGGAATCGGAGTGGATATTGCCCGTCGCCAAAGTGAAGGCCGTATCACCGGTACGTGCGACGACGTCGGTTTGACGTACGGTACGTTGCAAGAGTTGGCCGACTGCATTAACAACACTAGCGGGTGGCGCAGTTGGAAAGCCTTCCAAGCCGGTATGTTTCAAGCCGACACTGACGTTCAACATCACGAAATTCTTGTGATGCTTGACGGCACCATCCAACATGACCGCCGCCTGTGCAAACAAACTATCTGCGGTTGGCAGTATCAGAGTCTGCTCAGCAGACGGTTGCTGCACCAAAGCTTCCAGGCTTTGCTCGAATTCGCGCTGCGTATTAACCAACTTGGCGAGGATATCGAGACGCGACAGCAATTGGGCCGTACCGATACCTTTGGTAATCAGATCGTTCGCTCCTGCTGCCTTGGCGCGATCACGTTCCTCTTCTTCATCGCTGCCGGATACGACGACCACCGGCAAGTTACGGATACGGCTGATCTTGGAGCTACGGATGCGATTCAACAAGCCATAGCCATCGAGCTTGGGCATCGTCAAATCGGTGATCACCACGCGGATGCTGGGATCGATCAATAAGGTTTCCCACGCCTGCTCACCATCAAAGGCTTCGCGGAACTCGAACAGCCCTTCGATACGCTTGATCAGCGTGGCGCGAACAATGCGGGAATCATCAGCAATCAGGACGCGCGGTTTGGCAGAAATCTCAACGGAAGCCATCTTCTTTCTGAACTCTTCACTTAACAGGCCAAATAATCGCGGTTTCCGATCAGCAACACCACATTGATTATGCTGATCGCCCCATATCGTTCTTTAGATTTTGTCTATTTTGTCAAATTCAACATCAACAAGGATCAAAAAATTCCACGCAGCAATTTAATAAGGCATTCTCCATCATTTACCAAGTTTTTAGCATATCCGCGTACGATATTTTTTGACAGGCTGCACTAGTTTGCCTTACATTGCATTCTTGCGCTGACAGAACATTGACACGATGACAAAATCTCGACTGTGCCCGCCTTTCGCCCCATTGCTATTCGCCGCCATTACTTTTGTCGGACTGCAAGGCACGGCCACAGCTGAAGTATTGCCACCGGCTCATAGTACATCTGCATTAGCCGCTACGGATAACGACGCCATACCGATCACGACAGCGCCCGCAGCTGCACCACTGCCAGCCAATCCCTCGATGCTGGCAAAAATCAGCAACTTCACCAACCGTACATCGCAACTTGCATTGCAAGCTGTCAGCATGCTGGGCGTGCACTACAAATACGGCGGCAACAACCCGGAAAGCGGCCTTGATTGCAGCGGTTTGGTGCGTTATGTATTCAAGGAAACACTGAACAAGGATTTGCCGCGTACAGCGGCGGAAATCAGCCATGTCGGCCAGCAAGTGAAGCAACAGGATCTGCAACCGGGCGACCTGGTGTTCTACAACACACTACGCCGTGGTTTCTCGCATGTCGGCATCTATCTTGGCGACAATAAATTCATCCATTCCCCATCCGCTGGCGGTCAGGTTCGTATCGAGAGCATGGATTTGAGCTACTGGAAGAAGCGCTTTAATGGCGCACGCCGGATTGACGAGCACGATCAAGCCTCCTCCGAAGCGACTCAATAGTCGCTGATGTCAAGGTCGAATTTCATACGTTCGACATCCAAATTTGATCTGGATCAAATTTTCCCCAGAAAAATTAGTATGGGTCACTCGGCTCATGCAATACTTTCCACGCGTCAATAACTGAATCGCCGATTGTGAAATCCATATTTCTGATACCACAATCATCTGCCGCAACGTAATTTTGATCTCAGGCATGCCCTAGTGCTTGCTGCCATCTTAATATGTAATGCAGGACTCCGAGACCATCGTCTCCAAACGCAATCTGGCTCAACGTTCGGCTGGTGCCGCGAAAGAAATCAAATCCCTGATCGACACCTCCGTAGAGAAAGTGGAACTGGGCAGCACAATGGTCGGTGAGGCGGGGCAGACTATGGACGATATTCTGCGTGCAGTCGACAAAGTAGCCGGATATATCAATGAAATATCAGCAGCTAGCGCCGAACAAAGCTCTGGG
>Ga0116226_10001011_pt1 | contig 24524 bp, 20 predicted proteins | sample S1TSphfallax_FD_89692 | JGI IMG/M metagenome (GOLD analysis project Ga0116226, IMG submission 89692) | Host-associated microbial communities from peat moss isolated from Minnesota, USA - S1T2_Fa - Sphagnum fallax MG | ecosystem: Host-associated > Plants > Peat moss > Unclassified | place: USA... | reverse complement strand
GTCAGCTTCCTGGCCGGCTAGACGATCCAGCCGCCGCCGACGACCTCATCGCCCTGGTAGAAGACGGCAGATTGGCCGGGGGTGACGGCGCGCTGCGGCGTGTCGAAGGTTGCGAAGGCAAGGTCGCCGCCGTCTTCTGATGTCGCGGCAGACAGCGTGGCCCAGGCGGGCTCGTGTCGGTGGCGAATTTTAATCTGGACGCGCAGCGTATCGCCGGGTGCAAGGCCGGGGATAGAGATCCAGTTCACGCGGTCGGCGCGGAGTTCTCGGGTCATCAGGTCTTCATCCGCACCGACGGTGACCTGGTGGCACTCTGGATGAATCTTCAGGACATAGAGCGGATTGGCCGAGGTCAGCCCAAGGCCCTTCCGCTGGCCGACCGTGAAGTTCTGGATGCCGGTGTGGCGGCCGACGACCTCGCCCGTGGTGGTGACCAGTTCGCCGGAGCTGTCGGGAAGCTCTTCGTCCTGTTCGTCTAAATATGCCTTGAGAAAAGTGGAATAATCGCCGCCGGGGATGAAGCAGATCTCCTGTGAGTCGGGCTTGGCGGCGACGTTCAGACCGGCCTCGGACGCCATCACGCGGACGGCGGGCTTCCGCATCTCGCCCAACGGGAAGAGAGTGCGCGAGAGCTGCTCCTGCGTTAAGCCAAACAGAAAATACGTCTGGTCCTTGGACTTGTCCTCGGGGCGGGAGAGGATCCAGCGGCCGCGGATGGGGTCGAAGTGGTTGCGGGCATAGTGTCCCGTGGCGATCCGGTCCGCGCCGATCTGGCGGGCGGTGATGAGGAGCTGGTCGAACTTCAGGTGGTTGTTGCAGAGGGTGCAGGGGATGGGGGTGCGGCCGGCGAGGTACTCGCTGACGAAGGGCCGGACGACCTCGGCCTCGAAGCGGGCCTCCTGGTTGACTACGTAGTAGGGGATGTCGAGGTGCTCGGCGACGCGGCGGGCGTCGTAGACGTCGTCAATCGAACAGCAGCGGCCCTGTACGGCCTCGGGTATCCCCTCATGTCCGGCGAGGCGGCGCTGGTTCCAGAGCTGGAGAGTGAGGCCGATGAGCGTGTGGCCCTGGGCGCGCAGCATCGCGGCGACGGCGGAGGAGTCGACGCCGCCGGACATGGCGACGGCGATGGTCTCGATTTGGGGCGGTCCATGCATCGATTCAATGATACCGGTTGTTTCATTGGGCCGTTGGCTCTATCGGAGTAGACTTCGAGCATGAATCTTGATCTTTCATCGCTGTAGATGCCGATCCGCTTGAGGCTTGAGACGCCAATGAGCGAAGAAGAGCTTATAGTGTTCAGCGAAGAGAACAACCCCTTCCGCATGGAACGGGAGCCGAATGGAGAGATTCTTATCATGACGCCTGCTGGCAGCAAGAGCGATTTGCTGAACGCTCAGATCGTGGAGGCCATCTCTCTATGGGCAAGAGAAGACGGCCGCGGGGTCGTATTTGGCCCTATCGCAGGGTTTACGCTGCCGAATGGCGCCGTTCGATCGCCGGATGTCTCGTGGGTCAGCAGCCGAAAATGGAATGGGCTGAGCGAGCCGGAACAGGCGAGCCGGAACAGGAAGGATACGCCCCCTGTGTCCTGAATTTGTCATTGAGCTGGTTTCTTCCAGCGACCGGATCAAGGATGTGAAGAAGAAGATGGCGGACGAGTGGATCGCCAACGGGGCCGAACTGGCATGGCTGATCGAGCCCAAGACCAGACGGGTGACGATCTACCGGCCGGGGCAGGAGGCCGAGGTGTGTGAAGATCCATCGTCGGTGCGGGGGACGGGCTGCGTGGCGGGGTTTGAGCTGGTGATGGATCGGGTATGGGGCAAGGGCTGATGTCGGATGCAACGGTAAGTTGCTCCCACCCATCGCGTAAGGCAAAAACGCGATGGATGGGGTACAGACACCCGAGATCCGGTGCTACTTGGTTGCGGGTGGGGTGGTGAGGGGCTTGGTGATGTCATCGAGGTAGTCCGGGGTGCCCTCGACACGAACCAGCGTCGGGTAGCGTTCCCCGTCGTGGTAGTCGATGTCGGCCATCGTCACGAAGCCGTCCTGTTCGAGGATCAGGTGGATCGGTTCTGTGCTGCCCTTGGCGGCCTCGATCGCAGCTTTGAGCGAATCGCCGGAGAAGACGCGGCCGTCGACGGCGTAGATCTTTACGCCGGGCGAGAGCTTCGCCTTGTCCGCCGGCCCGTGGAAGCGGACGTCCGAGACGGCACCCTCCTTGTCGACGCGAAGACCGATGGAGTACCACACGTCAATGGCGTTGGCGCGGCGGCCTCCCGCTTTGTTGAGGGTCTTCTCGGCGTCCGAGGGCGTGTCCTCGTAGACGAGCTTGTATCCGCCCTGTTCGATGCCCGCGAGGTCGGCGCGCGGGTTGATGAGGTCGATGCGGTCGTGCAGGAACTTGGCCCAGTCGTAGGGGACTACCTGGTTGAGGTCGGCGATCAGCTCCGGGCGCTCATAGGGGACGATGAGCGGACCGGTGTTGCCGCCCTTGCCCAGGAAGATGGCGTCAAAGTCGTTGAGCGACTTCTTGTTGTCCGTCAGCTTGCGGATGAGGGTATCGGCGTCGAGCCAGAGTAGCTCGCCCTCCTGGTAGTAGTCCTGGCCGCGCTTCCAGTTCGACCATGAGGCCGAACCGCCGCGCAGGATGCTTGAGGCGATCGCCGTATCTTCCGTAGACCGCCATTCACGGCCGGACTTGTAGTCAAGCTGGGCGGCGGAAAGCGCCAGCATCTCGCGGTACTGCTGCTGGTTCTTGAGGCCCGAGCGTGCGGCGAGGACGTTGCCAAGGTACTGCGTCATGCCTTCGTAGACCCAGAGCAGGTCGCCCTGCTGCGGGGTGGCGAAGTCCGGCTGGTAGAGACGCGCCGGGCGGCGGTACTTGCCGTTCCAGGAGTGGGTGAACTCGTGGGATAGCAGGTCGGCGACGCCAAGCTGGTGCGCGTCGTCGGAGAAGTCCTTCTCGCCGACGCCGTTGTCGGAGGACTGGCCGTGTTCGAGGCCCTGCCCGCCGGTGGCGTCGGTGAGCGTGAGGAGCAGATGGTACTCGTTGTAGTGGTGCGACTTATAGAGGGCGTTGGCCTCGCGGACGAGGTTGTTGATCTCGGCGATCGTGGAGGGCCTCATCTTCGAGTCTTCGGGCTCGTCGGATACGACGTCGAGGAAGTGCTTCGGACTTATCTCGGGGGCGAGGGCGAACTGGTGGTAGTAGAGTCCAGTGATGACGGGGGAGTCTTCAAGCTGCTCGACGGTGGTGGGAGCGAAGTGATGCACGTCGGTACTGGCGAAGCTGCCGGTCAGTCCCGGGGTGAGCGCCGTGCCCACTCCCCAGCCTTTGGGGACGATGACTGCCGGCTGGATGGCGATCTTCGCGGTGGGGATGCCGGCGGGGTAGAGCAGCAGGCCCTCCCACTCGAATGCGGCGAGGCGAGTGGTCTGGCGGCCGGGGTTGATGAGGTCGAGGTGGGCGTGGAGGGTTGCAACGCCTTCCGGGATGGTGAGGTGGAACTCGTACATGTCGACGTTGTCGCGACGCCAGGAGAGGACTTGGCCATTTGCGGTGAAGACGACGCCGGTAATGGAGTCGACGATGGGTGTGGGGCGATGGGTGCCGGGAATCCACTCTGGTGTGATGAGGGTTACCGGGCCGGGCTTGACCGGGATGTCGATCTCCGCATGGTAGAGCTTGCGGGCGGCCTCGGAGAGGTCGGCGGTGATCTGGATGGGTGCCTGGGCCCGTGCGACGGTGGCGACGGAGATGACTCCGACAAATAAAGCAACCGGAAGAACGAAGAGTTTGCGGAAGGCAGGGACAGGCATGGGGCGGGTGGTTCCTCTCTCTTTGACGGCGTATGGCGTAGCGGGAATGAGTGTTCGACGGATGGGGCCGTAGAGAAGACTCTGATATCAAGTCGCAGGTCGATCGCCATCAAGAGCGATATGGAGACGACGTGGGCTTAGGGGGAATCCCCCCCCGACTTTTGTCCCGTAAGGTCTTGGAAGAAAATGGGTTAAGTTTGTACTTGCGGTGTAAGTACGATACGTACAAGAGTTGGCGGTGCGGAGAGGCGGGGCGCTCGGGGAAGGGAGTTTGTCAAGAGGGGTGCTGTAGACGCAGACTCCCTTCGGGAAAGGACACACAGGAGGCCAGAGCGACTCCGCAGGCGGCTGCCGCGCGGTTCTACGATTTCAGCGCCGTCTCGATGGCAGAGACGACGATCGGATCGTCGGGGAGGATCTCCGGCGAGAAGCGTTCTACGACGCGACCGTGGCGATCCAGGACGAACTTCTCGAAGTTCCACAGGATGCCCGGTGCCGGGTTCAGCTCGGCACCGAAGTTGATCAGCCGCTGGCGGAAGACGCCTGGCTCCTTGACCACCGCCACGGGCCTTTCGGCGATCAGTTCTTTGTAAAGCGGATGGGTCTCTGGGCCGGTGACGGCAATCTTCTGGAACATGGGAAACGTGACGCCGAAGGTACCTTTGCAGAAACCGGCGATCTCCTCGTTGGAGCCGGGTTCTTGACCCTTGAAGTCGTTGGCGGGAAAGCCGAGGACCTCGAGTCCGTCTGCGCGATTGCGCTCGTAGATCTTTTCAAGCGCGTTGTACTGCGGGGTGAGGCCGCATTTGGACGCGGTGTTGACGATGAGCAGCGCCTTGCCGCGGTACTCCGCGAGCGAGATGGCTTCGCCGGTAATGCGGTTCACGGGAATGTCGTAGATTGTGGCCATATTGATCATAGTAAACGCTTGGCGCGAATCGGTCGGCGGCGAAACTCAGGGTGTAAAAAGATGTCTCCCAGCTATTTGTGCGGGTGAACAGACCAGTTACCATGGGAGCTACATGGCGATCACAGACGTAGTCTTTGGCAAACCCCTCGCGACCAGTGAAGAGCGGGCCGAGAGCATCGGCGTGGCTCCGGGCATACCGATCTTCGGGCTCGACGCCCTGACGAGCGCGGCATACGGGCCAGAGGCGGCGATGGCGCTGTTGATCCCGCTGGGGATTGCCAGCACCGGGTACATCGTGCCAATCATCTCGTCGATCCTGATCCTGCTGGTGATCGTATTTTTCAGCTACCGGCAGACGATCGCGGCGTACCCGACCGGCGGCGGCTCGTATACGGTGGCGAGCGAGAACCTGGGCGATAAGGCCGGACTGCTGGCGGCGGCGGCGCTGATGATCGACTACATCCTGACGGCGGCGGTGGGCATCTCGGCGGGTGTCACGGCGCTGACCTCGGCGATTCCCGCGCTGTCTCCGCACACGCTGCTGCTGTGCCTGGCGATCCTGGGCATTCTCGCCATCGTGAATATGCGCGGCGTCAAGGACACGGGCGCGGCGTTCATGCTGCCGACGCTGCTGTTTATCGGCACGCTGCTGACGACGATCGGCGTTGGCGTGTACAAGGCGGTGCTCAGCGGGTACCATCCGGTGGCCGTCGAGCCGCTGCCACCGCAGCCGATCACACACGGGCACTTCATTGGGCTGGCGCTGGTCTGGCTGGTGATGAAGGCGTTTTCGAGCGGATGCGCGGCGATGACGGGGGTCGAGGCGGTCTCGAACGGCGTGATGGCATTCAAGGAGCCGCGCTCGAAGAACGCGCAGATCACGCTGACGGTGATTATCGGCATCCTGATCGTCCTTCTCTTCGGAACGGCCTGGCTGGCAAAGACCTACGGCATCATGGCGATGGAGCCGGACGATGCACACTTCCAGAGCATGTTGAGCATCCTGGTATCGGCGGTCTTCGGTCGGGGGTGGTTTTACTACACAACCATGGGAAGCGTACTGCTGGCGCTGGCGCTGAGTGCGAATACGGCGTTTGCCGACTTCCCCCGGCTGACGCGGGCGATCGCGGCGCATGACTATCTGCCACATGTCTTTCTGCTGCGCGGCCGACGGCTGCTGTTCTCGCATGGCATCTACGCGCTGACGGGCTTTACTGCGGTGATCCTGATCCTCTTCGACGGTGTGACGGACAAGCTGATACCTCTGTATGCGATTGGAGCGTTTCTGGCGTTCACGCTCTCGCAGGCGGGGATGGTGCGGCACTGGCAGAAACAGGAGGGCGACCACGCAGGCCGCGGGTGGCATATGTTCGTGAACGGCGTGGGCGCTGTCGCGACGGGCCTGACGACGGTTGTGGTGCTGGCGTCGAAGTTCATCGACGGGGCCTGGGTGACGGCGCTGCTGGTGCCGACGCTGATCTTGATTATGTACAGTGTGAAGCGGCACTATACCCGCGTCCGCGCGGAGATGGTGGATCGGACGCCGCTGAACCTGGTGAACCTACAGCAGCCGATCGTGGTGATTCCGATGGCGCAGTGGGACCGGATCACAGAGAAGGCGCTGCGCTTCGGGCTGCTGCTCTCGAAGGAGATCAAGGTCGTGCATGTGCATTCGGAGGACGATCCGGACTCGTTGACCGGGTGCTGGGACGAGATGGTGGTGGCTCCGCTGAAGAAAGAGGGCATGCAGGTGCCGGAGCTGGTGCGGATCGCTTCGTCCTACCGGTTTGTGATTACGCCGCTGATGGACTACATCCTCCGCCTCGAACATGACAACCCCGAACGTAAGGTGGCCGTGCTGCTGCCGGAATTGGTGGTGCGGCACTGGTGGGAGAATGCGCTGCACGGCCAGCGGGTGCAGTTGCTTAAGCTACTGCTGCTGCTAAGGGCGAAGCAGCGGGTGGTGGTGGTGAATATACCGTGGTATCTGTGAAACTTAAATCCATCTGGAGCGAGGCGTCATGGTAAGTTCCTTGAACGTGCTGGTCTGGGCGACTGCCATATCTACCCAGGCAGGAACTGGCCGAAAGGTGTTCTACCGTTATGCCAAGGACCTCAATCCGTCTTTCGAACGCAGATCCCAGCCCAAGCGAATCATCATCGTATGGAAGTACCAATCAGACAGCGGTCAGCCCTTATCTCGGGATCATAAGAGCATGAATGCCCTGGAAGACGTCTTAGAACCTGCTGTCGAACACGACCAGTTTGCGACACTTGCTCTCGTATCGACGGGCGAAAATCTGCGCGAGTGGACGTATTACGCAGAGTCAGAAGATGAATTTATGGCACGTCTCAACCTCGCGCTAGTTGGGATGCCGACCTTCCCTATCGAAATCCACCTCGCAATCGATCCAGAATGGAGAATGTACGAGGAGTTCACGGGCGGAGTCAAAGGAAAAGTGCACTAACCGGCAATGGTTGGGTCAGCGCCTCAACGGGTCTGCGCCATGTGGGTGACAGGCTGCGAAGCCGGGCAACGGCAGCCGGAATGATCTCCAGCGCGTAGTCAATCTCCTCACCGGTGGTGAGGCGGCTGAGGGAGAACCGGACGCTCGCGCGGGCGCGGGCGGGCGAGAGGCCCATCGCGGTGAGTACGTGCGAGGGTTCGGTTGCGCCAGACTGGCAGGCGGAGCCGCCGCTTACGGACAGGCCCTTCAGGTCGAGCGCGATGACGAGGGCCTCGGCCTCGACGTGATCGAAGTAGATATTGGTGGTGTTGCACACGCGGGGAAGGCCGGCGCCGTTGACGCCGCACTCTTCGACTGAGTCCAGGATGCCGGTTTCCAGGCAGTCGCGGAGGGCGGCGAGGTGGAGCGGATCGGTAGCCCCACCCATCGCATGAGACAGAGGCGCGATGGATGGGGCACCCGGATTGTTACCGCTCGTGAAAGGAAGCAGGCCCTCCGATTTAGTCGAAGGGTGACCAGGTTGAGGATTGAGCCATTCCTGGGCAAGCTCGGCGGCACGGCCGAGTGCGACGATTCCGGGGACGTTTTCCGTGCCCGGGCGGCGCTGGCGCTCGTGCGAACCGCCGAAGAAGAGCGGCGCAAGCCGCACGTTGCGGCGGCAGAAGAGGATGCCCGTGCCCTGCGGCGCGTACATCTTGTGGCCGGAGATGGAGAGCAGGTCCACGTCCTTCAAATCGCCCGTCTTTGAGAGGTCGAGCGGGAGTTTCCCGGCGGCCTGGACGGCGTCGGTATGGAAGAGCGCGCCGTGAGCGCGGGCGATGGCGGCGAGCTCGGCGATGGGCTGGATGACGCCGGTCTCGTTGTTCGCGAGCATGATGCTGACGAGCTGGGTCCCTGGCCGCGGCGCTGTACTAGGCCGGAGCGCGGCGCGGAGCGAGTCCGGTTCGATCAGGCCTTGCGGTGTGCAGCCGAGGAAGGTGACCTCGACGCCGCGGTCTGGACCTCGTTGGGCAAGGGCCTCGGCGGCGTGGAGGACGGCGTGGTGCTCGATGGCGGTGGTGATCAGATGCGGCCTCTCACCATGCGCCGCGGCCTCCGCGTTTAGGACTCCGAACAGTGCGAGGTTGTCGCTCTCCGTGCCGCCGGAGGTGAAGACGATCTCCGAAGCGCGGCAGTGCAGCAGCCGGGCGACGGACTCGCGCGCGTGGTCGATGGTGGCGCGGGCGTGCTGGCCCTGCTGGTGGATCGAACTGGCGTTGCCGAACTGCTCGATCCAGAACGGACGCATCGCCTCGAAGACCTCGGGGAGCAGAGGCGTGGTGGCGTTCGCGTCCATGTAGATTCGGCGCATGGCTTAAAGATACAGGGTATAGCGAGTAGGGTGCAGGGTGTAGGTTTGTACGAGAGCGAATCGCGGTCTGGTAGGCTGGTTTCGTTTTTTCAAAGGAGTAAAGGAGATGATGGCGATGCGGAAGATGGCGGGACGGGTGATGTTGGCAGCGATGCTGGGTTGTTGCATTACAGCGGCGGCCGCGCAGATAGGCGCGGCACCGAAGATCGCGGCGGGAACGGTCGTCGAGCCGGCGAAGAGCTTCGACGACATGCTGACGGGATTTGAGAAGGAGATGATGGGCGTGGCCAAGGCGATGCCGGCCGACAAGTACGACTTCGCACCGAGCGCGGCGGTCTTTGTGCCGTCACAGAAGACCGAGTACGCCGGGGTCCGCAACTTCGGCGCGATGCTTATTCACATCGCACAGGCGAACTACTTCTACGGTGGCGGACTGAGCGGCCTGAAGCCGGAGGTCGATGTGAAGGACCTGGCGGAGTTGAAGGACAAGGAGAAGATCGTCGGGGCGCTGGAGGCGTCGTTTGTGTTTGTGCACAAGGCGATCGGAACGCTGACGCCCGCGAATGCGTTTGAGAGTGTTCGAGGTACGACGACGCGGGCGAGCCTGGCGGGCGGGGTGGTCGCGCATGGGTTCGACCACTATGGCCAGCTGGTGGAGTATCTGCGGATGAACGGGATTGTGCCGCCTGCGAGTGTGAAGTGACACTTGGCCAGCGTCCAATGTCAGGGCTTTGTTGCTCTCGTGGAGAGAAAGCGCATCAGAGTCGTGCCGCTTCGATCCTCGTCGGGGTCCTTCGACTCCATACGACGTGAAGTGCGCGCCAAAAGTCCGCTCAGCCTGACGGTTTCTGTTCATCGGCCGGGTAACGAGTTATCGGGGAGTTGCCACCCCTTGCCGCCACTGAATGGACGGATCAGACTCGCGGCTTTCATGTGCCGGCTCAAGGGCGGTCGGCGGGCGGGATGTAGGATGCCGGGTACGCGGGGCCGAGATAGTCGGCGCGCGGGCGGATGAGACGATTATCGTCGTGCTGCTCGATGACATGAGCGGCCCACCCCGCGATGCGGCTGAGCGCAAAGATCGGTGTGAAGAGGTCGATGTCGATGCCGAGCGTGGTGTAGGTGGAGGCGGAGTAGAAGTCCACGTTCGCGTTCAGCTTCTTCTCTCCTTTGACGAAGTGCTCGATTTTTTGGGACATGTCAAACCATTTGGTATTGCCGGCGGCCTTGCCGAGTTCCTCGGACATCCGGCGCAGGTGCGTCGCACGGGGGTCTTCGGTGTGGTAGACGCGGTGGCCGAAGCCGGAGATCTTCTTCTTGGCGGCGAGCATCTCGCGGACGTATTGCACCGGGTCGGCCCCGGCGGCGTCGATGGCGTAGAGCAGGCGCATCGTCGCCTCGTTCGCGCCGCCGTGGAGCGGGCCGCTGAGCGCGCCGATGGCGCCGGTGATGGCGGAGTGGATATCGGCGAGGGTGGCGGCGATGACGCGAGCTGCGAAGGTGCTGGCGTTCAGTTCGTGGTCAGCGTGGAGGATGAGGGCGATGTCGAGGGCGCGGGTCGCGGTCTCGGAGGGCTTTTCGCCGTTCAGCATCCAGAGGAAGTTGCCGGCGTGGGAGAGGGTGAAGTCGGCCTCGACTACGGGCTTGCCCTTGCGGATGCGGTCGAAGATCGCGACCAGCATGGCGATCTGCGCGGTGAGGCGGTAGGCCTTGCGGACGTTGGCGTCGTGGGAGCTGGAGGCCTCGTCGGGGTCGTAGATGCTCAGCAGCGAGACGGCGGTGCGGAGGACCTGCATCGGCGTGGCGTCGCTGGGGACGGTGTGGAGGAGTTCGATGACCTGGGGCGGAAGGACGCGGGCGGCGGAGAGCTCGGCGGTGAAGGCGGCGAGCTGCGCGGATGCGGGCAGAGTGCCGAACCAGAGGAGGTAGGTGGTCTCTTCGAATGTGGAGAGCTTCGCCAGCTCGTGGATGTCGATGCCGCGGTAGGAGAGGACGCCTGCTTCGCCGTCGATGTAGCAGATCGAAGAGGTTGTCGCTACGATGCCTTCAAGGCCTTTCGGTGCAACAGCAGTGGTCATCGGTCTGTCTCCATTCAAGGATGAGAGTACTTCAGCGTAGCGCAGCGGCGAAACGGTTGTCGAAGAATTGGCCGAATATCGGTGATTGCGGGCGATCTTACGTGCGCACGGCGAGGGTTGCCGGATTGTTTGACGCCATGGGGCGCGAGGGCGAGAAGGCTTCCATGGAGACCGATGGCTTCTCGTTCAAGACAAGCTGGGTCATGATCCGCGCGGTTGCGGGGGCGAGCAGGATGCCGTTGCGGAAGTGGCCTGTGGCGATCCAGTGGCGCGGTTTTGTTGGGTGGGGGCCGATCAGCGGGAGCCGGTCGGCGCTTGCGGGACGAAGGCCGGACCAGGACTCGATGACCGCGGCGCGCGCGAGCTCGGGGACTAGCGCCACGGCGTGGCGGCGAAGGTCTTCGATCGGTTCCGCATGGACGATCTTGTCGAAGCCGACGTCTTCGACCGTAGCCCCGATGATGGCGCGGCCGGCGTTGGGGCCAGCGGTGCGCGGGACGATGTAGATGTCCTTGGTGCGAAGAGTGCGGCGCATGGGGATCTCCGGGGGAAGAGCGAGGGCGAGCATCTGGCCTTTGATCGGGATGACGGTGTAAGCCGGGTCGGATGCCCAGGCGCCGGTGCAGTCGACGAAGTGCGCGGCTTCTATCGTGTCGGCGGAGGTCGAGACTACGACGGAGTCCTCCCTGGTCGAGGTCGATATGATGGGTGCTTGGGGGCTGAGATGGATTGATGTAGAGGCGACGGCCGCCAGCAACGCGGCCGCGAGCTGACGTGGATCGACGGAGTGTTCGTTGAGAAGCGTAAAGCCAGATGACCACGGCGGAGCGGTTTCGTCTGATGAGGTGAGGAAGCGCGGTTCGAGCGTGGTGGATGGCTGACCGTCGGCCGATTGGAGTGTGAACGCGGTCTGGAACGGGACGGCGATGCCGCCGAGGGATTGCAGGCGGTCGAGGAACTGCTGATAGAGGGCGATGCTGAGATGCGCGAGGGCGGAGAGTTCGGCGGGGTTGTGGGGGTCGTCGGCAGCGAGCATTCCGGCGGCGGCGGTGGAGGCCTCACGCAGGGGAAGGCCGGCCTCGACGACGGTGATGCTTAGGCCGCGGGCTTGGAGTTCAAGGGCGAGCGAGAGGCCGATGATGCCGGCGCCGGCGATGCAGATGTCGCTGCGGACCATGGTTTCTAGTTTAGTGTGTATGGCCTGCGGAAGGGCGGTTATCCGGACGGTATACGTCCCACCCATCCTCGCAAGAGGCGCGAGGATGAGTGGGGCACCCGAGCTTTTGAAGGTGGTCAGGATCCCTGGCGCACTACACTGGCTGTAGGATGATCTTTCGCAAGCCGCCGCGCGTTCGATGGCCCGGAGCGGCGCGGGCTTGATAGGATCAGGCAGTGAGCAATGAGGGGGAGCGAGCGATGGATTACGAGCCAGTGCAGGTGGAGCGGACGGTATCGGGAGCATTTATCGGAGTGGTGGCGGTCGCGCTGCTCTGTGCGTTGGGCGCGCTGGGCTGGTGCTACGGGCTACAGAACCATGTCTCTGCGACAGAGAAGAAGCTGGCCGAGGCCCAGCAGGCGAACGTCGAGCTGAAAGAGAAGCTGGATACGACGAACGCGCGGCTGCGGGCGACGACCGAGACACTGGGCCAGAGTGTCGGCATGACGCAGAAGCAGATCGAGCTGAAGACGCAGAGCCTGATGGCGGTGCAGGCGCAGCAGCGCGCTGAGGCGGCGAAGCTGGAGCAGGAGCAGGCGGCGACCGTGAAGCAGATCGGCGCGGTCTCAAACGATGTGGCTACGGTGAAGACCGACGTGGGCGGCGTGAAGACCGATGTGGCGGCGACGAAGAGCGATCTGGAGTCGACCAAGACGCAGTTGAACCGCGTGGTGGGCGATGCCGGCGTGATGAGCGGGCTGATCGCGACCAACCACGACGAGCTGGAGGTGCTGAAGCACAAGGGCGACCGCAACTACTATGAGTTCTCGCTGCAGAAGGGCGCGAAGCCGACGCTGCTCGCGACGATCAAGCTGCAGTTGAAGAAGGTCGATGAGAAACACTCGCGGTTCACGCTGAATGTGGACGCGGACGACCGCACGATCGAGAAGAAGGACAAGGGCCTTGACGAACCGGTGCAGTTCTACACGGGCAAGAACCCGGTGCTGTACGAGCTGGTGGTGAACTCGATGGAGAAGAACAAGGTGTCGGGGTATCTCTCGACGCCGAAGAACGCGCCGAAGGGCGCGGACGCTCCGCAGTAGAGAGAAGCGGATGCTCCGCGGCGGCGGACGACGATGTGACTGTGATCCGCCATCGCGAAGGGTGAAGAGGAATTTGAGAGGATGCCAGACGCAGCAAAGGGGACGCATCATGCGTCCCCTTTGCTGCGTTTGCCTGTTGGATTTACTTCTTCTTCGCTGCCTTCTTGGCGACTTTCTTGGCTGCCTTTTTCGTTGCCATTTTGCCTGTTCTCCCTGTGATCAAGCGGATGCGTTGCAAGCTGTTGTTTCCAGCTAACGAAGGTATAGTTTTCGGCAAAATAAGTGTCAAGAAAAATCGATGAAGAAGAGTGTTTTTTTTGGTGCGGAGTTCCACGTGTGGCATCGATTCGATCTCGACGTCAAAGACGATTGCCCGCAGTTGCGCATCGATGAGGCCTGGACACTGTCGCTTTTTGCGACGGGCCCGGCACTGCAAGGAGAGGCCCGGCAATTGCGACCCTCTTTTCCTCAGACACGCGCGCCGATGCCGAAGCCTAGAATGAAGTCATGGCGGCAGAGTTTACCCATCTTCACCTGCATACGGATTATTCGCTTCTCGACGGCGCCTGCGATGTGGACAAGCTCGCGGCGCATCTGAGCAAGATCGGCCAGACGGCCGCCGCGATGACCGACCACGGCAACATCTACGGCGCGGTGCACTTCTTCAACGCGATGCAGAAGAAGAACCTGAAGCCGATCCTCGGCTGCGAGCTCTATCTCTCGAAGACCGACGACCACCGCACACTCTCGGACGGCTACAACCACTTCCTCGTCGTCGCGGAGAACGAGGCGGGGTATCGCAACCTCGTGCGGCTCACCAGCGAGGCGTCGCTGCACGGCTTCTACCGCAAGCCCCGCGTCTCGAAGGAGTTTCTAGCGAAGCATACCGAAGGGTTGATCGGATTTTCCGGATGTCTGGCGGGTGAGGTGAACCAGCACATCATGGCGGGGAAGTACGACGAGGCGAAGCAGTCCGCGGGCAACTTTCAAGAGATGTTCGGGAAGGGGAACTTCTTTCTCGAAGTGCAGGACCACGGATTGAAGCCGGATAAGGAGGTCTGCGAGGCGATCTTCAAGATGGAGCGCGAGCTCGACATCCCGGTGGTCGCGACCAACGACTCGCACTACGTGGCGGCGGACGACTCGCGGGCGCACGAGATCCTGTTGTGCGTGCAGACGGCGGGATCGATGAACGACCCAAATCGGTTCAAGTTCGACACGCAAGAGTTTTACATCAAGTCCGCCGAGGAGATGCATCGGACTTTTTCTGAAAGAACAGACGTTTGCACGAACACGATGCAGTTTATCGACCGTTGCAATCTGAAGCTGAGCAAGGTGGACAATCCCTTCCCGGAGTTTCCCGTGCCCGTGGGCGAGACGCTCTTCAGTTACTTCGAGCGCGTCTGCCGCGAGGGATTGCAGAAGCGACTTGGGACCTCTGTTGCTCACTTGCGGAGTCGAGGGCTGCTGCGGAAGACGCTCGAGGAGTACCACGCACGGCTCGACCGTGAGATCGCCATCATCAAGGACATGAAGTTTCCGGGCTACTTCATGATCGTCTGGGACTTCATCCGCTACGCGCGGGAGCAGAACATTCCGGTGGGGCCGGGTAGAGGATCGGCGGCGGGTTCGCTGGTCGCCTACTGCATGGAGATTACGGACATCGATCCGCTGCAGAACGAACTGCTCTTCGAGCGGTTTCTGAATCCGGAGCGCATCTCGATGCCGGATATCGATATCGACTTCTGCATGAATAGGCGCGGCGAGGTGATCGACTACGTCACCCGCAAGTATGGCCGCGACCAGGTCGCGCAGATCATCACATTCAATACGATGGCGGCGAAGGCGGCGATCAAGGACGTCGGGCGTGCGCTCGACATGCCCTATGGTGAGGTGGACCGCATCGCGAAGATGATTCCGCCGACGATTGGGATCACAATCGACCAGGCGCTGAAGGACAAGGGACCGCTGGCGCTGGCGTATGACAGCGACGCGAAGGTGAAGGAGGTCATCGACGCGGCGCTTCGGCTCGAAGGTCTGATTCGGGGCGCGGGCGTTCACGCGGCCGGCGTGGTGATCGCGCCGAAGCCGCTTACCGAGCTGGTGCCGGTGACGCGGGCGAAGAACGAGGACATCGTTACGAGCTACGACATGGGCGCCATCGAGAAGATGGGCCTGTTGAAGATGGACTTCCTCGGCCTCACCACGCTGACCGTCATCGACGACTGTTTGAAGCTCATCAAGAGGACAACTGGCGAGACGGTCGATATGGCGACTATTCCGCTCGACGATGCGAAGACGTATGAGCAGGTCTACCATCGCGCGCTGACCTCGGGGGTATTTCAGTTTGAGTCGAGCGGGATGCGCGACGTGCTGCGGCGATACAAGCCGAACACGGTTGAAGACCTGACGGCGTTGAACGCGCTGTATCGGCCGGGGCCGATACAGGGCGGGATGATCGACGACTTCATCGAGCGCAAGTGGGGCCGGCGCGCGGTGAGCTACGAGCTGCCGGAGCTCGAGGTGATCCTGCGCGAGACGCTAGGCGTCATCGTCTATCAAGAACAAGTGATGCAGATCTCGAACGCTCTCGCGGGCTACTCGCTGGGCGACGCCGACCTGCTGCGCCGGGCGATGGGCAAGAAGGACGCCGCGGAGATGGACAAGCAGCGCGAGCGCTTTATGGCCGGCGCCGCCGCGAACAAACATCCCAAGGACGTTGCGGGAAAGATTTTCGACCTGATGGCGCAGTTCGCGGGGTATGGCTTCAATAAGTCGCACTCGGCGGCGTATGCGCTGCTGGCGTACCACACGGCGTGGCTGAAGACGCACTATCCAGTGGAGTTCATGGCCGCCCTGCTGACCAGCGAAACAAGCAAGCCAGAGAATGTCGTCAAGTACATCTCCGAGTGCAAGGAGATGAACATCCCGGTGGTGCCGCCGGATGTGCAGGTGTCGTTTGCGGACTTCACGCCGATCGACACGAAGGAGGGCCATGCGATCGGCTTCGGCCTTGCGGCCATCAAGAACGTCGGCCACAACGCGATCGAGTCGATCATCGCCGCTCGCACCGCGCTTGAATCGGAAGGCAAGCGCGGCTTCGCCAGTCTGTGGGAGTTCTGCGAGAAGGTCGACTTGCGACTGCTGAACAAGCGCGTCCTCGAATCGCTCATCAAAGCCGGCGCGATGGATTGCTTCGGCGGCCGCGCGCAGGTGATGGCCGCGCTCGACAAGGCAATGGAGGGCGCGCAGAAGGCGCAGCGGGACTCGGCCGCCGGGCAGAGCGCACTCTTCGGCATCTTCGACGATGGGCCGGTGGCTTCGCACAAGGAACACGCTCTGCCGAACGTGCCGGAGTGGGACGAGCACACGCGGCTGCAGCATGAGAAGGAGGTGCTCGGATTCTTTGTCTCCGGCCACCCGATGGACAAGTACCGTGAGAAGCTCCGCAACATGAAGGTCGTCACCACCGCCCAGGCCATCGAGATGAAGCCGGAGCCGCAGAGCTTCCGGCGCGGACGCAACGATGAGGCCCAGAGCGAGATCTCCATCGCCGGCGTCATCACGGGATTGAAGGTCGCAAAGTCGAAGCGCTCCGGCGAGATGTATGCCCAGGCCTCGCTTGAGGACACGGTCGGCAAGATCGAGTTGATCGCCTTCCCGCAGAGTTATGAAAAACTGGCGGAGAAGCTGAAGATCGACGTGCCGGTGCTCATCACCGGCTCGCTGCGTGGGGAAGAAGATTCGGCACCGAAGCTGGCCGTCTCGAAGATCCAGGCGCTTGAAGACATCAAGCTGAAGCTGCCTGAGTCGCTGCGGATCAAGGTGCCGCTGCACCATCCCGACTCCGCCCTGCTGGCGAAGATGCACGCGGTGTTCAAAAGCGCTCCGGGTACGGGGAAGCTGCTGCTGGACCTTGAAGAGCCGGGGGAGTTTTGTGCTGTGCTGGAGCCGCAGAATGTGATGGTGGCGGCGGACCGGCTGTTCATCGACCAGATTGAGGAGTTGGTCGGGCGTGGCGGGGTGAGGGTGATCGACTAAGTCTTAACATATAATTCCGACTGTGAGCGAGATCGCCGAAATGCGGAAGCTCCAAGACCTGATTGCTCCCGACCCGAAGTCGCTTGCGGCGGAGCAGAAGTCTGCGGAGGCCTTGGCGCAGGCGCGCTATGAGACGGTGCTCGCGAAACTCGAAGCGATCGACGCCAAACACACCGCCCGCTTCGATCAAATCATCAAGGCCCTCGACATCGGTAAGCGGATGGAACGCGTGGAAGAGGCGCTGAAGGCGTCGACACACGCCGCCTAGGGGATCGACGCTCCCATTCTACTTCTGTTCGTTGTCTTCGGTATCGGCCGAAGAATCCCGTTCGGCTCTCTCAAGTAAAATGGAACCGGTCACGCATATGTCCGAACAGGAATCCACACGAACCGCAACCAGGCAGTCCCCAGCCGCTCCCGAGGCATGGATCAAGACGGAGCTTGCGCGGCACGAAAAGCGCCCTTACCCGATGGACTTCATCACCGCACTCTTCACCGGATTCAGCGAGATCCACGGCGACCGGGCCTTCGGGGACGACCATGCCATGGCCTGCGGCATGGCCTTCTTTCATGGTGAGCCGGTGATGGTGATCGGCAACCTGAAGGGCCGCACGCTGAAGGAGCGCGTTGAGCGCAAGTTCGGAAGCCCGGAGCCCGAGGGCTATCGCAAGGCGCTGCGGGCGATGAAGATCGCCGAAAAGTTCGGCCGGCCCATCTTTACGTTTCTCGATCTTGCCGGTGCCTTCCCCGGCCTCGGCGCGGAGGAGCGCGGCCAGGGCGAGGCCATCGCCCGCAGCCTCATCGAGATGTCGCGCCTTAAGGTCCCCACCATCGCGACCATCACTGGGGAGGGCGGTTCTGGCGGCGCGCTCGCCCTCGCCGTCGCCGACAAAGTCCTGATGCTCGAAAACTCCATCTACTCGGTCATCTCGCCCGAGGGCTGTGCGTCCATCATGTGGAAGGACGCGACCAAGAAGCAGCAGGCCGCCGCCGCACTGCGCTACACCGCGACCGACGTGAAGATGCTGGGCTGCGTGGACGATGTTCTGTCGGAGCCGCCCGGCGGAACGCATCTCGACCCGGCAGCGGCCATGGCGCTGGTGGACGAGCGGCTGCGGTTTCACTTCGCGGAGCTGAAGGCGCTCAACGAGTCCGATCGTCTCGACCGGCGCTACACCAAGTTCCGCAACATCGCGCAGTTTTATACCACCGACTGACTCCCGCGCTCAGGGCTTCTTGGCAATCTCCGCCCGAGGCAGGCGGAGATACTTGATCGACTTGCGGTTCCAGGTGTAGGTGATGAGCAGGTCGCCGTTCGCCGCCTCGACCATTGCGGGGTAGGAGAACTCACCCGGGTTGTCTGCGAGCGTCAGGAACATGGTGAAGTGTTCGCCGTCGCTGCTGATTCCGAGGTTCAGGGGATACCGCCAGTGCGGCGTGTTGTTGTAGATCAGCACCACGCGGCCGTCCTTCAGCGCGACCGCGTCGATTCCGGAGTTGGGGTTCGGAACCGCGATGGGACGGGGCCGCGTCCAGGTTAGGCCGTCGTCGTAGGAGTCGGCGATGACGACCTGGCCGATGACTTCTGTAGACCGTGCATACAAGCGGAGATGCTTTTCGCCCAACGAGACCACCGAGGGCTGGATGATGCCCTCCCTCTGGTTCGAGTCCGGATCGCTCGGCGGCGGAACCAGCGGGCCGATTTTCGCCCACGTCTTGCCGTTGTCGGTGCTGCGCTCGATCCAGGCCGCCCAGGAGTGGTACGACTCCGTCGAGCTTCCGCTGACGATCGTCCCGTCCCCCAGTACCAGCGGCTTGGCCCGGACGGGCCCGGTCAAGCCGGCGGGCACGTGTTCCGGCGACGACCACGTCTTGCCCTCGTCGTCGCTGTACCTCCGGGCGGCCGTCCAGCTCTGCGGGTCGCGGCCAAACTTGTAGTAAAGCCACAGCCGGCCGTCGTTCGTATGGAAGAGCACCGGGTTCCAGCAGGCGACCTTCGGCTCGCGGGCCAGCTCCACGGGCTTCGACCACGCGTTGTTCACGCGGCGCGAACTCCAAATCGCCACATCCGGCGTGCCCTCCGCGGTGCCGCCGAACCACGCAGCAAGCACGGAGCCGTCGTGCAGTTCCACGATTGTTGAGGCGTGGCTCGCGGCGAATGGTGTGCTTCCCGGCGCGAAGATAAACTCGCCAATCGGCTGCGCGCGGGAGTGCGGGGGCAGGATCGTCATCAGCGTCCACAGCAAGAATTTCCAGTATCGCAAGGTCGGTCAATCTCCCGCCACGGCCATCAGGTTCGCCCACAGCGCCTTGATCCCCGCGTCCGTCTTCGCGGAGATCGGCAGAATTTCGTCCACTTCGTGCTCGCGCTTCAATGCGGCAATCGACTTGCTCAAGACATTGCCCGAGACGCGGTCCGCCTTGGTCCCGACGACGAGATACGGCCGCTGGGTCTGTTTCAGATAGGTGATGAGCTGGGTGTCGTTGGCCTGCGGCGGAATGTTGGTATCGACCAAGCAGACGCAGAGGCTGAGGGTCTCGCGCTCGGCCAGGTACGGCTCGATGAACTGCGGCCACTCGGAGGAGATGGACCTTGAGATCTTCGCGTAGCCGTAGCCGGGCAGGTCAGCGAATATCAGGGACGGTCTGATCTTTTTCTTCTCGCCAGTCCCTTCATGGAGCGCGAAGAAGTTGATGGCGCGGGTGCGGCCGGGGGTTGAGGAGACGTGAGCTTCTTTCGAGCCGAGGAGCGCATTGATGAGCGAAGATTTTCCTACATTGGAGCGGCCGAGGAAGGCGATCTCGGGAGCGTCGAAGGTCTTCGCCGAAGTAGGGAAGTGGCTGACGTCTGTGGCGGAGAGGAGAAAGACGGGCGAAAGACGCATAGTTCATTCTAGCGTCGGAGTGCCCGAAAGCCCACCCACCGTACGAGACAGGAACGGGATGGGTGGGCACTCGGGCTTTGTGGATTCCCTTGCCTCAACGTCGAGCGTGGGTCGCACTGCGTTGCATTACTTTGTGACGGTGACAGCTTCGGTGAGATGAAAGGCAACGACCGACTCCGACGGGATGACGACATCTTTGTTTCCGGTGTAGGCTGCGCCCGCGGTTCCGGCACCTGCTCCAGCGAGGCCGCCGATGACGGCACCCTTGCCTCCGCCCGCAAGACCCCCGATGAGTGCGCCGAGGCCCGCGCCGCCGCCGATAAATCCGCCGGTGCGCTTGCCCTTGCCTTTGATCTCCTTCTCGTACTCGGACGTATGGACGCGCACGCCACCGATGGTGCTGAGTTCGATGCCAAGCGCTCCCGAGCCCTTGAAGCGGCCACGTCCCTTGGCCGCGACGACCGTTCCGGTTACGCGGGTTCCGCGCGGGAAGAGGGTCGCGCTGTGATAGACGACCGGGGCCTCCAACACGCCGGTAAACCCATCGCCGACGTCATTTCTGCTGGCGCTCAAGGTGTCCGTAATGCGGACCGCGATGCGAGTGTCGATCGGTGCCGTAAGCGCGACTGGAGCGGGCGCCGGATTCTGGGCTGCCGGAGCGGGTGCCTGTACGGTGCCCGGTGCTGTCGGCGTAACGGTGCCGTCCGAGTTGAGCGTACCGTTCTGTGCCCCTCCGCTCTGGGCACTCCCAGGCGCAGCTCCCTGGGAGTTGCCGGGGGCTGGATTCTGGGCCGGGGCGGGGGCGGTCGGATTCGACTTGCAGCTGGCCAGCGGCAGCAGGACGGCGGCAAGTATCGCGGCGTTGAGGCTATATCTGTTCATCACGATCCTCTCTTCTTTCGGGGGTACAGGCATGCGTCGGAAGCGACCCGCCTAGTATCCCATCGTTCTTTCGATGCGAGGAGAGTGCCGGACGGCATCCCGTGACGCAATGGGACAACCGGCAATCCTGTGCATTGACCAACGGTTTCGGACTGAACCTGCATCGAACGCTTTATCGTAGATACCGGATAGCGGCCAGCGCGGGGAACTGGTATCACCGCCATCAGCCACACCGGAACCGCAACGCGACAGTCTGTCGCTCGTCCACGGTCCTCACCAATGCTCACATCCCCGGAAATCGATCCCGCCAGGAAACAGAGCATCCACGCCCTGGAGGCACGATTTTTTTTCTCGCCGACGTCCAAACGGGTCTCGGGCCGTTTCTCGCTGCCTATTTGGCGGGAGCCGGTTGGGAGCCCGGGAGGGTCGGGATGGCGTTGACCATCGGCGGCATCGTCACAGTTGTTCTCCAGGCTCCGGCGGGCGCGGTTGTCGATCAGCTCACGTCAAAGAGACTAATTCTGGCACTGGCCTCAGCCATTCTGGCGGTAGGAGCTGTCCTTCTCAGTGTCACGGCTCAATCCTGGGCGGTGTTTACCTCGCAAGTCCTTGTCGGAGGAGCAGGGCCGTTTCTGGGGCCGACAACTGCTGCGGTTACGATGGGGATCGTGGGGCAAAAAATTCTTCGATCGTCAATTTGGCAAGAACCAATCTTTCAACTCGGCCGGTAATGTGGCTTGTGCTCTGCTGATGGCGGGCATGAGTCAGTTGTTTGGAAACCGCGCGATCTTCATAACGGCGGCGGTGCTGACCATCCCCACCGTGCTCGCAATTTGAGCGATCAAGAGCAAGGACATCGACTATGACCTCGCCCGTGGCGGAGCGATCAAAGTAGACGGGAAGGAAGTCGCTGCCAGAGTCACTGTGACGAAGACCCTGCTTGGAGACCGAACTCTATTGGTCTTTCTCGCATGTGCCCTCCTCTTCCACTTTGCTAACGCCGCGATGTTGCCCCAGCTCGGCGAGATGCTCTCGCATGGTTCGCGGGCTTCTGCCGCTCCCTTCATGTCGGCCTGCATCATCGTCACGCAGGTCGTCATCATGTGCTTCGCCCCGGCCATCGGACGGTTCGCCAACCAGCATGGCCGCAAGCCATTGCTGATGGTTGGCTTTGGAATCCTCCCAATTCGCGCGCTTCTGTACACCGTGACCAACAACAGAGAGAGCCTGATCGCCATCCAACTGCTTGACGGTGTAGCGAATGCAGTCTTTGGCGTCGTTTCGATCCTTTTGGTCGCCGACCGTACACGGGCTACGGGTCGGTTCAATCTCGTCCAGGGCAGTCTCGCAACCGCAGTTGGGCTCGGTGCCGCTCTCAGTACGACGTTTGGCGGAAAGCTGATTCAACACTACAGCTACCGTGTCTCCTTCCTGTCTCTCGGAGCCATTGCGGCGGTGGCATTTGTCTTACTGTGGGTTGCAATTCCGGAGACGCTGCCAGACCGGCAGGAACCGCACAACGACGTTTCTAAACCAGTTACGCCGCAGGAGCTGCCAGCATGACCACTCTGTCATCGAAACGTAGTTTTCAGCCCCAGTCGCCCGACGCCGCCGGTGTGACGAGTTGGGTCCATCTCGGCGATCTCCACATGACCAGGAGAGGCGCGCAAAACGACATCGACCTTCAGGCAATGGTCGCAAAGATCAACAGAGTCTTCGCAGACGCGATCAGCTTTGTCTTCCTTCCGGGCGATGTCGCGGATGACGGAAGCCGTGCGGCGTATGAAGTTGCTCGGCACTCGTTGGATCAGTTGAACATCCCGTGGTGCGCCATCATCGGCGATCATGATGTACACGAAAGGAGCTTCGCGAACTTTCTTGAAACGATGCCAGAACGAACTCACTATGCCTTCACCGTCGGGGGTCTGCGCTTCCTGGCCATGAACGCTTTCGATGTTCCCGAACCTCCGTCGTTCACAGTGTCCGCAGAACAACTGCGGTGGGTTGAGGGCGAGTTGCAGACGGCTGCACAGAATGGACAAACCAAGGTCATCCTTCTGCACTGCTATCCCAGCGACCTGAAGGCCGGCGGAGATGAGCTAAGCCGCCTCATCAGCGAGTACGGCGTGGGCCTGATCGATATGGGGCATACCCATTACAACGAGATCTCGAATGATGGACACGCTCTTTACACTGCGACGCGCTCTACGGGCCAGATTGAGGAAGGTCCCGTGGGCTTCTCAATCACGAACCTCGACGGTGATGTCTGGAGTTGGCGCTTTGTCGAACTGGGCGATCCTATGTCAGTCATCATTACAAGACCAGCAGACGTGCGGGTGAGCACGTCTCAGAAGCGGGGTTCGGACTCCGAGCTGACGGTGCGCGTCAAAGTCTGGAGTGAGAGTCCTGTGAAGGCGGTCGATGTCGCTCTCGGAGATGCAGCGGGGAGTCTTACTCGGATTCCCGGAAGCCGGGTCTGGCAAGGAACCTTGAATGCAATGGGAGTTCGACAGGGCATGCAGTCTCTCCGCGCAGTCGCTCGTACGCTAGACGATAGGGTCGCCGAGGACGAGATTCGGATTGCCGTCGGCGTCTCGTCTTCGCTGGAACGTTCAGGGCGGGACCAGGATAATCAGATTGGGGCCTGGGAGGAGCATGGGCTGCTCGGAACGCAACTCGGGCCAAACAAGAATGGGAAGAAGTGGTGACGATTGCACACATCCTGCTCCCTTTAATCGTAGGGCTTTCGATCCTGCTGATGCTCATCCGGCCTCGCGGCATCGCGGAGGTCTGGTGGGTCGGCGGAGGAGCTCTGCTGCTCGTCGCGCTGCGACTGGTTCCGCTGGGTTTGGCCGGCAAAGCGATTGCTGAAGGCGGCGACGTTTACCTCTTCCTGATCGGGATGATGCTCCTCTCCGAGCTGGCGCGGGAACAGGGCGTCTTCGACTGGGTAGCCTCGATTACGGTGCGAAGTGCAAATGGGTCATGCTCGCGGCTGTTTGCCCTGGTGTACGGAGTGGGGACGCTGGTCACCATCTTCATGTCGAACGACGCCACGGCGGTCGTGCTGACTCCGGCGATTCTCAGCGCCGTCCGCAAGGCGAAGGTGGAGCCGCTGCCATACCTCTTCGTGTGTGCCTTGATTGCGAATGCTGCATCGTTCGTCCTTCCAATCTCGAATCCGGCCAACCTCGTTGTATTCCACGCGGGTATGCCGCCACTCGGCCACTGGCTGGCGTCGTTCGCAGTCCCCTCCGCGCTTTCCATCATGGCGACATTCCTCGTGATACGCTTTGTCTTTCGCGATGAACTCTGCAAGTCGATCGACGCGCAGATAGGCAATGCGGAGTTGAGCGCGAACGGGAAGCTGGTGCTGGCAGGCCTCACGATCATGATCGGAGTGCTGCTCACAGCGTCTGCACTGAAGAAGAATCTTGGACTTCCAACCTGTCTCGCGGCGCTCGTCATTACCGGCGTCGTCTCTGCGAAGGCGAAGCAGAACCCGTGGAAGCTGGCAGGAGAGATCAGTTGGAGCACCCTGCTGCTCGTCGCCGGTCTATTCGTCATGGTCGATGCGGTCGAGAGCGAGGGGGCGCTTCGGCTTACGCAGTCCTGGCTGGACCGGGCACACGGGTTTTCACCTTCGGCGGCTGCTCTCGTCGTGGGTTTCGCGGTCGGCGTGGGCAATAATCTCATCAACAACCTGCCGCTGGGGCTCATCGCCGGAGCAACGATACAGGCCGCGCACATCAAGGGGCTCATCACGAACACGGTGCTGATCGGTGTAGATCTGGGACCGAACCTCTCGGTCACAGGGTCGCT
>Ga0116226_10001010_pt1 | contig 24528 bp, 20 predicted proteins | sample S1TSphfallax_FD_89692 | JGI IMG/M metagenome (GOLD analysis project Ga0116226, IMG submission 89692) | Host-associated microbial communities from peat moss isolated from Minnesota, USA - S1T2_Fa - Sphagnum fallax MG | ecosystem: Host-associated > Plants > Peat moss > Unclassified | place: USA... | reverse complement strand
GGACGTGGCCGAGGCCAGAGCCGCCTGGATCGGGCGAGCCTTGGTCTGATCGGTGATCCCCAATTCATCGCGGGCGTGGGCGCCCAGGGCGTCCTTGGCCATGAGCTGATCGGCGACCTGGCGCGCGAGGGCCGGCTCCAGACCGCGCCCGACATAAATCGCGGCAAGCTCGCGATGCTCGGCTGCGGGGTCATCCTGCAACTCCGCCCGCTCGCGGCGCAGGTCAGCCTGGGCGGAGTCCGCCTGAGAGCTGACGGATACATATTCGCCCGAGGCCATTGAAAGGGCACCGGCGACAAGCCCAGCCAGCCCCGCAATGATCAGGCCCGGCTTGTGCGGATTGGCGGCGGCGACGCCGAGAATCAGGCTGGAGGTGGAGAGAATACCGTCATTGGCGCCAAGCACCGCCGCGCGCAGCCAGCCGGATTGGGCGACGAAATGCTTTTCGGGGTTCATGAAGCGTGAGATGGCGCAGACAGAACCCTGGTGCAACGCCGGGGCGTTATGTGTCTCGCGTCGCGCCCACCTTTTGCGCGAGAGAGGCGGCCATAAACCGGTCAAGGTCGCCATTGAGCACACCGTCCGTGTCGGAGGTCTCCACATTGGTGCGAAGATCCTTCACCATCTGATACGGCTGAAGGACATAGGAGCGGATCTGGTGGCCCCAGCCGATGTCCGTCTTTTGGTCCTCGATGGCCTGCTGCGCGGCTTCGCGCTTTTGCAGTTCGAGCTCATAGAGCCGCGCGCGCAGCATCTTCCAAGCCTGGTCGCGGTTCTGGAACTGTGACCTCTGGTTCTGGCAGGCGACGGCGATGCCCGTGGGGATATGGGTCAGGCGCACGGCAGAATCGGTCTTGTTCACGTGCTGGCCACCTGATCCGCTGGCCCGATAGGTGTCGGTGCGAACGTCGGCGGGATTGATGTCGATCTCGATCTTATCGTCGACCACGGGGAAGACCCAGATGGAGGCGAAGCTTGTGTGACGCTTTGCGGCGGAGTCGAAGGGCGAGATGCGGACCAGCCGATGAACCCCGGCTTCGCTCTTCAGCCAGCCATAGGCGTTCGGCCCGCTGATCTTCACCGTGGCGGACTTGATGCCGACCTGCTCGCCCGAGGTTTCCTCAATGATCTCCACCTGCATGTCATGGGCGTTGGCCCAACGGCTGTACATGCGCAGGAGCATGTTGGCCCAATCGGTGGATTCGGTGCCTCCGGCGCCGGAATTGACCTCCAGATAGGCGTCCGCGCCATCCGCGTCGCCAGACAGCAGGGCCTCCAGCTCAGCCTTGGCGCCCAGGGCCTTCATGCCAGCGAGTTGGGCGGTGATCTCGTCCAGGGCCTCGGCGTCACCCTCGGCGTCAGCCATCTCGGCGAATTCCAGGGCATCGGAGAGCTCCCGCTCCAGCTTACGGACGCGCGCGATCTGATCGCCCAGACGGGTGCGCTCCCGCATCAGAGCCTGGGCGGCGTCGGCGTCGTCCCAGAGGGTGGGATCCTCGACCCTGGCGTTCAGTTCGTCGAGACGGGCGAGCGCGGACTCCCAGTCAAAGACGCCTCCTGAGCAGCCCGATGGACTGCTCGATATCGGCCGACATAGCCTCGATATCCGCTCTCATAATCTTGTCACTTCATCCCAAGTGGGCGCGCCCGATAGCCTGGACGGGGCCGGAACACAATCGTCAGAAGAGCCCGGTCAGATGGTCGCTTGGCTTGGTCGGCTTCACCGCCTTGAGGGGAGTCGGCGGCGGGGGCTTGGGCTGGTCCGGCGTGACCGGAGCGATGGCGGCGGCCGCGTCGACTCCCGTCGGACTGACCACCGGGATGATCTTGGGCTCCGTGCCGGGGCGGAAAGCTTCGCGATTGGGTCCCACATAGGCGAGCTTGGCGTCGGGCGGCGGCTTGAAGTCCATGCGTGGCATGCCCTTGAGCGCCTCCTGCATGAACTCGATGAAGATCGGCAGGGCGGCCACGGCGCCGGTCTCACCCTTGCCGAGCGATCTGTTGTCATCAAAGCCGATAAAGGTTCCCACCACGATCTGCGGCGTAAAGCCCATGAACCAGGCGCTTCGAAAATCATTGGTGGTGCCGGTCTTGCCACCCACGGGCCGGCCCAGCACCTGGGCGGCGACCGCCGTGCCATGCAGAACCACACCTTCCAGCATGGTGTCGATCTGATAGGCGGTGATGGGATCGATGAGCTGAGTCCCCGTGGGCGCCATGTCCGGCCCGTCGCCGCCGCTGAAATCCGCTTCGCACAGAGCGCATTCGCGCATATCGGCGCGATAGAGGTTCTGACCGCCGCGATCCTCCACCTCCTCGATCAGGTGCGGTGAGATCTTGCGGCCTCCATTGACGAAGGAGGCATAGGCGCCGGTCATGCGGTAGGGCGTCGTCTCACCCGCGCCCAGCGCCATGGAGAGAACCGGATCCATATGATCCACCACGCCGAAGGCCTTGGCGGTCTCGATGATCCTGCGCATGCCCACCTGAAGCGCGATGCGAACCGTCATGGTGTTGAGCGAAAGCTCCAGGCCCCGGCGAAACACCAGGGGCCCATAGAAGGTGTCGCGCTCGTAGTTCTCGGGGCTCCAAGACTGGCCGCCGAAGCCGGGCAGTGTGATCGGCGCATCGGTCACGATGCTGGCCGGGGTGAACTGGCCCGTCTCAAGCGCGGTCGCGTACACGAAGGGCTTGAAGGACGAGCCGGGCTGCCGATAGGCCTGAGTGGCGCGGTTGAAATTTGAGAGCGAGAAGCTGTAGCCGCCGACCATGGCCAGCACCCGCCCGCTATAGGGTTCCATGGCGACAATGGCGCCGTTAACTTGCGGCACCTGACGCAGTCGAAAGCCGCCGTCCGTCGGCTCGACAAAGACCAGATCCCCTGTGGCCAGCCCTTTTCCGGCATTGGCCCAGGCGACGTCCTTACCGACAAGGTCGCCCACCTGATTGGTGGCGGCCGTTTGAACCCGAACCCTTCCGCCCCCAGCCGAGGTGACCAGAGCGGCAAGCCAGAGCTTGCGCTCCGAAGGCGGCGAGGCGGCGAGGGTCGCCTCTTGCCAGCCTGGCGCATTCTGGACATGGCCCCAGGCCCCGCGCCAGCCGTGGCGATGGTCATAGGTTTCGAGGCCGTCCATCAGCGCGATCCGGGCGGCTGTCTGGAGACGCGGGTCGAGGGTGGTGCGCATATAATAGCCGCCCTCGGTGAGATCGGCGCCGACGCCCTTGATCTGCAAAGCTTCGCGCCTCGCCTCATCCACGAAATAGTCGGCGTCATGATAGCGTGCGCGCTGCGGCGCGGATTCGACCTGAAGGTCCTCTTTCATGGCCGCGTCGGCCTCGGCGCGGGTCACCCAGCCCAGATCGGCCATATCCGAGAGCACCATGTTCCGCCGCCGGATCGCGGCGGCCTTCTGGCGGATCGGCTGGTAATTGTCCGGCCCCTTGGGCAGGGCCGCGAGATAGGCGTCCTGGGCGAGAGACAGGTCGGTAATCGACTTGCCGAAATAGTTATAGGCGGCGGCGCCGACGCCGTAGGACCGGTATCCCAGCCAAATCTCATTGAGATAGAGTTCGAGAATTTGCTTCTTGGTAAGCACCTGTTCCAGGCGGGTGGCGAGGAGCGCCTCCTTCAGCTTGCGGCCCACCGAGACCTTGTTGGTGAGCAGGACATTCTTGGCCACCTGCTGGGTGATGGTCGAGCCGCCCTCCGGCCGCTTGCCCTGCAGGACGTTGAACACGTCCTTGATCATGGCGCGCGAGATACCGGCCAGGTCCACGCCGCCATGCTTGAAGAAGTTATGATCCTCGGCGGCCAGGAAGGCGAAGACGAGGCGGGGCGGGATCTCGTCATAGGGCACATAGATGCGCCGCACCTTGGAATATTCGCCCAGCAGCGTGCCGTCCCAGGCGAAGACCCGCGTGGCCGTGGGCGGGTGATAATCCTCAAGCTCGCTGGCGCTGGGCATGCCGTGGAACAGCACTGCCATGTAGATCATCGCGCACAGTGAGGCCACGGCGGCGGCGCCGGCGAACACATATCCGAGCTGGAAAAAGCGACGCGGCAGGGAATTCAAGACCTGACGGACCTCCGCGGGCCAAACTCTCCGCCGCTTGCGACTCCCTAGCAACCTTCGGGTGGCGCGCCAACGTCGCCGATATCAGGGATCAGTTATTAGCGATCACTGGGAAGCGAGTTGGGCGCGCGGCGCGAAGTAGTCCTCGATGGCGTCACCAACCTTGTCCATCATCCTCCGGCGCTTGTCAGGATCGGTTAGGCGAAGCTCGTCGGCCGGATTGGTGATGAAACCCATTTCCATCAGGACGGCGGGAACGTCAGGCGCCAGTAGGACGAAGTAATTGGCGTCCCGCTGGCTGCGGGGCAGCAGATCCACACTGCCGCTGAGATGGTCCAGCAGCATCCCCGCGAACTCCCCCGAGCGATTCCGTGTGCTGCGCTGCGTAAGGTCCAGCAGGATCTGGCTCACAGCGGGATTGGTCCTCTGATCGCCGCCGCGCAGCAGGCTATCCTGCGGACCCATCACATCATGCACCCGCGTCACGCCGCGGTCGGACACGGTGTAGACGCTGGCGCCATGGGGCGTCGGGTCGGCGCCGGCCGAGTCGCTGTGGAGGGAGATGAAGAGGTCCGCCTTGGCGCGGCGGGCAATCCGGACGCGCTCCTCCAGGGGGATGAAAATATCGGTGTCACGGGTCATGACCACCCGATAGCGGCCGGTGCGCTCCAGCCTCGCTTTCAGGTCCAGCGCGGCGGCGAGGTTGATGTCCTTCTCATTTCGCACAAGGCTCTGAGCGCCCACGTCGTGGCCGCCATGGCCGGCGTCGATGACGATAACCTTGCGCTCGCTGGGGACGAGGCGCGGTTCCGGCTCGGTGTTGGAGACCGGGACGAGACGTGGAGCCGCGGGCAACCGGGCCTTGGCGATGATCGTTGGCGCGGAGGGCTTGAGGTTGTCGGCGATCGCGGTGTCATGCGGCGGACTGAAAGCCACGGGCGGGGAGGGCCTCGGCGCGGCGCTGTCGGCAGGTGCGTTAAGGATCGCCAGAATGTCGCCCGGACCCAGGTCCAGCACATAGCGCCAGACGGTCACCTCGCCCGAGGGCGGGATAAGGAACCGCCGGGATATGACCGCGCCGGCCGCCAGATCCAGGGAGATTTTGGCGCCGCTCGCCAAAGGGCTGATCCGCCAGTGGCGCACAAGGCCGCGCCCCGAACCTTCCTTCACACCCTCCGGCGTGACGTCGTTCGCCAGGATCAGAAGATGATCGCCCAAAGGTGTCGCCGTGATCCGTCGCGTCGGCGCGCTGGCCAGGTCCACCACGACACGCGTGGAGGTCATATCGCCGCCGAACCTTAATCCCACGGGCGTGGGGGTGCGGGCGACGGGAGGCGCTAAAGCGGTGGCGGCTGGGCGCTCCGGGCTCAAGGCGTCCGTCTGGGCGTCCAGGCTCTGCGCCACGGCGCCGCGCGCCGCCCCCAGGGCGAGAGCCACGACAAACATCATCCCCCATAGCCTGGTCCAAGCAGACCCCATGGTCTCCACGCGCACTCCTGACAGATCAACTCGCGTCTATGCACGTCCAGGCGTAGACAAAGGGTTAAGGCGTCGTCGCTCTCCCTGCCGCGGTCCGAAAAGCCCTGGGCGACCATCCTTCCATCTGTTTGAAGACACGGGAGAAATAGGCGGGATCTTCAAACCCCAGATAATAGGCGGTCTCGGCGATGGTCATGTTCGAATAGATGAGCTGGCGCTTGGCTTCGAGAATGACACGGTCCTGAAGGAGGCGGATCGGCGGTTGGCGGGTGACGGATCGACAGGCGCGTCTGAGCCGTGTGGCGCTAACCCCCAGACGCCGCGCATAGGCGCCGATGTCGAGACCCGACAGGAACCCCGCCTCCACGGCCTCGCGAAACCGCGCCACAAGGCTCGCCGAGGAGATGTCAGCGGCTGGCCCCGCGGTATGGGCCTGATGGTTCAGACGAAGGCACTCCACCAGAACGGCCAACAGGTGAGACTCCACGGCCGCGGCGTGGCCCGGCGCCGCCCACGCCAATTCGCGCATCAGACACAAAAAACTGTCGCTCACGGCCTCTGCACGCGGGGCGATGAGAGTCATGGGCCGTGCGAACAGCGTGCCGAAGCCACTTTCGCGAAGGGCGAGATCGCGCAGATAACTATCGGCGAGGGTCAGAACCATGCCGGTGGTCTCTGGCGCGAACGTAAAGCCATGGACGACACCCGCCGGAACGATCAGGAGCGCCCCAGACCCAAAATCCAGAGCCTGAGCATCGGCGTTCATCAGCCCGCCGCCCTCGCGGATTAGAAAAATGTGATGGAGGTCGACATGAGCGTGAGCGCGAATATTCCAATGGTTGGGGCGGCTACGATCATGGAGGGCCTCCAGATGCAGGAACCGATCGGAGACCGCGCGCGGGGCCTCACCATAGAGAAAAAAGCTAGGAATCGCGGCAGGGTTAGCGGTCAAAAGTGAGGGTCCATGCAGTTTCCGATGAGCCCTTAGCGCCGCCTATAGCGCCTGAAAAGTGCAAGACATGGCATGGAAACTCCATCGCCTTCTCCGGTGGTCACGGTAATCTCAGGACACAATTGGGCGGTTGAACGCCGTACGGGGGAGGAAGGCTTGCGCACGCAGGTCGCCATCATTGGGGCCGGGCCGGCCGGGTTGCTGTTGTCGCAACTCCTGTATGTGGCGGGCGTGAGCTGCGTCATTCTGGAGCAACGAGACCGCGCCTATGTGGAAGCGCGAATCCGCGCGGGGGTCCTTGAAGCGGGCACTGTCGATCTTTTGACGCGCGCCGGTGTGGACGAGCGCCTGCGCCGCGAGGGCCTTGTCCATGACGGCTTCAAGCTTGGCCTGGATGGCGAAACATTCAGCATAGACATCAAGCGTTTGACCGGCGGCGCGCAGGTCGTGGTCTATGGCCAGACCGAGGTGACCAAGGATCTAATCCTGGCCTGCGTCGCGCGCCAGACACCGCTGATTTTCGAAGCCCTGGATGTGGCATTGCATGATGTGGATCGTGACGCGCCCTATGTCTCATTCACCCACGAGGGCGAGGCGAGGCGTCTCGATTGCGACTTCATCGCCGGGTGCGACGGCTTTCACGGCGTGAGCCGCGCTGCCATCCCTGAAGCCCTGCGAAAGACATATGAGCGGGTGTATCCGTTTGGCTGGCTCGGCATTCTGGCCGATGTCCCGCCATGCGACCAAGAGCTGATCTATTCCAATCATGCCCGGGGTTTCGCCTTGGCCAGCATGCGCTCCCCCACCCGCAGCCGGTATTATATCCAATGCGGTATGGACGAGCGTCTCGAGGATTGGCCAGACACGCGCCTTTGGGATGAGTTGGCGCTGCGCCTAGGCCCCGATGCCGCCGCGGGCATGACAACGGGTCCGGCCATTGAAAAGAGCATCGCACCCTTGAGAAGCTTTGTCTCCGAGCCCTTGCGTCATGGCCGGCTCTTTCTTGCGGGGGATGCCGCCCATATTGTGCCGCCGACGGGCGCCAAGGGCCTCAATCTCGCGGCCGCCGATATCCGGGTCCTGGCCGAGGCCTTGATCGGCTTCTATGAAAAGGGCGACACAGAGGGACTGGACGGCTATTCTAAGAAAGCCCTGGCGCGGGTGTGGAAGGCCTCGCGCTTTTCATGGTGGTTCACCAGCCTGACCCATAGGTTCCCGGACATGGACCCCCTCGCCCGAAAGATGCAACTCGCGGAGCTTGATTACATCAGAGGCTCCAGAGCCGCACAAACCACCATGGCCGAGAACTATGTCGGTCTTCCCTTTGGATAATTCGCGCACCCAACCATGACCGACAAAATCTTCAAGACCGCCGACGCCGCCCTTGAGGGCCTGATGTTCGACGGCATGACCATCATGTCAGGCGGCTTTGGCCTATCGGGAAACCCCGAGAACCTCATCCCGGCGATCAAGCGGTCAGGGGTGAAGAACCTGACGGTCATATCCAATAATTGCGGCGCCGACGGCTTTGGGCTGTGGATGCTGCTCGACAACGGCCAGATCAAGAAGATGATCAGCTCTTATGTTGGGGAGAACAAACTCTTCGAGCAGCTCTATCTGTCCGGCGAGCTTGAGCTGGAACTGAACCCCCAAGGCACCCTGGCTGAGCGCATCAGGGCCGGCGGCGCGGGAATTCCCGCCTTCTATACGAAGACCGGGGTCGGCACTGTGGTGGCGGACGGAAAACCGCTGGAGGACTTTGAGGGTGAGACCTATGTCCGCGAAACCTGGCTTCGGGCGGACGTCGCAATCGTTAAGGCCTGGAAGGCTGATCCCGAAGGTAATCTTGTCTATCGGAAAACCGCCCGCAACTTCAATCCGGTTATGGCGACCGCGGGCAAGGTCACGGTGGTTGAGGTCGAGGAGATCGTCGCCGCTGGCGCGCTTGAGCCGGACACGATTCACACGCCGGGCATCTATGTGGACCGGATCATTCGCGGCGAGGTGTATGAAAAGCGGATCGAGCGCCTCACCACCCGCAAGCGTGAGAAGGAGACCGTCTGATGGCCTGGACGCGGGATGACATCGCCGCGCGCGCGGCCAAGGAACTGCGCGACGGCTATTATGTGAATCTAGGCATCGGCATCCCCACCCTCGTGGCGAACCATATTCCGACCGGTATGAACGTCACGCTCCAAAGCGAAAACGGCATGTTGGGCATGGGTCCCTTTCCCTATGAGGGCGAGGAAGATCCCGATCTGATCAATGCCGGCAAGCAGACAATCACCGAGCTTCCCACCTCCAGTTTCTTTTCCTCCGCCGATAGCTTCGCCATGATCCGCGGCGGCCATATCGACCTGACCATTCTGGGGGCCATGGAAGTGGCGGCGAATGGCGATATCGCCAATTGGACGATCCCGGGAAAAATGCTGAAGGGCATGGGCGGCGCCATGGACCTGGTGGCAGGCGTGCGGCGCGTGGTGGTGGTGATGGAACACGCCAATAAGGCTGGCGAATCCAAGATTTTGCCGCGCTGCAGCCTGCCCCTCACCGGCGCGGCCTGCGTGGATCTGGTGATCACCGACCTGGCCGTTTTCGATGTGGATCGCGCCGGCGGCGGAATGACGCTTCTAGAGCTGGCCCCGGGAGTCACGCTCGCCGAGGTCGAAGCCAAGACGGCGGCGCCCTTCAGGACGGCGCTGAAGGCGGCGTGAGCTAAAGGGACGCCTGATGTCGGAGGCGACAGCCTATAAACGCGAGGACGCCGGCCAGCCGCCGTCTCTCTCGCCGGCCTATGCCTCCACCGTGGCGCGTTCGCCGCGCCAGCCCCTTGTGCGCATTCCCCAGACTCTCACCGAGGTTACGGGGCCCTCCGACTGGAGCCTGCTTATGGGCGGGAATCTGGCGGATCTTACCGTCAGCCACGCGGGAACGCCCATTGGCCAGAGGATCATTGTCAGCGGACGGGTGCGCGATGAAGGCCATCGGCCGGTGGCCAATACGGTCGTGGAAATCTGGCAGGCCAATGCCGCCGGACGCTACATCCACCGCAAGGACCAATGGGACGCGCCTCTTGACCCCAACTTTACCGGCGCGGGTCGGGTGATCACGGATGCGGAGGGGCGCTATCGCTATGTGACGGTGAGGCCCGGCGCCTATCCGTGGAAAAATCATCACAATGCCTGGCGACCCTCGCATATCCACCTCTCGCTCCTGGGACCCGCCTTCGCCACGCGGCTGGTCACCCAGATGTATTTTCCCGACGACCCTCTCTTGGCCTTCGACCCCATCGCCGGCGCGGTTCCCGAGCCCTATCGCCAGCGCATGGTTTCACGGTTTGACCTTGCCACCACGGAGCCTAACTGGGCTCTTGGTTATGTATTCGACATTGTGCTGCGGGGCCCGGACGCCACGCCGGTGGAGGCCTGAACGTGGCGCTCGACAATCAAAGCCCGGAGTTGTTCGGCCAGACACCGTGGCAGACCGTGGGGCCGTTCTTTCACTACGGCCTGCCCTGGAAAGGTGGCGCGGACCTGATCGGCCAGTCAGATTTGGGCGCGCGACCAGAGCTTGCGCCCGACGCGCACTATGTCCTGGCGAATCCGTCCCATCGCGGCCACATCGCCGGTGACGCCATCACCGTCCTTGGGCGAGTCTTTGACGCCGAGGGCGCGCCCGTGCCCGACGCCTTGATCGAGATCTGGCAGGCAAACGCGGCGGGCCGCTACAATTGCCCGGCCGATAACAGGCCCGACCTTCCGCTCGATCCGACATTTACCGGCTTTGGCCGGTCCGCCACCGCCGAGGATGGGACATTTCGCTTTTTGACCGTTCTGCCTGGTCCGACGCCCGGGCCCGGCAATAGCCAGCAGGCGCCGCACATCGCCGTGGGGGTTTTGGGGCGCGGATTGCTCAAACGTCTCGTGACGCGAATCTATTTCGCCGGCCAGCCTCTCAATGATCTCGATCCCATCCTGGCACTGGTGGACGCCTCGCGCCGCGATACGCTTGTGGCGACAGAAACGCGCGCCGAACCGGGAGTCTGGCGCTTCGATATTCGCCTGGGGGGCGATGATGAAACCGTATTCTTTGATTGCTAAAAGGACGCGCGCCTTGATCCGCGTGGCGCGATCATGGCTTCGCTGATCCGCGATCGCGCCGCCGCGTCCGCGGATATGATCGCGGCGTTCGGCGACGAGACGCTGATCGCGGGGGCTCTGCGCTTCGAGGCCGCCCTGGCGCGCGCCTCCGCCGCCGAGGGGCTGATTCCCACCGCCGCGGCCGCTACGATCATCGCGATCTGTTCGGCGGCGACGTTCGATGTCGCGGTTCTTGCCGAGGAGGCGGCTCATTCCGGCACCCTCGCCATCCCTATGGTCAGGCGGCTGCGGGAACTTGTGGCGGCGCGGGATCCAGGTGCCGCCGCATTTGTCCATTTCGGCGCCACAAGCCAGGATCTGGCTGACACGGCCCTCATGTTGCAGGGTAAGGCCGGCGCTGAATTGATCCGGCGCGAGGGCGCAGCGCTTACCAAAGCGCTCGACCGCTTGGCTGAAACCCACGCGGGGACCCCCATGCTGGGCCGCACCCTGCTGCAAAGCTCACTGCCCGTGACGTTGGGGCTTAAGGCGGCGAATTGGCTGCTCGGCGTGGATTCCGCCTTGCGTCGCTTCGCGCGCGAGGCGGATGAGGCCTTGGCCGTGCAACTCGGCGGCGCGGTCGGTACGCTCGCCGGGCTTAGCCCCGCGGTCGGCGCGCGACTGGCGGAGGATCTCGGTCTGACGGCCGCCCCCCTATCGTGGCACGCCCGGCGCGATGGCGTTGCGGGACTATGCGCCGCGATGGCCATACTCACGGGAGCCGTGGGTAAGATCGCCCGCGATATTTCGCTCCTGGCTCAGGGAGAAATTGGGGAGGCCCGCGAGCCCCTGGTTACCGGCCGTGGGGGGTCATCGGCCATGGCTCACAAGCGCAATCCCACGGGCTGCCAAGTGGCGCTCTCCGCGGCGCTCCGCGCGCCCGCTCTGGCGTCAGCGGTCTTTTCCGGTCTGCCCCAGGAGCATGAACGCGGGCTCGGCGGATGGCAGGCTGAGGGGCCCCAAGTCGCCAGCCTCTTTGAGCTCACCCATGGCGCCCTTGCGGCCATGGCCCCTGTGATTGCGGGACTTGAGATCGACGCCCAGGCCATGCGGCGCAATCTCGCAAAGGCTGAGGTTGGAGAGGATATCGGCCACGCCCTGGCGCTGACGCGGACAGCGCTCACGTTCACCCGGAGGGGAGTCTGATGCCCTTTGCCGCTTCACAGGGCGCGCGGCTCTATTGGCGCATTGAGGGTGCGCCTGATCGCCCGGTTCTGTTTCTTGTGAACTCCATCGGCACGGATATGAGCCTGTGGGACCGTGTCACGCTCCAGCTCGCGGGCCGATTCCGGATTGTTCGTATGGACGCCAGAGGCCATGGCGCCTCCGACGCACCGGCCGGCGACTATAGCCTTGAGGACCTAGCGGCGGACGCCTTTGCTGTGATGGACGCGGCCGGCATCGAGACTGCCGCGGTCTGCGGTCTCTCGCTCGGCGGGATGGTCGCCATGACGATGGCGCTCGCGGCTCCGGGGCGCCTTTGGGCCCTGGTCTGCGCCTGCACCTCTGGCCAGATGGATACCGCGGCTTGGCGTGCGCGGGTAGAGACGGTGCGCTCCGAGGGAATGGCGGGGGTGGCGGACCTGGCGCTAGGACGGTTCTTCGCCGAGGATTTTGCGAGGATTCACCCCGCAGTGATCGCCACCGTGCGCGCTGGGCTGCTCGCGATGAGTCCCGACGGCTATGCGGGATGCGGCGCGGCGATCCGCGATATGAGCCTCTTATCCCGGCTGGGCGAGATCAACCTCCCCGCCCTCGTGATCTCCGGCGCCAAGGACGTCTCGACGCCTTTTGAGGGGCACGGCGCGATCCTCGCCGCGGCCATTCCGGGAGCCGGCGTCCATATGCTGAAAACGGGTCACCTGGCCTGCCTTGAGGACCCAGGCGCGTTCGCCGACGCCGTAGCGCGCTTCCTGTCCGGCCTTGTTGTGGGGACTGAGGTCGCGGTGGCGGAGGCCGCCCTCTTCGACGCGGGCCTGCTCAATCGTCGCGAGGTTCTTGGCGATGCTTGGGTTGATAAGGCCTTGGCGAATCGCACGCCTTTCAACGCCGATTTCCAGGCCATGATCACCCGATATGCTTGGCATGAAATATGGGGCCGGCCCGGCCTCGACCACCGCACCCGTCGCCTTCTCGTTATCGCCATCACCACGGCCCTGGGGCGTTGGGAGGAATTTCGCCTGCATGTCCGCGCAGGACTATCGCAGGGAGGGTTTACCGAAGGCGAGCTCAAGGAAGTGCTCATGCAGGCGGCCATCTACGCGGGCGTTCCCGCCGCCAATACGGCCTTCGCCGAGGCGGCGCAGGTGATCGCCGATCTGCAAGAATCGGGCTGAGGACCCTTTCCAGACGTCACCGTCAGCCGGGTCGGCGCCGCTAAAAATTCGCCACAGCGACACTTGATGCGTGTCAGCGAACATGTATTTTGAGCGTGCGATTCATCTGAACGCGCCAAACCGCCGTCAAGCATGCGGATTAAATCAGGGAGGGAAACAGCATGTTTCCAAAACGAGTCTATCTTTCGACGCTTGTCGGAACCGTGGCGCCTTTGGCGCTGATTTTGGGCGGACTTGCGTCCGGGGCGTCGGCGGCGGAGGCTCCGGCCGCGCCCACGGCGGATACGGCGACGCTTCAGGAGATTGTCGTCACGGCTGAAAAGCGGTCTGAAAATGTTCAGAAGGTTCCGATCGCCATTACGGCTTTCACCGCCGGCGCGCTCCAAGAGAAGTCGATCACCGACGTCAGCGGCCTCTCGCGCCTGACCCCCAACGTCAATCTCGACACCGCCTCGCCCTTTGGCGGCGCCAATGAGGTTCTCTCGGCCTCGATCCGCGGGATCGGCCAGGACGACTTCGCGATCAATCTCGACCCTGGCGTCGGCGTCTATGTGGACGGCGTCTATTACGCACGGACCGTCGGCGCGAACGTCAACCTGCCGGACGTGGACCGCGTGGAAATCCTCAAAGGCCCGCAGGGCACTCTGTTTGGCCGCAACACCATTGGCGGGGCGATCAGCGTCGTGACCCGCACGCCCGGCGAGGAATACAAGGCCGATGTCTCGGCCACCTTCGGCAGCTATAACCGCCGCGATTTCCAGGCGACCGTGGATATTCCGATCAATGAGAAGCTGCTCACCAGCTTCACCTTCTCCTCACTCAACCGCGATGGCTACGAAAAGCGCATCCCCTATACCGCCCAGACTGGATACGTCTCGGACCCGATCAACGCCTTCCCGCAGTCGGGCTATGACACCTACAGCACCGAGGGCGGCCAGGGGCAGCAGGCATTGCGCGCCAAGATGCTTTGGAAGGCGGCGCCCAACTTCACCGCGACTCTCACGGCCGACTGGACACATGTGGATGAGTCTTCCACGGCTGAAAGCCTTCTTGAGGCGCCCGGCACTGGGCTTGGCGGGCTCTATAACGGCTGCGTGGCTGGCGCGCCGATTGGCTTCGTCTGCAGCTCTCCGCGTGGCCCGGGTATCAATGCAGCCGGAGTCACCACGTCCAATCCCGCCATCGGTGGAACGAACCGCCTCTTCTATGGCAATCAGTTCGTCACCAAGGACATCGACACGACGTATTCGACCGGGCCGGACTTCAACCACATGGACGTCTATGGCGCCGCCTTGACCCTGGACTGGGAACTAGCTCCGCACCTCGATCTAAAGTCCATCACCGGCTATCGCCGGATGAACTGGGACGTGGCGATCGATCCGGATGGCTCGCCCATCGATATCAATCAGGATTCGCAAAAGGAAGCCCAGCATCAGGTCTCCCAGGAATTCCAACTGAACGGTGACGCCTTTGACGGTCGCCTGAAATATACCGGCGGCCTTTACTATTTCAACGAAGGCGGCTTCGAGGATGACTATGTAACGCTCGCGGCGGGCGAACTTGAGATCAACGGCAATGATCTAATCAATACAGACTCATATGCCGCGTTCGTTCACGCGAGCTATGAGATCACCGACAAGCTGAGCCTAATTGTCGGCGGCCGTTATTCCTACGACAAGAAGTCCATCACCGTCACCCAGGCGGACACCAATGCGTTCTTCTACAAAATCTCCGGCTGTTATCCCGTCACCGCGGCCTGCGCCACGGCGATCGGGTTCCCGGTGCCGAGTGAGCCCCTGCTGTTTGTCCCGAATGTCCCCCACTCACAGGACTTCTCGGTCTTCACGCCCACCGCCGGTCTGCAATACCAGATCACGCCCAACATGATGACCTATTTCACCTACTCTCAGGGCTATAAGGACGGCGGCTGGACCACGCGTCTCACCGCGGCGGTGCCGACCCTGCCCTCCTTCGGACCGGAAAAGTCCCGGACCTATGAGGTTGGTCTGAAGTCGCAATGGTTTGATCGCACACTGCAACTCGATCTGGCCGGCTTCTACACCGACTATGACGGCATCCAGCTAAACTTCCAGCAGGGCCTGTCGCCCACCATCCAGAACGCCGGCAACGCGCGAATCATGGGCGTGGAGGCGGAAGGCAATTGGCTCCTGGGCCACGGCTTCTCGATCCAGGGCACGGCCGGGTACATGGACGCCAAATACACCTATCTCGAACCCGGCGTGAACGGCGCCGACACCTGCGTGCAACCCCTGTCCCCCTGCATCACGCTCGGCAGCAAGTTGCCGAAGACACCCAAGTGGAAGACGAGCCTCAGCCCGCAATATGTGATGGATCTAGGAGCCTCCAAGCTGCGCTTCCAGCTCGACTGGACGCACACGGCGTCGATGTACAATGACTCCTTCGACACCTCGATCCTGCGGCGTCCCGACACCGATATCGTCGGCGTCTCGGCGACCTTCATGTCGCCCCATGATCGCTATGAGGTCGTCGTGGGCGGCACGAACATCACTAATGATCGCTTCCTGGTCACCGGCAATGAGGACAGCTCAAGCGGCCTGCTATATGGCAGCTACAACGCGCCCTCGGAGTGGTACGTGACTCTGCGTGGGAAGTTCTAAGTCGCGAGACATTCAAGCGCGCCGCACTTCAAGTCTGCCAAGCCTCTCCTCTTGCAAAGGGCGCGTCAGGTCTGAGGGGCGGCGCCGTCTTGACCGCCTTAGACGGGCTTGAAGCGAGGCGTGAATGTCAAAGATCGTCGAGCGGACTTTGGATTGTTTCGAGCTGTTCGCGGATCAGAAACGTCCTCTATCCCTGACCGAGGTTTCGCGTCTGCTCGGCATTCCCCCATCGAGCTGCCACGACGTCCTGCAAGCGCTACAGGAGCGCGGCTACATTTATGAGCTCGCCCCGAGAGGGGGCTTCTATCCGACTCTGCGCATGATGGAGATCTCGCGGACGATCGCCGAGCACGACCCGGTCCTGCTGCGCGCTGAAATCCTTATGCGCTCTTTGCGCGACGTGCTGGATGAGTCCGTCAATCTGGCGAAGGTGAGCGGCCTCCAGGCGCGGTATCTGCTCACCTTCGAGCCGTCGCATCCTTTAAGGATCATGGTGAATGTAGGGGATGGGCTGCGCAGCCTGCCTTCCACCTCGGCCGGCAAGGCGATCCTCGCCAGTCTCGATGAGCGGGCGCTCGAGGCCTACATGAAATCGGCGGTCATAGCGCCGCTCACGCCCAAGACGGTTCTCGCTAAAGACCGGATCCTTGAGCAAATCGATCAGGGTCGCGAGCGTGGCTGGTTCATCAATGAAGGTGAAAGCCTTGAGGGTGTCACCACCCTCTCGTCCACCTTTACCTGGAACAATTCCCTCTACATCATCACGGTGGCGGGGCCCTCTCCCCGGATGGAGTCCAAGCTGGATTGGGCGGCCAAAATGCTGGTCGACCTGTGTCGGCGGATTGAAATGCGTACAGGCTCCAGCCCTGCGTAAGGGCGCCGCCTTGATTGGGGATTAGCTCTTGCCGCGACGCTGAGAGGTTATTATTCGAGAGAGCGATAAAAAATTCGCCAAGTCGAAGTTTAAAGCGACAACGAACAAGGGAGACGCTGGTGGGAATGGAAGGCGTGAGGTGATGGGCGCGATGATCCAAAACGTCGCGGCGCCCCTTTCCCGGTCGCAGGGCGACCCGAACGCCGATCTGGAGGCGCGCACCCTTCGCCGCGTAACGCTCCGCCTCATCCCATTCCTGATGATCTGTTATGTCATCGCTTGGCTGAACAGGATCAATCTCAGCTTCGCGGCGCTGCAGATGAACAGGGACCTCGGCCTCACGGCGTCCATGTATGGCCTCGGCGCCGGCCTCTTCTTCATCACCTATTGCCTCTGCGAAATCCCCTCGAATCTGCTGCTTCATCGCCTGGGCGCGCGGCGCTGGATCGCTCGCATCATGCTCAGCTGGGGCGTCATCGCCATGGCCTCCGCCTTCGTCCGGGGACCCACGAGCTTCTATGCGGTGAGATTGTTGCTGGGGGCCGCCGAGGCGGGGTTCTATCCTGGCGTTCTCTATTTCCTCACCCTGTGGTTTCCGAAGGCCTACCGCGGTCGCGTGCTAGGCCTCTTTCTCGCCTCCATTGCCATAACCGGCATTCTCGGGGGACCGCTGTCGGGGGCGCTACTGAGCCTGTCCGGCGTGGCGGGCCTGAAGGGCTGGCAGTGGCTCTATCTCGTTGAAGGGGCCCCGGCCGTCATCCTGGCGCCCCTCGTCCTGCTGTGGATCAAGGATGGGCCCGCCAATGCGACTTGGCTGCCGGATGCGGAAAGGCGCTGGCTGCAGGAGCGCCTGGAACAGGAAGCCCGCGAGGTCACCGAGGTCAAGACAATCACGCCCCTGCGCGCCATAGGCGATCCCCGCGTGCTGCTCCTCGCGTTTACCTATTTCTCCAATGTCTGCCTGATCAACGGCATCACCTTCTTCCTGCCCCAGATTGTACACGGTCTAGGGGCCTCGGCCATGCAAACGGGGCTTATCGTCGCGATCCCCAATCTTCTCGCTCTCTTTGTCCTGATCTGGTGGGGTCGACGTTCGGATGCGCGGGCCGAGCGCTACGGCCACGCGGCCTTCGCCAATCTCATCGGTGGGCTTGGTCTCCTGGCGGCCATGCTGATACCCGATCCAGTGATCAAGATCTCGGCCATCGCCGTCTCGTACGCCGCCACACTCGCCTTCACCGCGCCGTTTTGGGCCATACCTGGGGGCTTCCTCACCGCCGGCGCGGCGGCCAGCGGCATCGCCGCCATCAGCGCCTTTGGGGTGACCGGCGGGTTCATCGCGCCCCTCGTCATCGGGCGTCTGCATGACGTGACGGGCGACTTCCGCGCTGGGCTAGGCCTTGATGCGGGCGTGGCGATCCTCGCCACCCTAATTTTCTTCCTGGCCGGACGTCGGCAAAACGCCGCGCGCGCATGACGCTGTTCATTCAAGCAGAGGCGGACGTATCCCGGATTCCCGTGATCCTGATCAGCGGGTTCCTGGGCAGCGGCAAGACGACCCTGGTCAATGGGTTGCTCGCCGACCCTCGCCTCGCCGACACCGCCGTCGCGGTGAATGAATACGGTCCCGCCCCCCTGGACCATCACCTGATCGAAAACGGTGATGACGGGACGGTGCTCCTGGCCAATGGGTGCCTCTGTTGCAATGTGAGCGGCGATCTTGATGACGCCGTGATGCGCCTCTTCAGCCGGCGCGACGCCGGCAATCTGCCGCGCTTCAAGCGGCTGATGATCGAGCCCTCGGGCCTTGCCGACCCCGCGCCCATCGCCCAAGCGCTCCTGCGCAATCCGGTCATGTCACGCGCCTTCCGCCTTGAGGCGATCGTGACCACCGTCGATGGAGTGTTTGGCGAAGAGCAGCTCCGGCGCCATCCCGAGACCCGCAAGCAAGTCATGCTGGCCGATCAACTTATCCTCACCAAGACAGACCTGATAGCTGGTGAGCGTCTCTTCGACCTGGAGTCGGCGCTGCGACGCTTTAACCCCCTGGCGCCGATCACGCGGGCGGATCACGGACGGGTGGACGCCGGGGCGATCCTCCCCGCCCGCTTTATGGGTGAGGATTTCACGGCCGAAGCGGCGATGCCAACCGCTCCCTCCGCCGAGTCGATTCCGAAGGCCTCACATACCCATGACGCCCATTCCAATCATGGCGAAACTTCCGTGGCCATCGCGCTGACCGCTGAGGCCCCGCTCGGGTGGCGCAGACTGGAAGCCTGGTTACGAGATCTTCGCATTCGTCATGGCGAACGGATCCTCAGGATAAAGGGCATGGCGAACGTCGCCGAGGCGAAGGGTCCGCTCGTCCTTCACGGTGTCCACCATGTCCTCCACCCGCCCACGGAGCGCGCGGACTGGCCCGACGCCGACCATTCAACCCGGCTTGTCGTGATCACACAGGGCCTTGACGCGGAGCTCATCGCCCACGACTGGCGTAGCGCCCTGCCAAAACTCATAGCGCCGCCGACAGCCGCCCCGACCTCACGGAGCTTTGCCTGATGCGCGCGATTGATGTGCATGTTCATCCGATGAACGCGGCCTATGTGGAGGCGAGCCTGCCGTTTATTCCCGCGGCCCAGAGGATGTTCGCGGGCAAGTTCGACGCGCGTCCGGACTCTCAGATCGCCGAAGACTATAGGCGCGACGATGTCCTGGCCATGCCCATCGCCTGGGACGCCGAGCATGGCGCCGCGGGCGGCGTCTATGCGAACCAGCAGCTTGCCGACCTTTGCAAGGCTTATCCCGATGTGTTTTTGCCCGGCTGGGCCATGGTCGATCCCTGGCGGGGTCGCAAAGGGTTGGAGGAGATCGAGCACGCCATCAAGACTCTGGGCCTTACCGGCGTAAAATATCAGCCTCCGGTGCAAGGGTTCTCGCCCGCGGATCGGCAATTCTATCCCATCTGGGAGCTTCTGCAGTCCCTGGGGGCGCCGGTCCTGATCCATTGCGGAACCACGGCCATCGGCGCCGGCGAGCCTGGGGGCCTCGGATTCAAACTCGATTATGCCCGCCCGATCCCCAATATCGACAATGTGGCGGCCGACTTTCCGCGGTTGAACATCGTCGCCGCCCATCCCGGTTGGCCCTGGACCGAGGAGCTCATCGCCGTCGCCCTGCACAAAAAGAATGTCTCCATCGACATCTCAGGCTGGGGCCCCAAATACATACCCGCGCCCCTCAAGCACGATATGCAGCGCCGACTTCAGGATAAGGTGCTGTTTGGATCAGACTATCCGGGCTGGAGCCCCGGTCAGTGCTGCGATGAGTGGCAGATGGAGGGTTTCAAGCCCGCGATTATCGACAAGCTCTTCCATCAAAACGCCACGCGTATTCTTAAACTGGAATCCGCTGTCGCTGCGGCGGAGCACGCGGCGGCGGCCCTGGCGACGACCTGAAACCCGTTCCAGCACCCCATCGGAAAGCCATGAAAGGCCAGTCTGTGTCATGACCGAGCAAGTGATCGAGAAATCGCCCTATATCATCCGCGCCGGGGAACAGCAGGCCTACAGCCCTTCGGGCCATACGGGGACGAAGAACTACCCGCTTGTGGGCCCCAAGGTGAACGGTGCGAAATATATGGAGATCGCCCTTGGCGACATCCAACGCAGCGAGGGCTCACCCGCCCACGCCCACCCTGAGTTGGAACAGGCGGTCTACATTCTCGAGGGTGAAGCGATCGCCGGTATAGATGGCGTGAAGCACCATGTGCGGCCGGGCGACATGATGTTCTTCCCCGCCAATGTTTTCCACGACATCAAGGTGCTCACGGAACGTATCAAAATGTTGGTGATCTATTCCCCGCCCTATGGAGAAGACCCTGCCAAGCGGATCGACCTGCCGAAAACCTAGGCCGAGAAGACCACCTCGGGGCTAGTGGTCTCGCTCAGCAGGTCCGGCGGGACTTTCACCGTCATTTCCAGGGCCATCTGACCAAAGGCCTTGCCCTGAGGGTCAATCCGGAGGGATGCCATACCGCCGCCGCCCAGGGCGCCCTGAAGCAGGAAGTTCACGGCGTTGAGGCCCGGCGCGTCAAAGCGTTGGACGGGGCCTTCCACAAGGCCGCTAAAGTGGGCCGCTATAGCGGCCGGCGTCACCTGATCGCGGATAATGGGTAAAAAAGCGGTGTCGCGGGCGATGATGGCGATATTTGCGCTGTCGCCCTTATCCCCCGACCTCGCGAGAGCGAGCCGGATCAGGGGAACCTCGACCCAATCACGCGGCGGAGTGGATGCGGATGGCGTGGTCGGGGCGCCGACGGCGGGCGGCGGATCGAGCCCTTGAGGAACGGCGATAGAGAAGGTCTGTCCATCGAGCGTCACCGCGGGGGGCGGAAGGCGGCTCTTGTCGATGAAGAAAGTGAAAAGCCGGATCTGCGGCGTGGGCTTGGGCCGCCCATTATAGATGCCGGTCGTACCCGGGGCGAAGGCAATCCCCACCGATCCGAGCTCGCGAGCGAACATATCCAGGGCCGCCGGATCCTTGTGGGTCACCACCAGCCGCAAGAGGACTTCACGCGCCGCGCGCGCATGGGTGTGGGGTCCATAGGCCGCCTCGGCGCCCAGGGCTTCAATATGGGTTTCCATGAAATCGGGGAGCCCCGCCTCGAAAAAAGCGATCCGGGCCCGCGCGATGAGCGCTTCGCCGGTGCGCTCAGCCTTGGCGGCGGCGTCGATGCCGACGATGGAAACCGTGGCCACCGCGCGATAGCCGTCCTGATAGGTCGCGGAGACCTTATACTGCGGCGTCGGCGGCCGGCCCCGAGCCCCGCTAACCACCACCCTATCGGGGCCAGCCTGGGTCACGCACACATGGCTGAAGTCGGCGATGACGTCCGGCAGGATATAGGCTGCGGGATCACCGATCTCATAGAGCGTCTGTTCGGCGGTTGTCCCAGGCGTCACCAGTCCGCCGGTTCCCGCCGGCTTGGTCAGCACGAAGCCGCCATCGGCGCGGCATTCCGCTAAAGGATAGCCGATATTGGCCCAGTCCGGGACCAGACGCCAATCGGTGTGAAGCCCGCCGACGCCCTGCGCCCCGCACTCCAAAAGGTGCCCCACCAGACTGCCCGCCGCCAGCAGGTCATAGGCGTCGTCGGCCCAAGCGAACTCATGCATGAGCGCGCCGAGCGCCAGGGCGCTGTCGGCGCAGCGGCCGGTGATCACGATATCGGCGCCGTGATCAAAGGCGGCCTTGATGGGAAGCGCGCCCAGATAGGCATTGGCGGTGAGCATCCGCTCCGGCAAGCGGGCGCCCGAGACCGCCTCCGTCACGCCGGCCGCGCGCAGGCTATCGATCATGGGGATAAGATCATCGCCCTCGACCACGGCGATGCGGGGGCGAAGACCTAGGGCCGCGCACGCCTCGCCCAAAGCGTCCGCGCAGCCTTGCGGATTGACACCGCCGGCGTTGCTGACAATCTTCACGCCGCGACGCATGATCTCGGTCATGTGGGGCTTCAGGTAGCCAATGAAATCCGGTGGATAGCCACCCGATGGGACCTTCATGCGCGCCCGCGCCAAAAGCGACATGGTCACCTCGGCGAGGTAGTCCATCATGAGATAATCCACCGGCTCACGCAGGAGCTGGCCAATGGCGCGCGGGCTATCGCCCCAGGCGCCCGAAGCGCCGCCGATCCGAACAATCTTCTCAGACATCGCCGTCCGTCCCACTGTCGGTCAGCCACTTGGGCGGCCGTTTGGCGTTGAAGGCCGCCAACCCCTCTTCCGCGTCGCTGGAACGTGACGCCAAGGCGATCTGGGCCTCGGCAAACGCCAAGGCCTCGGCAAACGCCATCATCTCCATGGCAAAGATCACCTGCTTGCCGCGCTTCGTGGCCACCGGCGAAGCGGCGATGAGCGTCTTGAGCACGCCCTCAATCGACGCATCGAGTTCGCCGGGCGGAGCCACGCGGTTGACCAGACCGATCTCGGCGGCGCGCGCCGCGGTGATCAGGTCCCCCGTCAGACACAGTTCATTAACATGACGCGACCCGATCATCGCCCGCAGGAAAACCAGGACCTGCATCGGAAAAACGCCGATCTTCACCTCGGGAAGGCCGAATCGCGCATGGTCGGCCGCGATGGCGATATCGCAGAGCGCCATGAGACCCATACCGCCTGCCACGCAGGCGCCATTGACGCGGGCGATGATCGGCACGCCGCAGGTCCGTACCAGACGCGCCAGCCGGCCAAAATCAGTTGTCGGCTCATCCGGCGCGGCCTGGAAAGTTGATGTGCCCACGCTCAGGTCCGCCCCGGCGCAGAAGGCCCGCTCGCCGACTCCTGTGAGGACAATGGCCCGAATGGCGGCGTCGGACTGGGCGAGACTTACCGCGTCGCCTATACCCGCGATCACCGCGGGGTTCAGGGCGTTCCGACGCTCTTCCCGGTCAATCCACACCCAAAGCGCCGCGCCGCGTCTCTCATGGCGGATAGCGGGCCGTTCACCGACGACCGTCATCACCGAGATTCCTCGGGCGCCGCGTCCGCCTGCACGAACGCATCGGTATGCTCTCCCAGTCGCGGCGCGTGGCGCCGGATGGAGGCTGGCGAACGGCTGAAACGGACGGGAAAGCGAGTCGTCCGTAACCGGCCTTCGGTGGGGTGTTCAAAATCCTCGAAAAAGTCCACGGCGGCCAGATGTGGATCGGTGAGCAGATCTTCCAGCGAATTGACCTTGCAGGCGGCGATATCAAACTTGCGAAGCGCCTCAAGCCAAACATCCGTCGTCTTGCCGCCCAGGTGACGCGCCAGATAGGCGCCGGCGTCCTCCGCGTGGCGGGTGCGGGCATCCTGGGTGGCGAAGCGCGGGTCGCTCGCCATGAGATCGGGATCGCCCACGAGGGCCGTGAAATCTCGCCACTGCCGGTCGGTATAAACCACCAGGGCCAGATGACCGTCCGCCGTGGGATAAGGACCGCGCGTGCGTGACATCAACCGGCGGTAACCCATCGGCCCCTCGGGCGGCTGAAAGACCTCGCCGCCGATGTGATCGGCCAGAACGAACTGGGCCATGGTCTCGAACATTGGGACCTCGATGAACTGGCCCTCGCCAGTCATGGCGCGATGATAAAGAGCGCTGGTCACGGCATTGACCACATAGAGGCCAACCACGCGGTCGCATATATTAACCGGCGCGTAGCGCGGCGCCCCATCCACCAAGCGAAAGAGACCGGAGATGCCGGAGGCCGCCTGCATCAGATCATCATAGACCGCGGCGCCGGCATAAGGGCCATCCGACCCGTAGCCCACGGCGGAGCAATATATGAGCTTGGGGTTTTCAGCGCTGAGGCTCTCATAATCCAGGCGGAGCCGTTTGAGGCCCTGGGGCCGCACATTGGAGACCAGAACATCGGCCGACGCGGCCAGAGCGACCGCAGCCGCCTTGCCCTCGGGTGTCTTGAGATCAAGGACGATGCCGCGCTTGTTGCGGTTGGCCTGGAGAAACAGGGGACCCATTCCCGCGTTGCGCCAGGGGCCAATCAGCCGCACCGTGTCCCCGCCGCTGGTCTCAACCTTGACCACATCCGCGCCGAGATCACCCAGAATCTGGGTTGCGGAAGGGCCCATGACGACCGTGGTGAGATCTAGCACCTTAACGCCACGAAGAGGCCCGGACGCCAGGGCGGGCTCCTGCGGCCAAATGGCTGTTACTCCCGCTCCCACACCCTGGTTCCTCGCTTTCAAGGCCAGTTCAAGGCCAGGATTCTTGTGATAAAACGCTGCGACGAAATCAATTTCGCAGTGGCGAATATGTGCGCTGCGGACCCGGATTCTGTCAAGGTCGAAGGGCTTGGGCCAAGCGCCGACTTTTCTTTCGCACGGCTTTCCCCTAGTGTACGAGAGCGAAACGCTAATATCGTCCGTTAGGGACGGCGTCGTGCGCCCCATATGATCGGGGCGTGCAGCTAAAGCGTTGACGCGTCACCCCTTTCGCGCCCCCGACCTTTCGAGCGCGACCTGAGCAAGAACCATGGG
>Ga0116226_10001009_pt1 | contig 24544 bp, 20 predicted proteins | sample S1TSphfallax_FD_89692 | JGI IMG/M metagenome (GOLD analysis project Ga0116226, IMG submission 89692) | Host-associated microbial communities from peat moss isolated from Minnesota, USA - S1T2_Fa - Sphagnum fallax MG | ecosystem: Host-associated > Plants > Peat moss > Unclassified | place: USA... | reverse complement strand
TTAGGTGGAATCGCTACGCGATTACACCTAAAAGCTGAATCCGCCTCTAAACAAATAGCTAGAGGGCGATTCAGACATTAGATCGACGCGTATACGCGTCGATCTAATGTCATCGCGCTCTAGGGTGTTTGACGGCGAAACGCACATTCGGCCAGGGATGGAGGATGCGGGCTTTTGGTAGCCAGCGATCCGCCAGACGATTGATGGCGGCCCAACTGGTCTTGTCGCGCTGACCTCGGCGGCGGAGTGCCCGCAGCCAGTGCCAGAGGACGACCCCCTTGAACTCACCCAGTGCCTCGATCCCGTGGCCGAACTTCCGACGAAGGATATCGGTGCCGGACTGGTCGCCGCCCAACGGCGTCGAAGCCGGCGCGCCTTCATCGCCGATCTGACCATGTTGCTGCCGAACGAATAACCGGCCTCACGACAGATCAACTCCCCGAAACCAATTCGCCGACGACCAGCCGCGCCACATCCGCCAGCGCCTTGTTCCGCTCGGCCACGCTTGCATCGCTTTCGGTGAGATAGGCCGCGATCAGCAGCGGCTTGCGCCCGGGCGGCCAGGCGATCGCGACGTCGCAGGTCGAGCCGCGCTCGCCCATGCCGGTCTTGTCGCCGACCTTCCAGCCCGACGGCATCCCGGCGCGCAGCTTGGCCAAGCCGGTGCTGCTTTTCACCAGCCAGTCGGTCAGCATCTCGCGCGAGGCCGTGCTCAGCGCGTCCTGCAGCACCAGCACGCCAAGATCGTTCAGCATGGCGGCCGGGCTGGTGGTGTCGCGCGCATCGCCCGGCATCGCTTCGTTGAGAAAGGGCTCGATGCGGTCGAGGTGAGTCGTCTTGTCGCCCAGCGTGCGGGCGAACAGGGTCAGCGCTCCCGGCCCGCCGATCGAGGACAGCAGCAGATTGGCCGCGCTGTTGTCGCTATCGACCACCGCGGCGGCGCAGGCTTGCGCAACCGTGATTTTCCCTTTGGCCAGCAGCGGCTTGGTCACTGGCGCATAGTCGAGAATATCGGCCTGGGTCAGCGGGATCTCGCGGTCGAGTGTTTCCGAGCCGTGGTCGATTTTGGACAGCACCGCGCCGGCCAGCAGCAGCTTGAAGGTGCTGCACATCGGAAACAGAAGGGAGGAGCGGTAATCGACCCGCCGGTCGCTTTGCATGTCGAGCGCGGCGATGCCGAGCCGCCCGCCAACGCCCATTTCGATCTCGCGCAGCCGGGCCTCCATGCCGCCCTCCGCCGCGACCAGCGGGCGTGAGGCCAGGGGCGCCAGCGACGCACCGATCAACAGGCTGCGACGCGACAAAAGGGGCGACATACAACTCTCCCGGCAATCTCTGTCAGAGATCTAGGGCGCGCTCAGCCGTCTTCAAGATGGAACAAAGCGGCCGAGCCGAACAGACTGGCCACCGCGGTCGGCGCCCAGGCGGCCAGGCTGGCGGGCAGAGTCTGCGACAAGCCGTAGGCATAGATGACGCGCGAGATGAAATAGAACACGAAGCCGGCCACCACGCCGCCCACCACGCGCATCAGGATGCCGCCCGAACGCAGATTGGGCTTGAGCGAGAAGACCGCCGCCACCAGCACCATGGCCAACAGCAGGAAGGGCGTCGCCAGCAGCGACTGGTAGTAAAGCTTCTGGCGGCTGGCCGAAAAACCGGTGCCCTCGAAGAACCTGATGAAGCTGGGCAATTGCCAGAAGGACATGGTCTCGGGCGTGGCGAAATTGTCCTGCACCCGGGCCATGGTCAGCTGGGTCGGAAATTCGTAATGGTCATAATGCTCGACCGGCACGCCCGGCCGGAACAGATTGGCGTCTTGGAGGCGGAACTGGCCGTCCTTCATCGCCCCGGTGCTGGCCTCGATGCCATAGAGGAAATGGGTGTCATTGTCCGAGATATAGACACTGACCTGACGCAGCAGCAACTCGAAGCCTTCCTGGCGGACGCCGACGGCATGCAGCACCATCTGGTCGTTCTGGTGCGTCTCGCGCAGCCACAAGCCGGTCTCGCCGACCAGAAGCGGGTTGCCGCCATTGCGCATCAGCATGGTGTCTTCCAGCTTCTGATAGCGCTTATAGAGCGTGGCCGCCATCGGATTGAAGGCGGTGATGTTGAACACGCCGATCAGCAGCGCCATCAGCAGGACCGGAGTCAGGAACTGCCAGGCCGAGATTCCGGCGGATCGCGCGACAACCAATTCACGCGACCGCGTCATGTTCCAAAAAACCGCCATCGCCCCGATCATCACCGCGAAGGGCAGGATCACCTGCACCATATTGGGCAGCTTGAACAGGGCCATTTCCAGGATGACCGACAGGCCGGCATCGCCATGGGTGGCGGCGCGGCGCATCAGCTCGACCACGTCGAACAGATAGATCAGTCCCATGATCACGCCGAGCGCGCCGAAAAAGGCGGCGCTGAAACGGCGGCAGATATACCAGCTGAGAAGAAACGAGAAGCGCATGATCGGGATTTATAGCCTTGTATCGGCCGGAGCACTATAAAATCGGCAGGATGTCGATAAAGATGAGGAAGAGATGGTTCAGCTGACGCGCATTTACACCCGGGGCGGAGATAAGGGCGAAACGTCGCTGGGGGACGGAACGCGCGTCTTCAAGGACGATCTGCGGGTCGAGTCTTATGGCACCGTCGACGAGGCCAATGGTGTGGTCGGCCTGGCACGGCTGCATACCGCCGATCTGCCCGATCTGGACGCCATGCTGGCCCATATCCAGAATGATCTGTTCGATCTCGGCGCCGATCTCTGCGTACCGGGCGAAGGCGGCCTGCGCATCGTGCAAAGCCAGGTCGATCGGCTGGAAGCGGAAATCGACGCCATGAACGCCCATCTCGCCCCCTTGAAAAGCTTCATCCTGCCCGGCGGCTCGCCGGCGGCGGCCTTTCTGCATCTGGGCCGCACCGTCGTGCGCCGCGCCGAACGGCTGGTCTGCGCCCTGGCCCGCGAGGAGACCGTCAACCCGCTGGCCGTCACCTATCTCAACCGTCTGTCCGATCATCTGTTTGTCGCAGCCCGCCACGCCAATCGCGACGGGGCCGGCGATGTGCTTTGGGTGCCGGGAGGGAGCCGTTAAAACCCGATTGTTTGTGGCCCTACAGGAAAAAATTCACCGCTGTTGAGCAATTGACAGTTGGCCGGGCCGATCCTAAGGTGCGCTGCAACACGCGCGCCGGAATGCGCTGCTGCGGTCGTTCTGGGAGGAAAGATGAAGGTACTGGTCGCCGTAAAGAGGGTGGTCGATTACAACGTCAAGATCCGCGTCAAGGCTGACGGATCGGGCGTCGAAACCGCCAATGTCAAATTCTCGATGAACCCGTTCGACGAGATCGCCGTCGAAGAGGCCGTGCGGCTTAAGGAAGCGGGCCACGCCACCGAGGTGGTCGCCGTCTCGATGGGTCCGGCCCAGTGCCAGGAGACCCTGCGCACCGCCATGGCGATCGGCGCCGATCGCGGCATCCATGTGCTGACCGACGCCGAGCTGCAGCCGCTGGCCGTCGCCAAAATGCTCAAAGCCCTGGTCGGACGCGAAAATCCCGACCTGGTCATCCTCGGCAAACAGGCGATCGACGATGATTGCAATCAGACCGGCCAGATGCTGGCGGCGCTGCTGGGCTGGCCCCAGGGCACCAATGCTTCGAAGGTCGAGCTCGAGGGCGGTTCGCTGAACGTGACCCGCGAGATCGATGGCGGCCTGGAAAAGCTGGGCCTCACCCTGCCGGCGATCGTGACCACCGATCTGCGTCTGAATGAGCCGCGCTACGCCTCCTTGCCCAACATCATGAAGGCCAAGAAGAAGCCGCTCGACAGCACCACGCCGGCCGATCTCGGTGTCGATCCGGCCCCGCGCCTGACCACGGTCAAGGTTGAGGAGCCGGCGGGCCGCAAGGCCGGTGTGAAAGTCGGCAGCGTGGCCGAACTGGTGAACAAGCTGAAGAACGAAGCGAAGGTGATCTGAGATGAGCGTCCTGGTCGTAGCCGAACACGATAATTCCGCCCTCAAGCCGGCCACGCTGTCCACCATCGCCGCCGCTGCCGAGCTGGGCGAGGTGACCGTGCTGGTCACCGGCCACAAGTGCCAGTCCGTCGCCGACGCCGCGGCCAAGACCGAAAAGGTCGCCAAGGTGCTGCTGGCCGAAGACGCCGCCTACGAGCATGGACTGGCCGAGCCTCTGTCTTTGCTGATTGTCGGCCTGGCCAAGAATTTCGCCGCGGTGGTGGCGCCGGCCACCACTTTCGGCAAGAACGTAATGCCGCGCGTCGCCGCCCTGCTCGACGTCGCGCAGATTTCCGAGATCGTCGCCGTCAAGGGCGCCGACACCTTTGTGCGCCCGATCTATGCCGGCAACGCACTGGCCACGGTCAAGAGCGCGGATGCGATCAAGGTGATCACCGTGCGCGCCACCGCCTTCGACGCCGTCAAAACCGAGGGCGGTTCGGCCGCTGTCGAAAAGATCCCGGCCGCTGAAAACCCCGGCAAGTCGACGTTCCTCGACCAGCAGCTGTCCAAATCCGAGCGCCCCGAGCTGACCTCGGCCCGCATCGTCGTCTCGGGCGGCCGCGGCATGGGTTCGGGCGATAATTTCAAGCTGATCGAAGCCGTCGCCGACAAGCTCGGTGCCGCCGTCGGTGCGTCCCGCGCCGCGGTCGATTCGGGCTATGCGCCGAACGATTTCCAGGTCGGCCAGACCGGCAAGATCGTCGCCCCCGAGCTTTATCTGGCGGTGGGCATCTCGGGTGCCATCCAGCATCTGGCCGGCATGAAGGACAGCAAGGTGATCGTCGCCATCAACAAGGATGAAGAGGCGCCGATCTTCCAGGTCGCCGATTACGGACTGGTGGCCGATCTGTTCCAGGCTCTGCCGGAACTGGCCAGCGAGCTGGGTAAATAGAACCAAGTCAGGCGAAAGTCTGGGGAGCACCCAATGATCGAGACGGTGGGAGTAATCGGGGCCGGACAAATGGGCAATGGCATTGCCCAGGTCCTGGCCCAGGCGGGCTGTACGGTCCGACTGCTGGATGTAAACGATGCGCAGCTGCAGAAGGGCCTCGGCACCATCGGCCGCAATCTCGACAGGCTGATCTCCAAAGGCAAGCTGACCGAGGCGGAAAAGGCCGCGGCGCTCGACCGCATCTCGCCCCTCACCGACTATGCCAAGCTGGCCGATTGCCAGCTGGTGATCGAAGCGGCGACCGAAAACGAGCAGATCAAGAAGCAGATCTTCGCTCAGCTTTGTCCGGTTCTGCCGCCAGAGGCTTTGATCGCCTCGAACACCTCATCGATCTCGATCACCCGGCTGGGCGCCTCCACCGATCGCCCCGGCAAGTTCATGGGCATGCATTTCATGAACCCGGTGCCGGTGATGCAGCTGGTCGAGCTGATCCGCGGCATCGCCACCGCCGAGGATACCTTCGCCACCGTCAAGGAACTGGTGGTGCGCCTGGGCAAGAGCACCGTCTCGGCCGAGGATTTTCCCGCCTTCATCGTCAATCGCGTGCTGTTGCCGATGATCAACGAAGCCGTCTATACCCTCTATGAAGGCGTCGGCTCGGTCGATTCGATCGATACCGCCATGCGGCTGGGCGCCAACCATCCGATGGGACCGCTGGAACTGGCCGATTTCATCGGGCTCGATGTCTGCCTGTCGATCATGCAGGTGCTCTATGACGGGTTGGCCGACAGCAAATACCGTCCCTGTCCGCTGCTGGTGAAGTATGTCGAGGCCGGCTGGCTCGGCCGCAAGACCGGCCGCGGCTTCTACGACTATAGCGGCGAGAAGCCCATTCCGACTCGCTAAGGTGGACGTCACCTCGGGGCGCCGCCCCTATCTGATCCTGATCCTGTTGTGCCTGGCGCTCTATCTGCCGGGCCTTACCGGCCTGCCGCCGATCGACCGCGACGAATCCCGCTTCGCCCAAGCCTCGAAACAGATGATCGAGACCGGCGACTATATCCGTATCCAGTTCCAAGGCGAATCGCGCGCCAAGAAGCCGGCCGGCATCTATTGGATGCAGGTGGCCGCCGCCAAGCTGACCGGCCATCCCGGCTCCATCTGGGCCTATCGGCTGCCTTCGGTGCTCGGCGCAAGTCTCGCGGTGCTGCTGACCTTCGCTTTCGGACAGAGGCTGGTCGGACGCCTCGCCGCCTTGTTCGGAGCGGCCTTGCTGGCCTGCTGTTTCCTGCTGGTGTCGGAAGCGCACCAGGCCAAGACCGATGCGATGCAACTGGCCAGCGTGGCGCTGGCGCAAGGCGCGCTGGCCCTGTTCTATCTTGAGCGCGAGAAAAGGCCCGGCTGGGGTCCTGCCATGCTGTTCTGGCTGGCGCAGGCGATCGGCATCCTGATCAAGGGACCGGTGGTACCGATGATCAGTCTTCTCACCGTCCTCACCGTCTCGATCTCCGACCGGTCCTGGTCCTGGCTGCGAGGCCTGCGCCCGCTGCCCGGCCTGGCGCTGGTCGCCGCCATCGTCGCACCCTGGGCCTGGGCGATCAGCCATGCGACGCAAGGCGCCTTCATCGGCACCGCGGTCAAGACCGACCTGCTGCCCAAGCTGCTCGGCGCCCAGGAAAGCCATGGCGCCGCGCCCGGCACCTATCTCGCCTTGATGCTGGCGACCCTGTGGCCGGCCTCTCTGCTGGTGGTGCCGGCCCTGCCGATGGCGTGGAAACGTCGCGGCGAGCCCGCCATCCGCTTCCTGCTAGCCTGGATCGTGCCCAACTGGCTGATGTTCGAAGCGATTCCGACCAAGCTGCCGCACTACATCCTGCCGGTCTATCCGGCCCTGGCCCTGCTGGCCGGGATGTGGCTGGCCGGCGGCTACAAGGTTCGCGCCTGGCATAAGGGCCTGGCCCTCGTCTGGGGCCTGATCGGCACAGCGCTGGCCGCTGCGCCGGTCGTGGCGCCGAGGCTGCTCCAGATGGAGATGATGCCGGAATTCTACCCCTTCGGCCTGGTGATCCTGATCGCCGCCTGGGCGCCCGTGGCGGCGCTGTGGCGCGGCCAGACGCAACGGGCGGCGCTGCTGGCCGTCGTGGCTGCCCTGGTCAGTTTCTCCAGCCTGTTCGCCATCGTAGCCCCCCGCCTGTCCCCCTTGTGGGTCGGCGTACGCATCGCCAGAACGGTTCCAGCCGGCACTCCCCTGGCCGCCGCGGGCTATCACGAGCCGAGCCTGGTGTTCCTGCACGGCACCGACACCCGCCTGGTCGATGGTGGCGGGGCGGCGCAATTCCTGCTCGATACGCCGGGCGCCTGGGCCGCGATCGAGGCCTCGGCGCAGACCGAGTTCGATGCCAAACTGGCCGAAGCGGGGCGCGACGCCGTGGCGGTCGGCACCGTCAATGGCTTCAATTATTCGCGCGGACGCCCGGCCTATGTCACGCTGTGGCGCTTGAGGACACAATAAACAGGAGGGGGGAACCATGATCATCCGCAAGATGCTGCTCGCTTTGGCCGTCTGTACCGGCTGCGGCGCGATCGCCGCCGAAATGCCGCACCTGCCGTTGAGCGAGACCGAGCAGGCCGAGCCTGTCCTGCTGCCCATCCTTTCCTTACGCGACCGCGCCAAGGTCGAGAACGACATCCTCGCCGAGCGGTTGGAGACGATCATCCCCCCACTGATGCGCAAGCAAGGCATCGATATGTGGGTGCTGGTCGCCCGCGAATATTTCGAGGATCCGGTGGTCGCCACCATGCTCGATGCAGAAAGCCTGCATGCACGGCGCCGCACCATCCTGGTCTTCTTCGATCCAGGCCAGGGCAAGCCGATCGAGCGCCTCACCGTCAGCCGCTACGGGCTGGGCGGGTTGTTCCAGCCGGCCTGGGACCCGGAGAAGCAACCCGACCAGTGGAAACGTCTGGCCGAGCTGATCCAGGCCCGCGATCCCAAGACGATCGCCATCGACACCTCCTCCGTCTCGGCTTTCGCCGATGGCATGACGGTCAGCCAATATGACGAGATGCGCGCGGCCCTGCCGGACACCTACCGCAATCGCCTGGTCTCGGGCGAAGCTCTGGCTATCGGCTGGCTGGAGACGCGCACAGCGAAGGAAATGGCGATCTATCCGACCATCCTGCGCATTGCCCACGCTTTGATCGCCGAGGCCTTTTCGCGCAAGGTGATTACCCCGGGCAAGACCACCACCGAGGATGTCGAGTGGTGGTATCGCCAGCGCATGTCCGATCTCGGCCTCGGCACCTGGTTCCACCCGTCGGTCGCCGTCTTGCGTAAGGGCGAGAAGGACATGCTGGAAGACAACACGGTCATCCAGCCGGGCGATTTGCTGTGGACCGATTTCGGCATCACCTATCTGCGCCTCAATACCGACACCCAGCATCTGGCTTATGTTCTGAAGCCGGGCGAGACCGAAGCGCCGGCCGGCCTGCGCGCCGGGCTCAAGGCGATCAATGGCGTGCAGGACGCGCTGCTGTCCTCCTTCAGGCTGGGCGCCACCGGCAACGAGGTGCTGGCCGCCGCGCGGGCCAAGGCGATCGCGGCCGGGCTGAAGCCGTCGATCTATTCCCATCCGCTCGGCTATCACGGGCATGGCGCCGGCCCGGCCATCGGTTTCTGGGACAATCAGAATGGCGACGAGCACGGCAAATACACCATCGATGCCGATACCTGCTGGTCGATCGAGCTGGCCGCGACGTTGGCCGTGCCGGAATGGGGCGGTCAGGAGGTCACCTTCCGCGGTGAGGAGAACGCCTTTTTCGATGGAACGAAGGTCCATTTCATCGATGGACGGGAAACCGACTTGCGGCTGATTCCCTGATCGGAAAATCGGATGGGGATCGCTCTGTTACTGGGGCGCTTGGTTCAGCAGAAAATTGATGCGCTTCTCATATGCGGCGCCGTTCCAGTTCTGCTGACCTTCCACCTGCAGAACGATCCGCCCCATCCGGTCGACCACGAAACTGGTCGGCAGCCCGCGCAGCCTCAGCGTCTGGGCCGCAGCCCCATTGGGGTCGCCCCACGGCTTGAGGAAACTGAGCTTCTGACGGGCCAGCGCCGCCTTGACCACCGGGACGGCGACGGGGTCTTCATTGACCGGGATCACGATCAGCGGCTTGCCGGGGAAATCGCCCTGCAGATGATTGAGGTAGTCGAGATCGCGAAAGCAGGTATTGCAGGTGGTCGACCAGAATTCGAGGACGATCACGAAGCCCTTATAGCGCGATAGGCTGAAGGCCAGGCCGCTGCCATCCGACAGCCGCAGATCGGGCATGAAGGGGAGGTTGGCTCCCGTCATATCCTGGGCGCTTCCCGAGCCGGCGGGAACGATGTAGCTTAGGCCCAGACTTGCGGCGGCCAGCGCCGCCTTGAGAAACCAGCCCTTCATGACACCCTTTTCAGTCGAGAATACGCCGATGACGAACCCCAGCCGACCGAGCAGCCAGATCTGGGGGGGACGCTTTGCCGCCGGACCGTCGGCGATCATGCAGCGCATCAATGCCTCGATCGACTTCGACAAGCGGCTCTATGCCCAGGACATCGCGGGATCGAAAGCCCATTGCGCCATGCTGGTCAAGACCGGGATTCTGTCGCAGGCCGACGGCGATGCCATTCTGGCCGGACTTGAGCAGATCCGGCAAGAGATCGCCGAGGGGCGTTTCGAGTTCAAGCAGTCGCTGGAAGATATCCACATGAATATCGAGGGGCGCCTGGCCGAATTGATCGGCGACGCCGCCGGCCGGCTGCACACGGCGCGCTCGCGCAACGACCAGGTGGCGACCGATTTCAAGCTGTGGGTCAGAGACACGCTGGATGGCATGGACAAGGCGCTGCAGCAGTTGCAAGACGCCTTGCTCGGCCAGGCCGAGACCCATTGCGCCACCATCCTGCCCGGCTTCACCCATCTGCAGGCGGCCCAGCCGATCAGCTTCGGTCATCACCTGCTGGCCTATGTCGAGATGTTCGGACGCGACCGCGGCCGGGTGCAGGATGCCAGAAAGCGCCTTAATGAAAGCCAGTTGGGCTCCGCCGCTTTGGCCGGCACAAGCTATCCGATCGATCGCCACATGACGGCTCAGGCCCTGGGATTCGACCGTCCTTGCGCCAATTCTCTCGACGGCGTGTCGGATCGCGACTTCGCGCTGGAGTTCCTGTCCGCCGCCGCGATCGCCGCGGTGCATCTGTCGCGCCTGGCCGAGGAGCTGGTGATCTGGACCACGGCGCAATTCGGCTTCGTGCGCCTGTCCGACGCCTATTCGACCGGCTCTTCGATCATGCCGCAAAAGCGCAATCCCGACGCCGCCGAGCTGATCCGCGCCAAGGCCGGCCGGGTGATCGGCGACCTCAACGCGCTGCTGATCGTGATGAAGGGCCTGCCGCTGGCCTACAGCAAGGACATGCAGGACGACAAGGAGCCGGTATTCGAGGCGGCCGACACGCTGGAGCTGTGCCTCGCCGCCATGACCGGCATGATCGCCGATCTGACCGTCGACAAGGCCCGCATGGCGGGCGCCGCCGGTGCCGGCTTCACCACCGCCACCGACATTGCCGACTGGCTGGTGCAGAAGGCCGACGTGCCGTTCCGCCAGGCCCATCACATTACCGGCCGGGTGGTGAAACTGGCCGAGGATAAAGGCTGCGGCCTCGAAGACCTGTCGCTGACCGACCTGCAATCGGTCGATGACCGTATCGCCGAGGACATCTTCACCCGTCTGTCGCCCGCCGCCTCTGCCGCCAGCCGCACCAGCTTCGGCGGCACCGCCCCGGCGCAGGTCGCGCAGTCGGTCAAGACCGCCAGGGAGCGCTTCCTGTGAGCCCGCGCCTTCTTGCCCTCACCTGCGCCTTGACCCTGGTCCTGACCCTGGCCGCGTGCGGCAAGGCCGGCTCGCCCACCGTGCCGGGCTCGGCCTTTCCGCTGCCCTATCCCAATCCCAAATTGTCGCCGACCCAGACGGCCGAGCCGACCGCCCCCGCGGACCAACCCGGCATGCAGGCCGACAACAAGGCCAAATTCACCGACAAGGGCAGCTATATCGACCCCTCGGTCAAGGATACCGAACTGCGCCGCGGCGCGGTCGGGGCCGGCGCGACCCTGCCCTACACGCAGACCACCACGCCCGGCAACAACACGCCCTTCAGCCAGAGTTCGGGCATACAAGGCGCTTCGCCGCTGGGCTCGGCCACCGCGAACACGCCGCAAGAGGACGAGCAGCCCCCGCCATGAATCACTTCGAGTATAAGGACGGCGAACTGTTCGTCGAGGATGTGCCGCTCGCCCGCATCGCCGATCAGGTCGGCACGCCCTTTTATTGCTATTCGACCGCCACCCTGGCGCGCCATTACCGCGTGCTGCGCGAGTCCTTAGGCGATCTCGACGCGCTGATCTGCTTCGCCGTCAAAGCCAATTCCAACATCGCGCTGATCCGCACTCTGGGCCTGATGGGCGCCGGCGCCGATGTGGTGTCGGAGGGCGAACTGCGCCGAGCCCTGGCCGCCGGCATCCCGCCCGAGCGCATCGTCTTTTCGGGCGTCGGCAAGACCCGCGCCGAGTTGGGCATGGCGCTCGATATCGGCATTCTGCAGATCAATGTCGAATCCGAGCCGGAATTGCTGCTCTTGAACGATATCGCGATCGAGCGCGGCACCAAGGCGGTGATCGGCCTGCGCGTCAATCCAGACGTCGACGCGCACACCCACGCCAAGATCACCACCGGCCGCAAAGAGAACAAATTCGGCATCGAATGGACCCGCGCCCCCGAGGTCCTGCGCCTGGCCCACAGCCTGCCCGGCATCGAGCTGGCGAGCACCGCCATCCATATCGGTTCGCAATTGACCGAGCTTGCGCCCTTTCGCGCCGCCTTCGCCAAAGTACGCGACCTCGCGCTGAGCCTGAAAAAGGACGGAATTACCCTGCGGCGCCTGGATCTCGGGGGCGGCTTGGGGGTTCCTTACGAGGCGAGCCGCAACGAGATGCCGCCGCTACCGGCCGAGTATGGCGCGCTGATCAAGGAGGCGTTCGGCGATCTGGGCTGCTCCTTGCTGCTCGAACCGGGCCGGCTGCTGGCGGGAAATGCCGGAACCCTGGTCTCGCAGGTCCTGTTCGTCAAGAAGGGCGAGAGCCGCGATTTCGTCATTTGCGACGCCGCCATGAATGATCTGGTGCGGCCAGCCATGTATGACGCCTATCACGATATCCGCCCGGTGACGGAGCCCGCAGCCGGCAGCCCGTTCGCGCCCTATGACGTGGTCGGTCCGGTGTGCGAGACGGGCGACACGTTCGCCCGCCAGCGGTCCTTGCCGCCCTTGGCCGAGGGCGATTTGATCGCCTTCGCCACCGCCGGAGCCTATGGCGCCACCATGTCCTCGACCTATAACAGCCGGCCGCTGGTGCCCGAGGTGCTGGTCAAGGGTGACCAGTTCGCGGTGGTGCGGGCGCGGCCGACCTACGAGCAGATGTTCTCGCTGGAATCCGTGCCCGAATGGGTGGAGCAGATTTGAGATTGTGAATGACGACCTGACAGGTTATGCGCGCAAAATCACCCGGGCCCGGCTGACGCTGGGCTGGGAACGGGCGTGGCGTCTGGCCTGGCCGGTACCTGCCTGGATCGCCCTGTTCGTCGGCATCTCGCTGCTCGATCTGCTGCCTCGCCTGTCTGCTTGGCTGCATGGAATGGTGCTTGCCACCTTCCTGATCGGGCTGGGTCTGACCCTGGCCCGGCTGCGCCATTTCCGCATCCCCTCGCGTCAGGACGGCCAGCGCCGGCTCGAAGCCGACAGCGATCTCAAGCACCGGCCGCTCAGCCAGCTCGACGACCACCCCGCCCTGCTGGCGGCGGATAGCGCGTCGGCTGATCTGTGGCGCCTGCAACGAAAGCGCGGCCTCGCGCTCCTCGCCAAACTTCGTCTGGCCGCACCGGCGCCCGGCCTGCCGGCGCGCGATCCGCTGGGCCTGCGCTTCGCCGCCTTGCTGGTGCTGGCGATCGGCCTCGCGGTAGGACGCCACGATCCCGGCGAACGGCTGCTGCGCGCGCTGGATCCCGGCATCGATGACGGCGCGCCGCCGCCGATCCTGCAGATCTGGGTGACACCCCCTTCCTATACCGGCCTGCAGCCGATCATGCTTCAGGCCGATTACAACGGGGATCCGATCCGCATCCCGACGGGCAGCACGCTCCTGGCCGAACTGCAGGGCGCCGATCGCGACGCCAAACTGTCGATCGATGGCGAACGCCAGCCCTTTGCCCGTCTCGACGACCAGAGCCAGAAGCTGGAAACCGAGCTGTCGCACGGTCATGAACTGTCTGTGCATGCCGGCTGGCGGCGTCTCGGCGCGTGGCCGATCGCGGTGATCCCGGACCATCCGCCGACAGTGGCCTTCGTCGCCCCGCCCGCCACCCGCCCGGACGGCAAAGTGCAGATCAAGGTCGCGGCGCGCGACGATTACGCCGTCGAGGACCTTGCCCTCGCTGTGACCCGGCGCGACGCCGGTGGCGGCGAGGCCGAGATCCGCCTGCCCGGCAGCGGACAAAAGGAAATAGTGCTCGATCAGCCGCTCGACCTCACCGCCCATCCCTGGTCCGGGCTCAGGGTCTCGATCCGTCCGGTGGCGCGCGACGGCGCCGGCCAAAGAGGCGAAGGCGAAACGATCGACATGGTGCTTCCCGAACGCCAATTCCGCCACCCGGTGGCCCGCGCCGTGGCCCAGGCACGGCATCGCCTGATCGAGGACCCGACCCTCCGTCTGCCGGTGGCGCAGACGATTGTCGAAATCGCCAACAATCCAGACAGCTGGGGCGGGGACATCACCGTCTTTCTTGAACTCGCCACCGCGCATGCGCGCCTGATGCAGGACCAATCGGACACGGCAATCGCCTCGGTGCTCGATATGCTGTGGGCAGCGGCGCTCCGCATCGAACAGGGCGATCTGCAGGATGCGCGCGACGCGGTCGATCAGGCGGCGCAGGCGCTGCAGGACGCGCTGACCAATGGCGCCTCGGACGCCGAGATCAGCCAATTGACCCAACAGCTCAACCAGGCGGTCGGGCGGTTGATGCAGAGCCTGGCCAAGCAGGCCGGGACCAATCCACAGCAACCCTCCCCGAGCGGCCATGGCCGCAGCGTGACCCCGCAGCAATTACAGGCGATGCTGAACCAGATGAGCGATCTGGCCCATTCCGGCGCCCGCAGCGCCGCCAAACAGAGCCTGGAAGCGCTGCGCGGCCTGCTGGGCCAGCTTTCCGCCGGCGGCGGCCTGTCGGGCGCGGGCCAGAAGATGGAGCAGAGCCTGCAGCAACTGCAGGAGCTGAGCGAGAAGCAGCGCGCGCTGCTCGACCGCGCCTTCAAACGCGGCCAGCAGGGCGGCGGCCCGGAAGGATCCAAAGCCGATCAGCAGGCCCAGAGTGACCTGCAGAAACAATTGCAGCAGCTTCTCGAGCAGACTCCCGAGGCCGGTCAGGCCGCCCCGGCGCTGAGCCAGGCCCTGCGGGCCATGGGCCAGGCCGGCCAAGCCCTGCAGCAAGGCGAGGCCGAGGCCGCCCAACAGGCCGAAGGGCGCGCGCTTGACCGTCTGCAGGAGGGCGCGCGCCAAATCGGCGAGGCGCTCGATCAGGCCGGCGAAGACGGCCAGGGTGGGCAAGAGGGGTTGGACCCGCTCGGGCGCGGCACCGCGGGCCAGGGCGGCATGGACGGTAACGGCGTGAAGATCCCCTCGCAGAGCGATCTCGGCAAGGCGCGGGAAATTCTCGACGATCTCAGGAAGCGCGCCGGCGACGTGGATCGCCCGCCGGCGGAACGAGATTATCTGAGGCGATTACTCGATAAGCTGTATTGACGATTATTTGCTGCCAGCCTTGGGCGCGATAAACGTCACTTCGAAGCGGGTGGCGTCGGCGGAGGGTTGGTCGAGCGTCACCTTGAAACCAACCGTGGCCTTGGCATCGAGACTGGCCTGGGGCGGCGAGATGATCTTTTCCTGCAGCAGCGCCGTGCCGTTATAGAGGGCGAGGCGCAGCAGCGGGATCTCGTGCTTCTGCTCGGTGCCGTTGGCGATCACCCCGCGCACGATCAGGACTTCGTTATTGTCCTGGACCAGGCGCTCGGATGCGTAATTGCGGAAGGACAGCCCGGCGCCCACTTCATCGCGGCGCGCCCCCACCTGCTCGTAATATTTTGACAGGCTTGGGTAGTGGTCGAGCAGCCGGTCCTGGAAGAAATAGAGGCAGACCGCCGCAACAGCCAGCACCAGGATCAGCGCCAACGCCCAGAGAATCGCAGCCCCCTTGCGGCGGGGCAGCGGCTTCTTGGGACGCGGCGGCGAGAACATGTCCGGCATGGATTCCGGCTGGCGCGCGCTCATCAGCTCGGACATCTTGCCGAATGGATCGTCCTCGTCATCTTCCTTGAAGGGATCGCCCCCCTCGCCGGTGAAGCCCAGCTTGTCGATTTCCGACAGGGCCGGATCGTCGGTCGGAAAATCCTCGAACACCGGGTCGGGCTGCGAGCGGCGCGATGGGGACGGCGGCGATTCGAGCGGGATCTCGTCATCGAGCGCATTATAGGGCGCCGCGGCGGGAGCCGGCGCCGGCTTGGGCTTCGGCTTGGCGACCGGCGGCGGCGCTGGTCGGGCGGCTGGACGAGCCGGCGCCGGCATGGCTGAAGAAGCAGCCGCCTTCCAGATATGCCCGCAGCGGGCACACTTCACCGTGCGCCCGAGAGCTGCCTCGGGCACTTTGAAATTCGTACTGCAGTGCGGGCAGGAGACGATCATTAGCCAAGCGAGGAATTAGATACTATTTCTGTTATAGGCGGAGGCATGAAACAACACAAGCGCAGGGTGGACGCGAACCTCTGTCCGTGCAATTCTTCGGACGTTTCGCGCAAGGATTTAGAGCGTGCCGCGGCAAAAGTCAGACCGGCCCAATGTGGTAGAATTCGCCGGCGTCGGGGTCAGATACGGCGTTGGCCCGGAAATTCTACAAGACATAGAATTCGCGCTGCCCGCTGGTTCTTTTCATTTTCTCACCGGTTCTTCCGGCGCGGGCAAATCCTCCTTGCTGCGCTTGATGTATCTTGCCCAGCGCCCGTCGCGCGGGCGGGTCGAACTGTTCGGCACCGACACCGCCACCGCCAAGCGCTACCAATTGCCGGCGCTGCGCCGCCGCGTCGGCGTGGTGTTTCAGGACTTCCGCCTGCTCGATCATCTGTCGGCGATGGATAATGTCGCCCTGCCGCTGCGTGTGGCCGGAGCGTCCGAGGCCGATGTGCAGAAATTCGTCCCCGAGCTGCTGGGCTGGGTCGGACTGGCCGATCATCTGCACGCCAAGCCGCCGACCTTGTCGGGCGGACAGCAGCAGCGCGTCGCCATCGCGCGCGCCGTGATCAGCCGCCCCGAGCTGCTGCTGGCCGACGAGCCGACCGGCAATGTCGACGACCAGATCGCGATGCGCTTGATCTATCTGTTCGAGGAATTGAATAAATTGGGGACGACCGTGGTGGTCGCCACCCATAATGCGGGCCTGGTCTCGCGCCTGGCCTATCCGCAGATCCACCTGGCCGACGGCCGGGTGAGCTACGTTTGAGGACTTTTATTTGGGCTTTTTCGACCGCCGTTCCGACCTGCCGCTGACCGGCGACGCTTCCAGCCTCTATCTGCCGTGGCTGGTCGCGCCGATGGTATTCCTCTGTGCGGTGGCGCTGGCGGGCGCCTTCATCCTCAACGGCCTGATCACGCGCTGGGACCGCGACGTGTCGGGGACGCTGACCGTGGAAGTGGCCGCCGCACCCGGCGATGCCTCGGAGGCCGCCGAACCGACGCGACGGCGCGTCGAACAGGTGCTGCAGATGCTCGACGGCACGCCGGGCATCGCCTCGGCCAGAGCGCTGTCGCAGGAGCAGCTGATCGCGCTGATGGCGCCCTGGCTTGGCACCTCCGACGTCCTGAAGGATTTGCCGCTGCCGGCGCTGATCGACGTCACCGTCAAATCGGACTCCGATCTCGACATCGACGCCCTGGCGCAGAAAATCGCCAAGACGGTGCCCGGCGCCTCGCTGGATGATCATCGCCGCTGGCTCGACCGGCTGATCGGCCTGTCGCGCAGCATCGAATGGCTGGCCATCGGCATCGTCAGCCTGATCGGCGCGGTCACCGCCGCCACCGTCTATTACGCCACCCGGACCGGCATGGCGATCCATCGCGAGGTGGTCGAGGTGCTGCATGTGATCGGCGCCGCCGACGCCTATATCGCCCGGCAATTCGCCCATCGCGCCTTCGTGCTGGGGTTGAAGGGCGGCCTGCTCGGCCTGGCCCTCACCTTGCCGATCCTCGGCGCGATCGCGTTCGGCGCCCATAAGATGCAGGGCGGTTTCCTGGCCGATCTGTCGCTGCCGCTGATCGGCGTCATTGCGGTCCTGACCCTGCCGCTGGCCGCCGCCCTCTTGGCCATGCTGACCGCCAAGGTCGCCGCCTATGGGGCCCTGGCCCGGATGCCATGAACGAAACGCCCTCCTGGCTGCGCCGGCTTTTCACGCTCTGGCCCTGGTCGCCGCTGGTTCTGTTTGCCGCCTGGCTGGCCGGTCTGGTCGCCTTCGCCGCCGACATCCCCCGCCATGTCAAGGATGCGACAACCCACACCGACGCCATCGTCGTGCTGACCGGCGGTTCCGAGCGGCTCGATACCGGACTTGCCCTGCTGCGCCAGGGCCTGGGCGACAAGCTCTTCGTTTCCGGCGTTTATCATGGTATCGACGTCGCTGAATTGCTGCGGCTGGCCCGCCAGAAACCGGACCAGATGGAATGCTGCATCATATTGGGCCATGCCGCCGACAACACGCTGGGCAATGCCGCCGAAACGGCGCAGTGGATGAAACAGGAAGGCTTTCATTCCTTGCGTCTGGTCACCGGAAATTATCACATGCGGCGCAGTCTCTCGGAATTTCACCACGCCATGCCCGATGCCACCATCATCGCCCATCCGGTCTTTCCCGACTCGGTCAAGCGCGACCGCTGGTGGCTGTGGCCGGGTACCGCCCATCTGATCATCAGCGAATATACCAAATTCCTGCTCGGCGAAGTCCGCCAGGTCGCCGAGGCCCAAGAGGACATGCCATGAAGGACAGGCCGTGATCTATCTGCGCTCCACCCTCTATCAGATCCTGTTCCTGCCCTGGACGCTGATCCTCTGCGTCGGCTATCTGCCGCTGCTGGTGGCGGCCCCTCGCCTTGTCGTGCAGCACGCCGCCCGCTTCTGGCTGGAGGGCGCGCTGTGGATGCAGAAATACGTGCTCGGCCTGTCCTTCGAGGTGGTCGGCGCCGAACACCTGCCCAAGGGCGGCGCCATCCTGGCCGCCAAACATCAATCGGCCTGGGAGACCATGGTGTTCCATCGCCTGGTCGGCGACCCGGCCTTCGTGCTGAAGCGCGAATTGCTCCGTCTGCCCCTGATCGGCTGGTATATGCGCCGCACCGAGCAGATTCCGATCGATCGCGCCTCGCGGGGCACCGCGCTCAAGCAGATGCTCGACAAGGGCAAGCGCGCCGTGGCCCAAGGCCGCAGCCTGGTGATTTTCCCCGAAGGCACCCGTCAGCCGACCGGCCATGCCGGACGCTATCATTCCGGCGTGTACAAGCTTTATAGCGCGCTGAGCGTACCGGTGGCGCCGATCGCGCTCAATTCCGGCCTGTTCTGGGGACGCAACGCCTTCCTGCGCTATCCTGGCAAGATCACCTTGCAGATCTTGCCGCCGATTCCCCCGGGCCTCGATCGCGAAGCCTTCATGTCGCGGCTGCAGCACGATATCGAAACCGCCACACGGGCACTCGAACGTCGACCCGGTGGATAAGTTTGTGGAATATTTCCGCGCACCGGTCTCTGAAAAGAGGGGATAAGTCGGGGTCGGCAACGAAATCAATCGCTTGGGCGCGAGCCCTTGTGTGGAAACAAAAACAGAACATTTCCTTGCCTTCCGGCAGGGGCGCTCCTAGAATTGCCGGCCCATTGCGAGGAAAACACTTATTTTTCCTGGGGAATTCTGATCAGTCCATCATCCTGACAGGAACCGGCCGCCATGCAGATCGCACCGATTTCCCAACAGATCTGGGACATGAAGTACCGCCTCAAGGGACCGGGCGGCGATGCTGTGGACAAGACCATCGAGGAAAGCTGGCAGCGGGTCGCAGCGTCCCTGGCCGAGGCCGAGCCGCGCGACCGTGACGCCTGGCGCGACCGTTTCGCCGAGGCCCTGCGCGAGTTCCGCTTTCTGCCGGCGGGGCGCATTCTGTCGGGTGCGGGCACCGATCGCAAGGTGACCCTGTTCAACTGCTTCGTGATGGGCGACATCCCCGACGACATGGCCGGCATCTTCGAGCAATTGAAGGAAGCCGCGGTGACCATGCAGCAGGGCGGCGGCATCGGCTACGATTTCTCGACGCTGCGCCCCAAGGGCGCGCCGGTCAAAGGCGTCGGCGCCGACGCCTCGGGACCGCTCTCCTTCATGGATGTGTGGGACTCCATGTGCCGCACCATCATGAGTGCCGGGTCGCGACGCGGCGCCATGATGGCGGTGATGTCATGCTCCCATCCCGACATCGAGGCCTTCATCGAGGCCAAGCGCGAAGCCGGGCGTCTTCGGATGTTCAATCTCTCGGTGCTGATCAGCGACGCCTTCATGGAAGCGGTCAAGAAGGACGAGAGCTGGACGCTGTCGTTCGGCGGCACGCACTACAAGACGCTGCAGGCGCGCGAATTGTGGGACAAGATCATGCGCGCCACCTACGCCTTCGCCGAGCCGGGCGTGATCTTCATCGATCGCATCAACCGATTGAATAACCTGCATTATTGCGAGACGATTCATGCCACGAACCCCTGCATCACGGCGGATAGCTGGATCCATACGTCGCAGGGGCCGCGCCGGGTCGCCGATCTGCTCGGCCGCCCCTTCACGGCGCTGGTGAATGGCGAGGCGCATGGCTCGGACCCACGCGGGTTTTTCGCCACCGGCCCTAAGCCGGTGCTCGCGCTGTCGACGAAAGAAGGCCATCGCCTTCGGCTGACCGGCGACCATCCTGTGCGCAAGGTGATCCGGCTGACGCGCGACACTCTGGATTGGGAATGGTGCGCGGCCGGACGGCTGACACCGGGCGATCGGATCCTGCTCAATGACCATCGCGGCCATGCCCATTGGGACGGCGGGGCGGGAACCGAGAGCGAAGGCTATTTGCTGGGCCTTCTGATCGGGGACGGCACCCTCAAGCAGGATGACGCGATCTTAAGCGTCTGGAAGCCCGCCCTGGCAGTCAATGGCGACATGACAACCGGCGCCGACGGCGTGATGGAAGCGGTTCTCGATGCGGTCCGGCACCTGCCCCGCCGCGCCGGCTTCCGGGGCTGGATGCCGGTCACCGGGCGTGAGGAGTGGCGCCTCAAGCTGCGGGCAGTGCATGATTTGGCGACCCGCTATGGGTTGGCACCCGGCCATAAAACCATCACGCCGGCGATCGAAGCGGATTCCGCCGATTTCTATCGCGGGCTTTTGCGGGGACTGTTCGACACCGACGGCAGCATTCAGGGAACCCACGGCAAAGGGATCAGCGTCCGCCTGGCACAGAGCGACGAAGAGCTGCTGCGATCCGCGCAGCGCATGCTGCTGCGCCTCGGTATCGTCTCGACCCTCTACCCCGACCGTCGTCCAGCAATGGTCCGCCCGCTGCCCGACGGGCGCGGCGGTCTCAAGCTCTCTGAGGGCGCCGCCCACCATGAGTTGGTGATTTCCGGCACCAATCTGCTCGAATTCCAGGCCCGGATCGGATTCGCCGATTATGACAAGGCGGCGAGGCTGGAGACGTGCCTGCGCGGATATCGCCGCGCCCTCAACCGCGAGCGTTTCACCGCCACCATCGAGTCGCTGACGCCCGACGGCGACGAAGCGGTGTTCGATGCTTCGATTCCCGGTCTGAATGCTTTCGATGCGAACGGCCTCGTCGTCCATAATTGCGGCGAGCAGCCCCTGCCGCCCTATGGCGTGTGTCTGCTCGGCTCGATCAATCTGGCGCGGCTGGTGAAAAGCCCTTTCGCCCATGAGGCCGCCCTCGACGAAACCGAATTGGCCGGGCTGGTCACCACCGCCGTACGCATGCTCGACAATGTCATCGACGTCTCGAACTATCCCTTGGAGCAGCATCGGCGCGAGGCCTATTCCAAGCGCCGCATCGGCCTCGGCGTGACCGGGCTGGCCGACGCGCTGATCCAGTGCCGCGTGCGCTATGGCAGCGCGGAGGCGGTGGCGCTGACCCATCGCTGGCTTGGGGTTCTGCGCAAAGCGGCCTATCTCGCCTCGGCCGCGCTGGCCGAGGAAAAAGGCCCCTTCCCGCTCTATGATGCCGAACAGTATCTCGCCGGCGAGACCATCCGCTCGCTCGAACCAGAGGTTCAGGACGCGATCAGGAAGCACGGTATCCGCAATGCGCTGGTCACCTCGATCGCGCCGACCGGCACCATCTCGCTGTTCGCCGACAATGTGTCGTCGGGGTTGGAGCCGGTGTTCAGCTTCTCCTATTCGCGCAATATCCTGATGCCGGATGGAACGCGCAAGCAGGAGGAGGTCAGCGACTATGCGCTGCGCCTGTTCCGCCAGATCAAGGGCGAGAGCGCCCCGCTGCCCGATTACTTCGTCGACGCGCAATCGCTCTCGCCGGCCGATCACGTGGTGATGCAGGCCACGGTGCAGAAATATATCGACAGCTCGATCTCCAAGACCATCAACGTGCCGGAAGAGATCGATTTCGAGGCCTTCAAGGATGTCTATCTGCAGGCCTATGAGCAGGGCTGCAAGGGCTGCACCACCTATCGCCCCAACGACATCACCGGCGCCGTGCTGGAGGTCAAGAAGGAGGCGCCGGCGGCTCAGGCCGAACTGCCGCTGCCGACCATGGCCAGCACCCGCCCGCGCGACTCCTTCGATGCCGGCGCCGTGGTGCATCTGACCCAGCCGCTCAACCGGCCCGAGGAACTGCCGGGCGCCACCTATAAAGTGCGCTGGCCGGACAGCGACCACGCCATGTACATCACCTTGAACGACATCGTGCAGGACGGAAGGCGCCGCCCGTTCGAAGTGTTCATCAATTCCAAGAATATGGATCATTTCGCCTGGACGGTGGCGCTGACCCGGATGATCTCGGCGGTGTTCCGCCGCGGCGGCGACGTCGCCTTCGTGGTCGAGGAATTGAAGGCGGTGTTCGACCCGCGCGGCGGCCAATGGATGGGCGGGCGCTATGTTCCCTCATTGCTGGCGGCGATCGGCGACGTCATCGAGCGCCATATGATCTCGATCGGCTTCATCCCCGACCCGACCGCCGAGCGCGATGGGCTGCTCGGCAAGCTGGTGGTCAACAGCACAGCCCCGGCCGGTCTGGGCAGCGCCGGCATGGGCGGCTTGCGCCAATGCCCGAAATGCGCCCAGCCCAGCCTAGTGCGCCAGGAAGGCTGCGACAGCTGCACCAATTGCGGCTACTCGAAATGCGGGTGAGTAAGTCTATCGGGCGATTTACAAATCAGGGTGGATTGAAATTTTATTTTTATAATCGTAGATTGAAATGATCGCGATGACTCGACGACATAATTTTCGCGGGCTTCCCTTTCTCCCGTCTGCCGTCTTATCTGACTTGGGCGGGGTATAAATTTTTCTGATCTAACCGAATTTTCCCGTCACTCGCTCCGCTCACGCCTTTTTCCGCACCCTGTCAGAGCGCGCGGTCGAGATTGGGGACCCTCACTGTGAGCAATCATTCCAGCCATCGATTTTTGATCGCAGACGATAAGGTATTTCTGCGAAACCTGATCCAGAGCATGCTGCTGCGGTACGGCGTGAGAGAAATTTTCCACGCCGCAGACGGGCAGTCGGCCATCCGGGTGTTGAGCGAACCGCGGGATCCGCCGATCGACTGCATCCTATGCGACTGGAACATGGAACCCGTCGACGGGCTGGCGGTGCTGAGGTCCATTCGCATGGGCGACGTGGACAACACGCCCCGGGATTTGCGGTTCATCATGCTGACCGGAACCGCCACCGAGCGCGTGGTCAAGGCGGCGATGGAACTGGATACCACCGGCTATCTGGTAAAGCCCGTCTCCATGGACAAGCTGATCCGCGCCATCGATAACGCTTTCAGCAAAACAATCTCTCTGAAGCCGAAGGAAGCCTATCGCGCGCAGGGAATTATTGGTCTTCCCGATGCGGCGGCGGCGCCAGCCAAACACGTTCCGCCTTGGGTCCTGATGTCGAGAATGCGGGAAAAGTCCAAGGCAATTTTGGCCCGGGAACTCGAGCATATTCGCCAGGAGAGAGATGAGGCACTCAAGCGCCACCCGGTGCTGACGCGCCTCATCATCAACGAGCAACGTCTGGATCTCGATGAAATCCAGGCCGGCAAGGTCCTGGCCGAGGATACCTATACCGAACATGGTACCTTATTGCTGGCACAGGGAAGCGCCCTGACCGAGTCTCTCCTGGCGCGACTTCGGACATTGGAAGACATCACTGAGCTGCCAATTCGCCTGCTGGTCGGTGATTTCGGAGAGTGAAGCAACATCGCAACATCTGGGGAGCAGCGATGACGCAGACTGTGTCTTATCCACTCAATATCCTGTTGGTGGACGATAACGCTTTCGCCCGCAGTGCCGGCCGGCGGGCGTTGCAGTCGGCGGGTGTCATATCGATCCTCGAAGCCTCCTGCGGGCGGGAAGCGATCGGCTTGCTCGTCCCCTCGATCGATGTCGTATTCTGTGACCTGATGATGCCGGATATGGATGGTATCCAGCTGTTTCGGCATATGGCGGCATTGGCCAAGCAGCCCGCCTGCGTCATCGTCAGCGGCGCCGACCCGGTTCTCTTGACGGTCGCGGCGGATGCGGCGCGGACGCGGGGCCTGCAGGTGCTGGGGAGCATCGAAAAACCCATGACCCCAGCCTCGGTGCGCAGGGTTCTCGCGCAGTTCGACAAGACAACGGCACCCTCATATGACCGCAGCGTGGTCAGCGTCACCCGACACGACTTTGACCGGGCGTTTGCCGAAGACCAATTCCGGCTTCATTTTCAACCCAAGGTCGCGCTCGCCGACAATCGCGTCGTCGGCTTCGAAGCCCTGGCACGCTGGCAGCATCCCGAAAAGGGATGGATTGGCCCGGACGATTTCATTCCGGCCGCCGAACAGAATGGCAGCATCGGCGCGCTCACCGAGTTGATCACCACAATGGCCCTGAAACAGTGTGCCGCCTGGTCTCTGGCGGGAATCGACGCGAAGATGAGCATCAATCTGTCGGCCCACACGCTGGTGGATCTTGAGCTGCCGGATCGTTTGGCCCACCAGGCTGAGAGCTTCGGGGTGGTTCCCCGCCGGTTCATTCTGGAAATCACCGAGTCGGGGCTGTTTCAGAATATCGCCGACACGCTTGATATTCTGGCGCGGCTGCATATGCGCGGCTTTCCCCTGTCGATCGACGATTTCGGGACGGGGTACTCCTCGATGGAACAGCTGCGCCGCGTTCCGTTCGCCGAAATGAAGATCGACCGGACGTTTGTCCACGG
>Ga0116226_10001008_pt1 | contig 24553 bp, 17 predicted proteins | sample S1TSphfallax_FD_89692 | JGI IMG/M metagenome (GOLD analysis project Ga0116226, IMG submission 89692) | Host-associated microbial communities from peat moss isolated from Minnesota, USA - S1T2_Fa - Sphagnum fallax MG | ecosystem: Host-associated > Plants > Peat moss > Unclassified | place: USA... | reverse complement strand
TCTCCGGCGGAGATGTTGCGCGCCGTGCTCAATTACCTCGGGCGCGACCCCAACTCGCAGAAACCGGAGGATCTTGCCGCGGGTGAGGCCACGCTCGAGAAGATCAGGCCTTACATCCGCAATATCAATTCTTCGGAATACATCGAGGCGCTGGCCAACGGCGATCTCTGTGTCGCCGTCGGCTACAACGGCGATGTGCTACAGGCCCGCGATCGTGCTCGCGATGCCAACAAGGGTATCGACATCAAGTACATGGTGCCCAAGGAGGGTTCGATCCTGTGGTTCGACATGCTCGCCATTCCGAAAGATGCTCCCGATCCGGACAGCGCGTACGCATTCATGAATTACATGATGACGCCGCAGGTGAGCGCCGACGTGTCCGACTTCCGACGCTATGCCACCGGCAATGCCGCCGCACAACCGCTCGTGGAGCCCGCGGTGCGTGATGACCCGGGCATCTATCCGCCGCAGGAGCTGCGCCAGAAACTGTCGGTGCAGTTGGCCGACTCGCCCGACCAGACGCGCGCCATCACGCGGGTCTGGCAAAAATTCAAGACGGGTCAATAACCGATGTCGACACCGCTTTCCACGCCCGCGGCGACCGCTCCGGGAACTGCCACGGCCACGGTCAAACCCGCTCCCTGGAAAGATCCCGCCGCTCGCCCCTATGTGCAGATCGAGCGGGTGACGAAGTCTTTCGGTGAGTTCAAGGCCGTGGATGACGTTTCCCTGAAAATCTACAAGGGCGAGATATTTTGTCTGCTCGGTGCTTCGGGTTGTGGCAAGACCACGTTACTGCGCATGCTGGGCGGGTTCGAATTGCCCACGTCGGGACGCATCTTCATCGATGGCGAGGATATGACGGGCGTGCCTCCGTACGAGCGCCCGGTGAACATGATGTTTCAATCCTATGCGTTGTTCCCGCACATGACGGTGGAGCAAAATGTGGCGTTCGGCTTGAAACAGGATCGAGTGGCCCGCTCCGAGATCACGGAGCGTGTGGCCACCATGCTGGATCTCGTGAAACTCGGCAGCTTCGCGCGGCGCAAACCACATCAACTGTCGGGCGGTCAGCGCCAACGCGTGGCGCTCGCACGGGCATTGGTCAAGCGGCCGAAGCTGTTGCTCCTCGACGAACCACTGGGCGCGCTCGACAAGAAGCTGCGTGAGCACACCCAATTCGAACTCATCAGCCTACAGGACAAACTCGGGGTCACCTTCGTGGTCGTCACGCACGACCAGGAGGAAGCCATGACGCTGGCGAGCCGCATCGGCGTCATGAATCACGGTGAAATCGTCCAGGCGGGAACGCCGACCGAGATATACGAATTTCCAAGCTCCAAATTCGTGGCGGACTTCGTGGGGTCGGTCAATATCTTCGAGGGCAAACTCATCGAGGATGAACCGGAGTACGTGCGGATCGCCTCCGAGGAAATGGGCGGTACGATTTATGTGAGCCACGGCATCAGCGCGGCACCCGAGGCCGTCGTCTGGGCGGCCGTGCGGCCGGAGAAGATCTTCATGTCCACGGCCCCTCCGGAGGGTACGGACAACGTCGTCCGTGGCGCGGTCCAGGACATCGCTTACCTCGGCGATCTATCGATCTATCTCGTGAGACTGCCCACCGGCAAGGTGGTCCGCATCACGCAGCCGAACACGTCGCGGCACGCCGAAGCGATCACATGGGACCAGCAGGTGTATCTCTCGTGGGATCCCTCGAGTCCGGTGGTCGTGACCCGCTAAAGCTCGATGAGGCGAACGCCACACTTGCAGCGGTTGGGAATCACGGGGCGCGGCCTCGTCGTGATGCTGCCCTATTGCTGGCTGCTGCTCTTCTTCGTGGTGCCGTTCCTCATCGTGCTGAAGATCTCGTTCGCCGACATCGATCTGGCCATCCCTCCCTACACGCCTTTGATCGAATGGATCGGCAAGAACACGCTCGCCATCAAGGTCAACTTCAGCAATTACGCATTCTTGTTCACCGATTCGTTGTATCTCAACGCCTTGCTGAACTCGGTGAAGGTGGCCTTCGTATCCACCGTGTTCTGTCTGCTGATCGGGTATCCGATGGCCTACGGCATCGCGCGGGCCGCGCCGTCGACGCGGAACATACTGCTGTTGCTCGTGATCCTGCCGTTCTGGACGTCGCTGTTGCTGCGCGTGTATGCCTGGATCGGGCTGCTGAAGGCCAATGGCGTCATCAACAACGTCTTGATGTCGCTCGGCATCATCCACGAACCCTTGACCATGTTGTACACGCCCTTCGCGATGTACGTCGGCATCGTGTACTCGTATCTGCCTTTCATGATATTGCCGCTGTACGCCAATCTCGAAAAGATGGATTGGCAATTGCTCGAGGCGGCGGAGGATTTGGGATGCCGGCCATGGCAGGCGTTTTACAAGATCACGCTGCCGCTGTCGCGCAACGGCATCCTCGCCGGTTCCATGCTCGTTTTCATTCCCGCGGTGGGCGAGTTCGTGATACCGGCGTTGTTGGGCGGACCGAATGCGTTGATGATCGGCAGAATACTCTGGGATGAGTTCTTTTCGAATCGCGCGTGGCCGGTGGCGAGCGCGGTGGCGATTCTCCTGCTCATCATCCTGGTCCCTTTCATGATGTGGTACCAGAGCGTTCAAGCGCGCGAGTCGGCGGGGGCGAAATGAACGGGCGTCGTTCGTATTTCATCATCACCTGCCTTGCGTTCGGCTTCGCCTTTTTGTACGTCCCCATCATGTCGATGGTCGTGTTCTCATTCAATGCTTCGCGCCTCGTGACGGTGTGGGATTCGGCGAATTCCCCGACGCTCAAATGGTATTTCTCGCTGGCGCACAACGAGGAGATTTTGGATGCGGCGTGGATCTCGCTGAAGGTCGCGGTCATCAATGCCTCGGGGTCCGTGATCTTGGGGACGCTGGCCGGTTTCGGCCTGGCGCGCTTCGCCAAGTTTCGCGGCCGCTTCACGCTGAATGCGATGACGACGGCACCCTTGGTCATGCCCGAGGTGATCACGGGGTTGTCGTTGCTGCTGCTGTTCGTCGCGTTGGAACAGACCATCGGCTGGCCCGCGGGACGCGGCATCACCACCATGACCATCGGACACATGACCTTCTCGATGGCCTATGTCACGGTGGTTGTGCAATCGCGGCTCGCCAGTTTCGACACGGCGCTCGAAGAGGCCGCGATGGATTTGGGCGCGCGCCCGTTGAAGGTGTTCTTCGTGATCACCTTGCCCATCATATTTCCGGCGATCTTGTCGGGCTGGCTGCTGGCATTCACGCTGTCTTGGGACGATCTGGTCATTTCCAGTTTCACGTCCGGTCCCGGCAGCAGCACGCTGCCCATGGTGGTTTTCTCAAAGGTGCGATTGGGGGTCAGTCCCGAAATCAACGTGCTGGCGACCCTGACCGTTACCGTGGTGACGCTGATGATCGTCGGCGTGAGCTTTTGGATGGCACGCGCCGCCCGGTTGGACAAGCTCGCCACGTGAACGCGCCGAGTCTTATGGCGTCACGCGCCAGTCGCCGCGTCATTCGGTGCCGCTAAAAGGCTGCGTCCTCGAGGGCCATCATGGATGCCTTCCCAGCTTTGATCGTATAGAGCAATGCACCGACTTGCGGCAGAATGCGGTCGATGAAGAACGCGGCGGTCTTTTGCTTGGCTTGGTAGAAGGCGGCATCCTCTCCCACCGCGGCGGGCAACTTCTCTGCCGCCACTTTGGCCATGCGCACCCACATGAATCCGAGCGCGACGAGTCCCAGCATGCGCAAATAATCGGTTGATGCGGCGCCTGCCTCCTCGGGATCGGCGAGTGCCTTTTGAGCGATGAAACCGGTGGCCAACTGCAGCGCGCCGAAAGCCTTGGCAAAGGGCTGCACCAAGCCGGCAATCCCGGCATGCTCCGCATTCGCCGCGATGAAGTCGGCGACCGGGTGGAAGAATCGGCGCAGCGAACGCCCCATGTTGGCTGGAAGTTTGCGGCCAACCAGATCGAGTGCTTGTACGCCATTCGTGCCCTCGTAGATCATGGCGATGCGCGCGTCTCTTACAAATTGTTCCATGCCATGATCGACGATGTAGCCGTGCCCGCCATATGTCTGAACGCCGAGGTTGGCCGATTCATGGCCTAGATCCGTGAATAGTGCCTTGACCACGGGCGTCATCAGGGCGACGAAGTCTTCGGCCTCGGCGCGCGCCGGCGAATCGCTCAAGCGCTCCATGTGGTCGAGCGCGTTCGCGACCCACACGCCCAGCGCGCGACAACCTTCATTGTAGGCGCGCATGGTCATCAGCATGCGCCGCACGTCCGGATGCACGATGATGGGATCGGCCGCCTTGCCTGGATACTTGGGTCCCGACAGTGACCGGCCTTGGAGCCGGTCCTTCGCGTAGGCGACGGCGCTTTGGTACGCCACTTCGCCCACGCCGAGACCTTGAGTGCCGACCGACAGCCGTTCGCTGTTCATCATGACGAACATGGCGCGCATGCCCTTGTGTGCCTCACCCACGAGCCAGCCGGTGGCGCCATCGAAGTTGATCTGGCATGTCGCCGATGCCTTAATGCCCATCTTGTGCTCGATGCCCGCGCATTTCACGCCATTGCGGGCGCCCACCGTACCATCCGGATTGGGCAGGAACTTTGGAACCACGAACAGACTGATTCCCTTGATCCCCTTGGGGCCGTCCGGCATGCGCGCCAACACGAGATGAACGATGTTCTCGGTCAAGTCGTGTTCCCCCGCCGAGATGAAAATCTTCGAGCCGGTCAAACGGTAGCTGCCATCGGGCTGTGGTTCGGCTCGAGTGCGCAGCAGACCCAAGTCGGTGCCGCAATGGGGCTCGGTCAGACACATGGTGCCTGACCACGTGCCGTCGACCAGTTTCGGCAGATAGAGGTCCTTGAGTGCTTCCGAGCCGTGGCTCTTCAGCGCGAGATAGGCACCATGCGACAGACCCGGATACAAGCCAAACGCCAGATTGCCGGCGCAAATCATCTCTTCGACGAGCTTGCTGACGCTTTCCGGCAAGCCCTGACCACCGTAAGCGGGGTCGGAACTCAACGAACCCCAGCCGCCTGCGACGAATGCCCGATAAGCCTCCTTGAAGCCCTTGGGCGTATGGACGACGCCATCCTCGTAATGGCAACCCTCGGCATCGCCGCTGGCGTTGAGCGGCAACAGCACGGCCGAGATGAACTTTGCGGCCTCCTCGAGCACGGTGTCGTAAAGTTCCGGGGTCATCTCCGTAAGCCCGGGCAGCTGGGACAGGCTCGCGCTGTCGTGCAATTCATGCATCACGAAACGCATATCGCGCAGGGGTGCCGTGTAGGTCTGCATAAGCTCGTCTCCGATTCTAGTTGCGCAACGGTTTGCCGGTCACCAACATGTGCTCGATCCGTGCAAGAGTGCCTTCGGTTTTCATCAGCCGCATGAACGCGCCCCGTTCCAAATTCAACAGTTGCTGTTCGGTCACGACGTCGACGAGATCGGCCGGACCGCCGCAAAGCACGCCGGCGAGCTCGTCTGCAACCACACGGTCGTGGTCGGTCGCGAGGCCGCGTTGATGGTAGCTGTCTACCGCCATGCTGAAGGCCAATTTGCCGGCCGCGCCGGGGAGCTTGAATTCGGCAGGCTTGGGCGCCACGTAGTTCTGCGCGAGTTTCAACGCAAGCGCCTTCGCATCGCCAAGCAGCCGGTACCGGTTCATGGTGATGCCGTCGGCGGGCCGCAAAAACGACAACTCCTTGGCATTGGCGGCGGACTTCGACACCGTCGCCGTGCTCACCGTCTCGAAAACCTTCGATGCCGCCGGCATCGGACCGTTCGGCAGCAAGCCGCCCGCCGACCACCGGGCGAGCATTTCCTTGCATCCGCCCCAGGCGGGAACTACGCCCACGCCGCATTCGACCAAGCCGATGTAGCTTTCGGCATGCGCCTGCACGGCGTCGCTGTGTAGCAGAATTTCACAGCCGCCGCCGAGCGCCATGCCCGCCGGAGCGCTCACGACCGGAAACGGCGCGTACTTCAGCGCGCTGTAGGTTTGCTGGCCGGCGCTCAGCAGCTTGTCGATTTCACTCCAGGCGGCGATGTTGGCTGCAAAGATGGCCAGGCCAAGATTCGCGCCGACCGAAAAATTAGCTCCCTCGTTATAGATCACCAGCGCCGCATATTTCTCCTTGACGACGGCGATGGTCTGGCCGAGCAGGGCGATGATCTCTCCATCGAGCGAGTTGCTCTTGCTCGTGAATTCGAAACAGAGCACGCGGTCCCCGATGTCCCACACCGACGCGGAGGCGTTCTTCAATACGGGCTTCGATACCCGTTTGATGTCCTCCAGCATGAGCACCCCGGTCGGCCGCACGAGGTCGCGATACTCACCGTCGGCGCCGAGAAATTGGCGCCGCCCATCGAGGTGCCGGTAGAACGTCTTGTCTCTGGCGGCTCGCAGTAAAGCGGGCACCCGCATGCCGTCCTTGGCCAGTTTGTCGCTGACCCATGCCGCGCCCAGCTTGTCGATGAGTTCGAATGGACCCCACTGCCAGTTGTACCCCAGCCGCATCGCCTCATCGATCGCGCTGATGTCATCGGCCGCCTCCGGCACGAGACCCGCCGCGTATGCCAGCGTCTGGCCGAGGACACGCCACGCATATCGGCCATATTTGCCGTCCGACGACAGCAGCCCGCGCAGGTCCTTCGCCGCTCCCTTAAGTTCGGGCAGGTCGCGCGGGTGCTCGGGCCGGTATGAGCCGCTGGCCAGATCGATCGATTCCTTCACCTTGCCGCCGCCGGTCCGATTGAGGCGGTAGAACCCACCCTTGCCCTTGCGTCCGGTATATCCGTCGGCGATCATTTTCGTGATCAACGGCAACTCGCGATTCGCCTCGTGAAATGCGTCGGTCGCCGGCAAGGCTCTGGCAAGGCTCGCATTGATGTGCGGCATCAGATCCAAGCCCACCAGATCGATGAGTCCGAACACGCCCGTCTTCGGGATGCCCATGGGCTTGCCGATAACCGCGTCGGCTTCCTCGATCGTCAGCCCCGCATCGAGGGCTTCGATGACCCCCACTTGTAGCCAGTACACGCCCAGCCGGTTGGCAATGAATCCGGGGCTGTCCTTGCAGCGTACGATGCTCTTGCCGAGCGCGCGGTCCGCGAAGTCGACGATCGATTCCGTGATTTTCGGGTCGGTGGTCGCGCCCGCGACGATTTCCAGCAGTCTCATGTAGCGCGGCGGATTGAAGAAATGGGTGATGAGGAAGTCGCGCGCGAACGCGTCGCTCAATCCTTGGGTCAACTGCTGCAGCGGGATCGTCGACGTGTTCGAGGAGATCGCCGTACCGGGCCGCCGCACCGCATCGATTTTGCGATACAGCGATTGTTTGACGTCCAAGCGTTCGACCACCGCTTCGATGATCCAGTCGCACTCAGCGAGGCGCGTCAAATGGTCTTCGATGTTGCCCGGCGTCACGAGTTTCGCTGCGCGCGCCGACATGAACGGCGCCGGCTCGGTCTTCAGCATCTTGGCGATCGCCGCCGTGGCCAGGCCGTTGCGGTCCTTCGAACCGGCCGGAACGATGTCGAGCAAAAGTACCGGAATGCCGGCATTCGCGAATTGCGCGGCGATGCCGGCACCCATGACGCCGGCACCGATGACGGCCGCTGTTCGGATCGACTGCATGATGGACGCGCTCCTTCAGATCCGTTCGAGCAGGGTCGCAATACCCTGGCCGCCGCCGATGCACTGCGTTGCCAGCGCGTAGCGCCCGCCGACGCGTTTGAGGAGGCTAGCTGCCTTGCCGACGATGCGCGCTCCCGTGGCTCCCAACGGATGTCCGAGGGCGATCGCGCCGCCATCGATGTTGAGAACCTCGTCGCGTATGCCCAGATCGCGCGCGCAGGCCAGAGCTTGGCTCGCGAAGGCTTCGTTGAGCTCGACGACGTCGACGTCGGCCATCTTGATGCCCGCCCGCTTGAGCGCCTTGGTACTCGCGGCAACCGGGCCGATCCCCATGATTTCGGGCGCGCAGCCGGCGACCGCGACGCTGCGGATGCGCGCCAGCGGCGTCAGACCGTTTCTCCTCGCGTACTCTTCGCTGCAAACCAGTACGGCCGAAGCCCCATCGGTCAGCGGCGAGGACGTGCCGGCCGTGACGGTGCCCTCCTTGTCGAACGCGGGTTTGAGTTGGGCAAGGCCGGCCGCGGTGGTGTCGGGCCGCAGGCATCCATCTTGATCGGTGACCACGCCTTGATGCTTGATGTCCACGATTTCATCGGCGAAGCGGCCACCCTGTGCGGCGGCCGCGGCGTGTTGCTGGCTGCGCACGGCAAAGGCTTCTTGATCGGTGCGGCTGATGTGCCACTTGGCGGCAACGTTCTCCGCGGTGTCTCCCATGCCGAGATAGGCGGCCGGCACCATCGCGTGCAGCGCCGGATTCGGCAAGGGGTTGAAACCCATCATGGGTACGCGGGTCATGCTCTCGACGCCGGCAGCGATGAACACCTCGCCCGCGCCCAATTGGATTTGACCGGCGGCAATGTGCACGGATTGCATCGATGAACCGCAGAAGCGATTCACAGTCATTCCGCCCACCGATTGCGGAAGCCCCGCGAGCAGACCGATCATCCGCCCCACGTTGAACCCCTGCTCACCCTCCGGAAAAGCGCAGCCGACGATCAGGTCTTCGAGGTCCTGTGGATTCACGCGTGTCCGCTCGATGAGCGCCGCGACCACTTGGGCGGCGATGTCATCGGGTCGAACCCGCGCCAGTGCGCCCTTGTTGGCCAGCGTGAAGGGAGAGCGGACGTAGCCCGCGATGACGACGTTGATCATGAAGCGACTCCGGTGACGTCCGAACCGGCACGGCGGCTGGACCTTTCGAGTGATTTGACCTGCGGTTCCTTCCTGCCGGGCTCCAAGGAATCGAGCGCCGACTGTGCCTGAGACTCCACGGTGCGCAGCTCGGCAAGGGCCTGGTTGAGCGCCACGCGTTGATCCTCCATGCGCACGATACGCGTGCGCACCGACTTGAGCAGCAGCCGAATCTGTTTGGCGTGGGTGGGATCGGCGTCATAGAGATCGAGGTACTCCTTGATCTCGCGCAGCGAGAAGCCGAGCTTTTTGCCCCGCAATATGAGGATCATGCGTGCGCGGTCGCGCGCCGTATAGACGCGGTTATTCCCGGCTCGCTGCGGTGCGATCAAACCCTTGGCTTCGTAAAAGCGGATAGTGCGCGCCGTCACGCCCAAATCCTCGCCGAGCTGCGTCACGCTGTACAAGTCGCCCCCTCTTGCCGTCCGTCCAGCGCCCGCCATCGTATGCCTTAATCGTTAATGCTATGACGTATACGATAACCTATCGGCCGGTTCAAGTCGATTCCGGCGCGGATCTGTATACAATCGGCGCTTTGATCTGCCCAAAAGGATGCCGCAATGCAACGCCTCATGTCGCTCGCCGCCGGATGCTGCTTTCTGGTCACGACCTCATTTGCGGATTTGAAGCCCGGCGCCGCGGCGCCGGATTTCACCACGCAAGCCACGCTCGCCGGCAAGCCTTTCACCTTCGCGCTGGCCGATGCGCTGAAATCCGGTCCAGTCGTTTTGTATTTCTATCCCGCCGCATTTACCAAGGGTTGCACGATCGAGGCTCATGAGTTCGCCGAGGCCACGGACAAGTTCAAATCCTTGGGTGCGACGGTGATCGGCATATCGCACGATTCCATCGAGACGCTCAACAAGTTCTCGGTGAGCGAATGCCGCAACAAATTTGCGGTGGCCTCGGATGCCGACAAGAAGATTTCCAAGGCCTACGATGCGACGCTGTTGATGCTGCCCTATTCGAGCCGCACGTCCTACGTGATCTCGCCCGAGGGCAAGATCATCTATGCGTACTCGGCGCTCGATCCCGACAAGCACGTGGAGAACACGCTGGCTGCCGTGACCCAGTGGGATGTGGATCATAAGCGGGGCACTTGAGTGCCGACGGATCGCGCCGCGCCTGTAAACATTACAAGGATGCGGCCCCCTGCGGACGACGCTGCCAGTCAGCGTTTTCGTGCCGGGCGTGCTATGGTCATGCGAGATGCGTCGTCGTGTTTTCTAGGAGAACGGGAATGCAAATAGGAATGATCGGACTGGGCAGAATGGGCTCCAATATGGTGCGGCGGCTGCTGAAGGCAGGCCATGAGTGCGTCGTGTACGACTCGTCAGCCAAGGTGGTGGATAAACTGGTGGCCGAGAAGGCAGACGGCTCGACCTCTCTCGCGGATTTCGTGCAGAAACTCAAGACGCCGCGGGCAGTCTGGCTCATGGTACCGGCCGGTGCGGTCGATGCTATGATCACGCAGCTTACGCCGTTGTTGAGTGCCGGCGACATCATCATCGACGGCGGAAACTCTTACTACGTCGACGATATTCGACGCGCGAAGGCGCTGGCGTCGAAGCAACTGCACTACGTCGATGTGGGCACCAGCGGCGGCACCCATGGCCTCGAACGAGGCTATTGCCTGATGATCGGCGGGGAACCGGCGGTGGTCAAGAGTCTCGACTCGATCTTCGCCACGCTGGCGCCCGGCGTGGGCGACATCTCCAGAACGCCGGGGCTTACCGGAGCCGCCTCGGCTGCCGAGCACGGGTATCTGCATTGCGGTCCGAACGGTGCGGGGCATTTCGTCAAGATGGTCCATAACGGCATCGAGTACGGGATCATGGCGGCGTACGCGGAAGGATTTAGTTTGCTGCGTGCCGCCGACGTGGGGAAGACGACGACCGAGGCCGACGCCGAAACGACGCCGCTGCGCAATCCGGAGCACTATCAATACGATTTCGATCTCCCCGCGGTGGCGGAAGTCTGGCGCCGCGGCAGCGTCATTTCTTCCTGGCTGCTCGATCTCTCCGCGACGGCGCTGGTCGACGATCCTGCCTTGAAGAAATTTGCGGGACGGGTGTCGGATTCCGGAGAGGGGCGTTGGACCGTGCAAGCGGCCATCGACGAGGGCGTGCCCCTGCCGGTGCTCACCATGGCGCTGTTCAGCCGGTTCAGTTCGCGCGACGGTGCGCTGTTCCAGAACAAGTTGTTGTCGGCGATGCGCTTTCAGTTCGGTGGTCACGTCGAAAAATCCGCCGAACAATAGGACAATCCCATTTTGGATACGCATTCCGACGCGCTGGTGTTCTTCGGCATCACGGGCGATCTTGCCTACAAGAAAATATTTCCCGCGCTGCACTCCATGGTGCGCCGGGGAACTCTCAAGATTCCGGTGATCGGGGTTGCCCGCGACGATTTCACGCTCGACCAGCTGAAGGAGCGCGCCCGGGCCAGCATCGACAAACATGGCGGCGGAGTCGATGCTGGAGCCATCCAGGCGCTCGACAAGTTGCTCATCTACGTCAAGGGTGAGTATACGGATCCGGAAACGTTCAACGCCTTGCACGTTGCGCTGGCCGGTGCGACGCGCCCGGCGTACTACCTGGCCATTCCGCCGCTTCTATTCGGTACGGTGGTCGAGCACTTGTCCAAATCGGATTGTGCCGCGGGTGCGCGCGTCATCGTCGAGAAGCCCTTCGGTCACGATCTCAACTCCGCGCAGGAACTGAATCGCATCTTGCTCAATGCCTTTCCGGAGCAGGATATTTTCCGGATCGATCACTACCTGGGCAAGCGGCCCGTCCACAACATGATCTTCTTTCGCTTTGCCAATACGATTCTGGAATCGTTTTGGAACCGCACACACGTCGAGAGCGTGCAGATCACCATGGCGGAGAAGTTCGGCGTTCAGGGCCGCGGCGCCTTTTACGATCAGACGGGCACCATCCGCGACGTGATGCAAAATCACCTGTTCCAGGTGCTCACGAATCTCGCGATGGAGCCGCCCGTGCGTACCGACAGTGAATCGCTGCGGGATGAGAAGGTCAAAGTGTTGCGGGCGATGGTGCCGCTCGCGCCCGCGGACGTGATTCGGGGGCAATTCGACGGATACCTGCGGGAACCCGGCGTGGCCGCGGATTCGCGCACGGAAACTTTTGCCGCGTTACGCGTTCTCGTCAACAATTGGCGCTGGCAGGGCGTGCCGTTTTTCATCCGCGCGGGCAAGTCGCTGCCGGTCACGTGTACGGAAGTCGTCGCCCGCTTGCGAAGTCCGCCGACGGTCTTTCCGAACCGCAAGACCGGCGCGAATCACGTGCGGTTTCGGATCAGTCCGGACACCACCTTGGCCATGGGTTTGACGATCATGGATGAGGCCGAAACGGGGGTTGGCGAAGCCGCTGAACTGCAGGCAAGCCAGCACCAGGGTCCGAACGAAATGGATGCCTACGAGCGGGTGTTGGGCGATGCGCTCGCCGGCGACATGACGCTGTTCGCGCGCGAGGACTATGTCGAGGAGGCATGGCGCATCGTCGATCCGATTCTGCTACCGAATGTGCTGCCGCCGCCCGCGCGCTATGAGGCGGGCACGTGGGGCGTATCGACCGAGGCGCTGACGCCTCCGGGCGGGTGGCTCGACCCGGTCCTGTGACTCGGCATCGCCTGCGCTACACCAACACGCGCTCGATGCCGCCCAGGTTCGCGCGCCGCACGTATTCGGGCAGCCAATCCGTCCCCAGTAGGTTCTTCGCGATTTCGACCACGATGTAGTCCGCATCGAGTTCGGCGTCGTCGTTGTATCGTTTCAGCCCCTGCAGGCAGGACGGGCACGACGTCAGCACCTTGACGTCACCCTGATGGCCCGTCGCGCGAATCTCCTCGGCGCCCACGCGCAGCTCGTGTTCCTTGCGAAACCGCACCTGCGTGGACACGTCAGGCCGTGTGATGGCGAGCGTACCCGACTCACCGCAGCACCGATCGTTCTTGGCGATGACGCCATTTTGATCGCTGTTCATTAGCGCATTGACGACCTTGAGCGGGTCGTGCTTCTTCATCGGGGAGTGGCACGGATCGTGGTACATGTACCGCACGCCGGTCGTGTTTTCGAGGCGCACGCCCTTCTCCATCAAGAACTCATGAATGTCCATGATCTTGCAGCCTGGGAAGATCTTGTCGAACTCATAGCCTTGCAGCTGGTCGAAGCACGTGCCGCAGCTCACGACGACGGTCTTGATGTCCAGATAGTTCAGCGTGTTGGCTACCCGGTGGAACAACACCCGGTTGTCGGTGATGATCTTGTCCGCCTTGTCGAATTCCCCGGCGCCCCGCTGTGGATAGCCGCAGCACAGATATCCCGGCGGCAGCACGGTTTGCACACCGACGTGCCACAACATGGCCTGCGTTGCGAGCCCGACTTGAGAGAACAGCCGTTCCGAGCCGCAACCGGGGAAGTAAAACACCGCCTCGGACTCGCTGCTGGTGGCGACCGGATCGCGGATGATGGGCACGTAATTGCGGTCCTCGATGTCGAGCAACGCGCGCGCAGTTCTCTTCGGCAAGCCGCCCGGCATGCGCTTGTTGACGAAGTGGATGACCTGTTCCTTGATGGGCGGTTTGCCGGTGGTCGCGGGCGGATTCGTGGTCTGCGCCTTGGCAAGCGTGTGCAAGGCTTGATTCGCGAGGCGCTGTGCCTTGTAGCCCCATTCGATCATGACCTTGCGCGCGATCTTGATGGTCCTCGGGCTGGTGGCATTCAAGAACAGCATCGAAGCCGCGGTGCCGGGATTGAAACGCTTCTTGCCCATGCGGCGCAGAAGGTCGCGCATGGCCATCGAGACCGTGCCGAAATCGATGTCGACGGGGCAGGGAGTCACGCACTTGTGGCAAACCGTGCAGTGATCCGCGACATCCGCGAGTTCGTCCCAATGTTTGATCGACACGCCGCGGCGCGTTTGTTCCTCATACAGAAACGCTTCAATGAGCAAGGAGGTCGCCAGGATCTTGTCGCGCGGCGAGTAGAGCAGATTGGCGCGCGGCACGTGTGTGGCGCACACGGGCTTGCATTTCCCGCAGCGCAGGCAGTCCTTGATGGCATCGGAAATCGTGTTGATATCCGACTGTTGCATGATCAACGATTCATGCCCGAGCAGCCCGAAGCTCGGCGTGTAGGCACGGCGTAGATCGCCGTCCGGCATCAGCTTGCCCTTGTTGAACCGGCCGTCCGGATCGACGCGCTGCTTGTAGGCACGAAATGCCGCAAGCTCGGCGTCGGTCAGGTATTCGAGCTTGGTGATGCCGATGCCATGTTCGCCCGATATCACGCCGTTCAAGCCGCGGGCGATCTGCATGATGCGGGCGACCGCGTTGTTGGCGGTGCGCAGCATGGCGTAATTATCGGAGTTCACCGGAATGTTGGTGTGCACGTTGCCGTCGCCCGCGTGCATGTGCAACGCGACGAACAGGCGACCCTGGAGGATTCGCTTGTGAATGGCATCGCACTCGGCGAGCATCGCCGCGTGCTCGCTGCCCACCAATATGCGCTTGAGCTCGGCGCGCAATTCCATCTTCCAACTCACGCGAATGCTGCGGTCTTGGAGCCGGTCGAACAGCGTGCCTGAAGCATGGGCCGGGATGGCCACGCCCAACGCCTCCAGCGCGGGTCGGACGGCATTGACCGGCCGATCCATCGATTCGAGCAGGAATAGCCAGCGCTGACGCACGCGGCCCACGAGCTCGCCGGCGATCGCCTGACGTTCCGCCTGGCCTTCAGTGCTTGCGCCGGAAAAATGCGCCGTCAGCGCATCCGTCAATTCCAGTTTGTTCTGGATCGACAATTCGATGTTGATGCGCTCGATGGCATCGGTGTATTCGCCGAGTCGCTCGAGCGGAATGACCACGTCCTCGTTGATCTTGAATGCGTTGGTGTGCTTGGCGATGGCCGCGGTCTTGGCACGATCGAGCCAGAACTTCTTGCGCGCTTCGCTGCTGACCGCGATGAAGCCTTCGCCGGAACGCGCGTTCGCGAGCCGCACGACTTCCGACGTGGCCGCGGCCACGACCGCATCGTCCTCGCCGACGATGTCGCCCAACAGCACCATCTTGGGCAACGCGCCCCGCTTGGATTTCGTGCTGTAGCCGACCGCGCGCAAGTATCGTTCGTCCAGATGTTCGAGCCCTGCCAAAATGGCGCCGCGGCCCTTGCCCGGTTCCAGATGCCGCTTGATCTCGACGATGCTTGGAATCGCATCGCGCGCGGACCCGAAAAATTCCAGGCACACCGTGCGAATGTGTTTCGGCATCCGGTGCAGCACCCAGCGGGCCGACGTCACGAGGCCGTCACAGCCCTCCTTTTGCACACCCGGCAAGCCGCCCAGAAACTTATCGGTGACGTCCTTGCCGAGTCCCACCTTGCGAAACGTGGCCCCCTCGATGTTCAGGCGCTCGGTTCGCAGCGTCTTGGCGTCGTTCGGGGGCGATCGTCCGTCCTTCCAGACGAGTTCGAAACTCGCCACGAGCACGTCATGGATCTTTCCCATGTTGTGATTGAGCCGGGTGACCTCCAGCCAGTTGCCTTGCGGGTCCACCATGCGCCACCACGTGAGGTTGTCGACCGCCGTGCCCCATAACACGGCCTTCTTGCCGCCCGCATTCATGGCGATGTTGCCTCCCACGCATGATGCGTCGGCCGACGTGGGGTCGACCGCAAAGACCAGACCGGCGCGCTCGGCCGCCTCGGTGATCCGCTTCGTCACCACACCCGCGCCGGACAGGATGGTCGGAATCAGCGTGCCCGGCGGGGTCTCGACCGGTCCCAATGCTTCGAGCTTCTCGGTATTGATGACCGCGGACCAGGGCGTCAACGGTACGGCGCCGCCCGTATAGCCCGTGCCGCCACCGCGCGGGATGATGGTGAGGCCAAGTTCAATACAGTCCCGGACGAGGTTGGGGATCTCGGCTTCAGAATCGGGAGCCAAAACCACGAACGGCAGCTCCACGCGCCAATCGGTGGCATCGGTCACGTGCGTGACCCGCGCATACGCATCGAAGCGCACGTTGTCCTCGCGGGTATGCTTGAGCAGCAAGCGCCGCGCGCGCCTGCGCAGCGTCACCAGGTCGGCGAAATGCGTTTCGAAGCGAGTCACGCAGCGGCGGGCCGCGGCGAGCAGAGCCGCGACTTTCGCGTCGCGCTCGGCATCGTCGGGCTCGCGCCGCTTTTCCACCTCGCGCAGCCGGTGATGCAAGGCCTCGATGAGCTGCCGGCGCCGCTTCGGATTGTCGACCAGATCATCTTGGAGAAAGGGATTGCGCTCGACCACCCAGATGTCGCCGAGTACCTCATACAGCATACGGGCGGATCGACCGGTGCGCCGTTCGCCGCGCAGCTCGTCCAATAGATTCCAGGCCGCTTCCCCCAGCAGGCGAATGACGATGTCCCGATCGGCGAGGGACGTGTAATTGTAGGGAATCTCGCGCAGGCGGGTTTCGGGGCCGGAATCCGTGGGATAGAGCGAGGCAAACTGAGCAATGTCGGCGGCGGCGTTCATGAGCAGGCGATTTTACCTGCTTCGTCCCTGCAACGTACGAACTCAAGTCGCACCGCCACATGCCGTTACTGAGAGAATGTCCGTAGAGCCAGTCCAATCCCAGGTCGTGATCGATAACGCCGCTTTGGTTCAGCGCCGACTGGAGCAAAGCCTCGAAGGCAGCGCACTGGCCATACCGCCCTTACCGCAAGCCGCCGTGCGCGTCGTGCAGATGGGCACCCGAAAATCCAACGATGCCCGGCACCTGTCGGACATCATCGATACCGATGCGACCTTGTCCCGCGGCGTGTTACGCATCGCCGCCTCCGCGGCGAACCGGCCGGTCACGCCCATTCTGTCGCTCCAGCACGCCGTCGCCTGGCTGGGGTTCGACGAGGTGGCCAACATCGCATTCACGCTGTCTCTGCAGGCCAAGATGCTGGACGTGGCCAATGAGAAGCCGCGGGCGCGGCGTCTCTGGCGGCATGCGCTCGCCAGCGCCGTCTGGTCGCGGTATCTCGCGCACCGGCTCGACGAGGAGACGGGCTTGAGTTACCTCTGCGGGTTGCTGCACGACATCGGCAAGGTCGTTACCTTGGGTGCCGTCAATGAACTGTCGAGGCAGGCGAATCTGCCGCTGCAGGGCATCGATTACGACCGGCTCATCGAGATGTTTCACCGCCCGATCGCGCTGCGCGTCGTCACCGCATGGAGGTTACCGTCACCGGTGCAAGGTGTCACCCATCACTGGGAGACGTATGCGTCGCTCACGGTGGGGCGCGTCGAGGCCAACATCGTGAACGTGGCGCATCGTCTTGCGGATTACATGCTGTTCGAAGCGCCGCCGGACGCGCGGGATCTGCTGGTCACCGATCCGGCCTACCGGGACCTTGGCCTCCGTTCCGAGGATGGAGAAGGCTTGTTCGAATTGACCGCCGAGGTGGACGCCGAACTCGACCGCTACCTCGCGCGCTGATTGGCGGCGCGGGCCTCGCAATGGGGGCGCCGGTCTCGCAATGGCGGCGCGGGTCGATTAAGGTGCCAGGCATGACCAACAACACTTTCGTCAATCATCCGCCCGACGCGGCCGTGCCGGCCGACAACCGGCCGTTGATCGCACCCATATACCAATCGGTCAAGTTCTCGTTCGATGACACGGGCGAGACCATGCGCTTCTTTCGCGGTGAGCGCGAGGGCTACTACTACTCGCGCAGCTCGAATCCGACGTTGCGGCAATTGGAGCTGACGCTGGCCCGAGTGCAAGGCCGCAGTGACTGTCTGCTGGTGGGATCAGGCGTCGCCACCATTGCGGCGACGCTATTGGCCCTATGCAAGCAGGGCGATCACGTGCTGGGATTCATCGAGTCCTATGGTCCTACCCGTTACATCGTGCAACACCTGCTCGCCAAATATGGCGTGACGCACACCCTGCTGTCGATCGAGGATCTTACGGGCATCGAGCGCGTGCTGCGCGATACGCGCACGCGGCTCGCGATATTCGAAAGCCCGACGAATCCGGTGACCAAGATCGCCGATCTCGATCACCTGATAGCGCACGCCAAACGTGCCGGGTGTTTGACGGTCATGGACAACACCTTTGCGGGCTTTCACAACCACGGTGCCTACGACATCGATGTGTTCGTGCACAGTTTGACCAAGTATGCGTCGGGTCACGGGGATGTGATGGGCGGCGCGATCATCGCCCATACCGCGCTCATCGACCAGATGCGCAAGGACGTGCTCATGATGGGACCGACGCTCGACCCGCATGCCGCCTTCTTGATTCAGCGGGGCATGCGAACCTACTTTCTGCGCTACGAGCGGGAATGCGCGAACGCGCTCGCGGTGAGCCGCTTTCTTTACGAGCATCCGCGCGTGAAACGGGTCTTTCATCCCGGCCTTGAGAGCCATCCGCAGCACGCGCTCGCGAAACGGCAGATGAAGGATTTTGGCAGCGTCGTGAGTTTCGACTTGGACGGCGGCTTCGAGGAGGGCAGCCGTTTCGCGAAGGCACTCAAGCTATTTTCCATCACATCGAGCGTCGGCTCGACCGAGTCGTTGGTCATGCCGCCGCAATTGCTGGGCGGACAAGAATTCACCGCGGCACAGCGCGAGGCGTCGCTCATCGGCCGCGGTACGGTCAGGTTGTCGATCGGCATCGAAGAGGCGGCCGATCTGATCGCCGATTTGGCCCAAGCGCTCGACCAGGCTTTTGTTTGACATAAGCTCGCCCCGATCCCCTTGGGCCCGCGAGCGTCGGCGGTGAGTTTGGCGGTCAACTAGCCCTCAAGTAGTCCGGTTCTATGCCGTTATCCCGGTAACGATGTCGCTCAGGGGTATTGCGTGTCCGTCGAATCGGTCGTCTTGTCGCCGTTGCACAATCAGGCGGCCCGTCAATATCTGGCCGAATCCCTCACGGTTCCGCAAAACATCGCGCCATTGCCACGGGTTTGCGCGCAATTGGCGCAACTGACCGCCCGCGAGGTTACCAATTCAACCGAGTTGGCCAAGCTGATTCAGTCCGATCCCGCGCTGGCCGGCGAAGTCATGCGCGTCGCGAATTCGCCCGCGCTGCGGCCCCGGTCGGCCGTAGTGTCTCTGCAGCAGGCCGTCTCCTGGTTGGGCGTCGCCGAGGTGCGCAACATTTCCATGGCGGTGATGCTTCGAGGCGAAGTGTTCGTGGCGCCGGGGCACGAACCCGAGTCTGAGGAACTATGGCGCGAGGCATGGCTGTCTGGCCTGTGGGCCAAGGAAATCGCCCGCGAGCGCCGCAAGCACGTCGAAAGCGCGTTCTTGGCCGCGTTGATGCATCGGACGGGCGCGGCGCTGGCGCTCAAGATTTTATCGCGCTACGAACTGGAGCAGCGCACGGCGATGGACTCGCGCACGTTCGCGGAACTGGTGGTGGAGTTCGAGCCCGCGTTCGGCCGCTTGCTGATGAGCAATTGGGGCTTGCCTCCCGACGTTCAGGACGGTGCGAGCGACTGGCGTCACTACCGGGAATCCCCGCACAGCGACCTCGCGGGTACGGTCAATGCGGCCCACCTGCTCGCGCAGCACACCCTGTATCCGCAACTGTTGACCGAAGAGCTGGTGCTCGAGAGCGCGGTATTCGAACAGTTGAGCGTATTCCCGGACGACCGACGCTCCATGCTGAGCAAGCGCGATCACGTGCGCAGCCTCGCGGGACTGTAACTCGTGCAGCCGCCCGCCGACTTCGACTTGATCTGTTTGGGCTCCGGCCCGGCCGGCCAAAAGGCGGCCATCCAGGCGGCGAAGGCCGGGTTCCATGCGGCCGTGATCGAGCGCGAGCCGCAGGTGGGTGGATCGTGTCTGCTGTCCGGGACCATCCCGAGCAAGGCGTTACGCGAGCAGGCATTGCGCTACCGCCGTATGCGGGGTAATGCCAGCTCACTCGCCGTGGAGTTGCGCGGCGATGCACCCTTGTCGGCATTGTTGCTCGGCGTCGAGTCCGTGATCACCGCTCAAGACCGCTACCTGCAGGCGCAACTCGCGCGCAATCAAGTCGAACTGATGCGCGGTCGGGGCATGCTGCTCGATGCCAATCGGGTCGAACTGCAGCGCTTGGACGGCACGCGCACCGTGGTGCATGCGCCGCGCATCATTCTGGCGACCGGCTCCCGGCCGCGCCACGTGAGCAGCATCGAGGTCGACCACGAGCACATACTCGACAGCGACTCCATATTGAGTTTGCCGTATCTGCCGAGGAGCATGATCGTGCTCGGCAGCGGCGTCATCGCGTGCGAATATGCGTCGATATTCGCAGCCTTGGGCTGCGAGGTCACCTTGGTCGACAAGGCGGCCGAGCCGCTGGGATTCTTGGACCCGTCTCTGCGCGCCGGTTTTTTGGGCGCGTTCCATTCCATGGGCGGAGTGTATCGCGCTGGGGCGGAAATCGAGAGCGCGCGTTTCGACGGCTTTTCGCAGGTCGAGGTGCTGCTGAAGGGCGGCGACGTGCTCCGGTCCGACATCGTCTTTGCCGCGTTCGGCCGTGTCGCCAATCTGGACGGCATTGGTCTCGAGCGGTTGGGCGTCGGCGTGAGTGCTCGCGGACATGTGCAGGTGAACGAGCATTTCGAGACCAATGTCGCCGGAATCTACGCGGCCGGCGATGCGATCGGTCCACCCGCATTGGCGTGCGCGGCCGCCGATCAGGGTCGGCGCGCGGCCCTGGCCGCGTTCGGGTTACCGCCGCCGCCGGCCACCAGCTTGGTTCCCACCGGCGTGTATACGATTCCGGAGATTGCCTGCATCGGTCTCTCGCCGCTCGACGCGGCGGCGAGGAAGCTCGATGTGATCGTGGGGCGTGCCGACTTCGGCGAAATCGCCCGAGCTCACATCGCGGGCGAAGCGTCGGGCTTTCTGTCGATGGTTTGCGAGCGCGGCAGCGCCCGGGTGCTCGGCGTGCAGATTCTCGGCGAAGGTGCCACCGACCTCGTGCACTTAGGCCAGGCTGCGATCGCGAACTCTGCCAGCGCGGATTTTTTCGTCGAACAGATATTCAACTTTCCGACCATGACCGAGGCCTATCGCATCGCCGCGTTCGATGTCATGAAACAACGCTCGGTGGTGCAGCCCGCGCACGTCAAATTCGCGCGCGCCGGCTGATAGCTCGGCTCACGCGGGTGATTCGACGGGCTGGTTACGTCTCCTCGACAGACTCCTACAAATTGCCAATCAAGAGATCGGCGAACTCGCTGCATTTGACTTCCTTCGCACCCTCCATCAACCGGGCAAAATCGTAGGTGACGGTTTTCTGTGCGATGGTGCGGTCCATGGCCGTGATGATGGCGTCGGCCGCCTCCAGCCAGCCCATGTAGCGAAGCATCATCTCTCCCGACAGGATCACCGAACCCGGATTGACCCGGTCGAGATTGGCGTACTTCGGCGCGGTGCCGTGAGTGGCTTCGAACACCGCATGACCGGTCAGGTAGTTGACGTTGCCGCCGGGTGCAATGCCGATGCCGCCCACCTGGGCAGCCAGTGCATCGGAGATGTAATCGCCGTTCAGATTCATGGTGGCGATGACATCGAACTCGTCCGGGCGGGTCAAAATTTGCTGCAAGGTGATGTCGGCGATCGCATCCTTGATGATGATTTTGCCCGACTTCTTCGCGGCTTCCATTTGTTCGTTCGCCGCCTTGTCGCCGTGCGTGGACTTGATGCGCTCCCATTGCTCCCACGTGAACACGTGATCGGGAAATTCGCGCTCCGCAAGTTGATAGGACCAGTTGCGAAATGCACCTTCGGTGTATTTCATGATGTTGCCCTTGTGCACGATGGTCACGCTCTTGCGCTTGTTGGCGATCGCGTACTCGATGGCGGAACGGAACAAACGCTCCGAGCCTTCCTTCGATGCGGGCTTGAGGCCGATTCCGGAGGTCTCGGGGAAACGGATCTTCGCGAATTGCTTCGGGAAACTCTGTTTGAACAGATCGAGAAACTTCAGGCACTCGGGGCTGCCGGCCTCGAACTCGATGCCCGCATAGATGTCTTCGGTGTTCTCGCGGAAAATGGTCATGTCGACCTTCTCCGGGGTTTTGACGGGGGAGGGCACGCCCTTGAACCAGCGCACCGGCCGCAGACACACGTACAGATCGAGCAATTGGCGCAAGGCCACATTGAGCGAGCGGATGCCGCCGCCGACGGGGGTCGTCAGCGGACCCTTGATCGAAACCAAATAGTCGCGGCACGCGGTCACCGTCTCGTCCGGCAGCCACGTGTTGTAGGCCCGGTTCGCCTTCTCGCCCGCAAAAACCTCCATCCAGTGAATCTTGCGCTTGCCACCGTAAGCCTTTTCCACGGCCGCATCGAACACCCGAACGCTCGCGCGCCAGATATCGGGGCCGGTGCCGTCACCCTCGATGAAGGGGACGATGGGCTGATCCGGTACATGCAGCTTTCCATTGCTGATCGTGATTTTTTCGCCACCCGCCGGGACCTGGACGCTGAACGGCTTGACTTCGGACATTCGGTAACTCCTTTAAAGGCGGCCGCAATGCTAGCATGCGCGCCCGGAGGCCCGCATTGCGCACATTGAACTCTACCCCGACGAGGGACGGCTTTCGAATGCCGGCGGAATTCGAGCGTCACACCGGTTGCTGGATGTTGTGGCCCGAGCGTACCGATACGTGGCGCGACGGTGCAAAGCCGGCTCAGGCCGCGTTTGCCGCGATCGCCACGGCCATTTCCTCCGGGGACCCCGTTACGGTCGGCGCGTCCGCGGCCCAATTCCAAAACGCCCGTGCCCGCCTAGGGGCGGGTATTCGCGTCGTGGAAATCACTTCGAACGACGCGTGGATTCGGGATAGTGGTCCCACGTTCGTTATCGACGCGAAGGGCCGACGCCGCGGCGTCGACTGGACGTTCAATGCGTGGGGCGGGTTGGGCGGCGGTTTGTACTTCCCATGGGACCGCGACGACGAAGTGGCGCAAAAGGTGCTCGAGATCGAGGGCGCCGATCGATATCGGGCGCCGTTCGTGCTGGAGGGCGGAGCGATCCACGTCGATGGCCAGGGCACGTGCCTGACGACGGAGGAGTGTCTGCTCAATCCGAACCGCAACGGCGGCTTGGGGCGGCCCGAGATCGAGACTGCGTTGCAGCGCTATCTCGGTGTGACCACGATCATTTGGCTAGGTAAGGGTGTTCATCTCGACGAAACGGGCGGGCATATCGACGAACTCGCGTGTTTCACGTCGCCCGGTCACGTAGCGCTCACGTGGACCGATGACGCCTCCGATCCTCAGTACGATATTTCGCGCGACGCTCACGAGCGTTTGGCGCGCGCGCGCGACGCGCGCGGGCGGCAGCTGAGCATCCATAAGATCCACCAGCCGGGTCCGTTGTACATGACCGATGAGGAGGCCGCCGGTATTGACGTGCGTGCCGGCACCCGCCCACGAATGGGCGGTGACCGCTTGCCGGCCTCGTACATCAATTTCTACGTGGCCAACAAGGTTGTGGTCATGCCGCTGTACGACGAGCGTTGGGATGCGCCAGCCATGCGAACGCTTAAGCGCTTGTTCCCGACCCGCAAGATCGTGGGGGTCAAGACCCGAGAGGTATTGCTGGGCGGCGGCAATATCCATTGCATCACCCAGCAAGTGCCCCGGCCGGTGCCTCGGCGGGCGGGCCGTTAGGACCGGGCAAATGGAACTTTGCCGGGCGCCGGCTCTCGAAAGTCATTATTCTACGCAGCCTTGAAGTATAACCCCCTCAAAAATATTGGAATTCGTAGTGCATCCATCGTCCTCTAAAGCCGCTGCTTCCCGGCGTGCCTTGACTTCGCGCGCCTTGACCTCGCTCGTGTGCGCCGTCGCGTTCTTTGCGGCGGGCTGCCACAGCAACAATAACGCCAGTGGTTACGGCATTGCCTGGGTTTCGCTCACCGACGATCCGGGCGACTTCACCACGTACACCGTTAACATCGACTCGATCACGCTGACGCGTACCGACACGGCCGTCGTCTCCGCGCTCGCCACGGCCGAGACCGTCGATTTCACGAAGCTGCGAGACGTTGCCGAGTTGTGGGGCACGGCCACGATCCCGATCGGCACTTACACGTCGGCGTCCATCGTGCTGGATTACACGAGCACGAACGCCGGAGCATTCATCGCCGCGATGGTCGACGGCAAACCGCAACAGCTAACGGTCGACACGACCGCGGGCGTCGCGGCGACGACTCAAACGGTCAATGTGATTTTCGATCCCGCGAATCCGTTGGTGATCGCGCCCACCTACGGAACGACGGCGGCGGTGCGCCTCGCGATCGACGTCGACTTGGCTGCCTCGGGCTATTTCGATTCCGCGCCCAATTCGTCGACCCTTTTTGTAACCCCCTATGTCACGGTAGCGATCGCGCCGTCCGACTCGAGGCTCATTCGGGTACGCGGGCCGCTCATCAACACGAGCGTGGACTTGGGCACGTATACCGTATACGTGCGGCCGTTCCACGATGAAGTGAACAGTTTGGGCGCGCTGTCGCTGTTCTCGAATCCCGATACGATCTTCACGATCAACGGCACCGCCTATACGGGTACGGACGGCGTCACGCAATTGTCGAAATCCTCTGCCGGTACCACGGTGACCGCCGCGTACACGACCTACGAGCCGACGCCGACGCCGACCGCGACGGCGGGCATCTTCCATCCG
>Ga0116226_10001006_pt1 | contig 24569 bp, 20 predicted proteins | sample S1TSphfallax_FD_89692 | JGI IMG/M metagenome (GOLD analysis project Ga0116226, IMG submission 89692) | Host-associated microbial communities from peat moss isolated from Minnesota, USA - S1T2_Fa - Sphagnum fallax MG | ecosystem: Host-associated > Plants > Peat moss > Unclassified | place: USA... | reverse complement strand
CGGGAGAGGCGCTGGTGGATCTGGAAGTTGAGGTCCCTCGGCATCGACGCGTGCCCGAGGTAGATCTGCTGGGTCACGAACCCGAGCAGGTAGAACAGCGCGACGGAGAACCGCGCGGCGGCGGTGGGGGTTGGGGGAACGGGTGGGGCTGCGTCGGTCACGGCGAGAAGATAGTGTGGGTGACGCGGTGATGTCAAGTGTGATTAACGTGGCCGTTGACGTTTCTGACGCTTGGTGCGGTCCCGTGGATCGCCGGGTCTGGGCCCGGCGATGACGAAGTCTTTTTCAATCAACGGGTTGTCCTGTAGGGCGGAAAAGCGCAGCGCCTTCCGCCGACGCAGCCATCCCGCGCCCAACCGGCGCCGGGCGCCGACGGGGAGCGTGTCACGGCGCCAGCTTGCGTCGGCGGAAGGCGCTGCGCTTTTCCGCCCTACGAGCTCAATAAAGTCATCATGCGACAGGCGGATCAGGCATAGGGACGGGCAGGCAAACACCGCTGTATCCCAGCCGGCGTGAATGGCGAAGCGGATTGCCTTTGCTAATTGCGTCGGCTCGCTGGCGGCGAATTTGTGTCCGTGTGCTTCGTATGGCGTTCGGGTTTCGCCCGTCGCTCTTCGCCATGCGTCATATCGCTTCCAATCGTCCGGCGGCGCCAATCCCTTCGTCAGGTCGCCAAAGGGAAAGCGATAGGCCCATAGCACCGCCCAGATAAAATCGCCCAGGGCGACAACCAGCGAGGCGGCCACCTCATCGGCATTTTGCAGACGGCTTCGGTAAGGGAAGATTTCGGCCCGTCCCAGGCCGCGCACACGGCGGCGTTCCAGCAAGTCGCTTTCAGTCAGTCGGACTGTCCGTGCATGATCCAAACATTGTGCCGCCGTCAGAAACTCCACCCGGATTCCCTCCGCCGGCATCACCCCACCGAGGGCACGCCCAGGGTCAGCATCAGACGGTTGGCCCAGTTGAAGAAGGCGGCGGCGTGGATCACGTCGGCGATTTGCAGGGCGTCGAGGCCGGCGGCGCGCAGGGCGGCGACGTGCGCGGGGCCGAACGTGACCGGCGTCTCCGACAGGGCGACGGAGGCCGCGACGATGGCGTTCCAGCGCGCATCCAGATCGGCGCCGACGCCGAGGGCGAGCAGGCGGTCGATGTCGGCCTCGCGCTTCGAATGGTGCGCGGCGAAGCGGGCGTGGACGGAGGCGCAGTAGATGCAGCCGTTGAAGCGGGAGGCGGCCGTCGCCGCCAGCTCGCGCTCCGCGCGCGGCAGGCCGCCGCTGGTGTTGTAGAAGATGTCCTTGTCGGTCCTGGTGCGGGCGCCGAGGATGTCCGGGTCGCGCGCCAGCAGCATGAAATAGGCCGATTTGGCGCGCGCGGCATCGACGAGGCCGGCCCAGTGCCGGTCCGTCAGGTCCTCGGCCGGCAACGGCGGCAGCCAGGGCAGCCAGTCGAGTTCGGCGCGGGTGAATGCGCTGGGTTCCGCGTGGCCGGGATAGGCGATGACGGTCTCGGCCATCTCAGGCGCCCCCGGCGAGCGTGGCGGCGAGCGTGCGCAGCCCGGCGACGACGCGGATCTGGAACGCGAGGAACGACACGAGCTGCGACAAAGTGACGATCCCGGTCGCCGACCAGCCGGCATCGAGCAGGTTCTGCAACGCCCCCGGCGCCGCGTCGCGCGGGTGGAACACCAGCAGATGCGCGTGCGCGAAGGCGGCGGACAGGCGCGGGCCGAGCGCCGGCAGGCTCGCCTCGGACACGAGGAAGGCCGGGCCGGGCTGGTCCTCGGCGCTCAGCGGGCCCGCGGGGTAATGGCCGTACGGGCCGTGCGCGGCGGCGCGCGCGATCTCGGCGGCGATCAGGCGCTCCTGGCCCGCGTCGGCGAGGCCCTTGGCATAGAACGCGACGAGGTCGGGCTGGCGATGCAGGCCGGCGACGAACGTCGCGACGGCATACCGCTCCGCGCGCGTGGCATCGCCCTCGTCCGCCGGTTGGAACAACGCCAGAAAACTTGCCTGGGCGTTCTGCCGCGCCTGCGGCCGTTCGGCACGGATGGCGTCGAGCGGGGAGCCGGGGGACACGCCCGCCAGCAGGTCGATCACATCCGGCGCGTCCGTCACTGAAGCCGTCACGCGGCGGGCGCGAGCGCGGGGGCCGGCTGCGCCTGCCGCCGCCAGCCGAACGCGGGCGCCACATGCTCGGCGACGAGGTCGATCGAGCGCAGGATGAACGGATGCGGCGGGTCCATCGGATGCACCTGCACGACCAGATCGGTCACGCGGTCGAGCGTCCGGTCGCGGCTCAGCGAGGCGATGACATCCTCCGGCGTGCCGACATGGGCGTCCGAGGCGGGCAGCAGTTCCTCCAGCGTGTCGCCGCGCAGCGCGTAGCCGGCGGCGCGGGCGAGCCGGGCGAAGCGGCGCAGGCCGAGCAGCGCGAAATGCCGCGCCTCCGCCCGGTCCTCGGCGACGAACACGCTGCGGGAGGCGACGATGCGCGGCGCGCGGCCGGCGGGGAGGGCGGCGAGATAGGCGTCGATGATCGGGTCCTGGATGTCGGACAGGCTGGCGCCGGGTGCGTCGGCCGGGCGCGGCTGGGTGCGCGAGAGCATCAGCCCATCGCCGGCAAGCCCGGCGCGCCGCCCGCCCTCGACCGAAAACGTCGCCTGCCAGACATGGTCGACCAGATGCGGTGCGGCCGGATACAGCCGGTTGCTGCCGCCGTTGATCTGCTCGCCGCGCCACGCCGCCAGCACCGTCGCCAGATTGCGCGCGAAAATCTCGCCGCGCTGGGCGCTGTCGTGGCCGAACGAGGCGAACGAGGACGGCGTGCCGCCGGTGCCGACGCCGATATCCAAACGGCCGCCGGAGAGAAGGTCCAGCACCGCCGCGTCCTCCGCCACCCGCAGCGGATTTTCGAGCGGCAGCGTGATGACGCCGGTGCCGAGGCGGATCGTGCTGGTCCGTGCGGCCACCTGGGAGAGAAAGACGAACGGCGAGGGAAGGCCGCCTTCGGACTCGGTGAAATGGTGCTGCGCCACCCAGGCGGAATCGAAGCCGCGCCGCTCGGCGCGGGTGATCTGCTCCTGCGCCAGCCGGTACCGCTCGGCCGGATCGGCCTGGTCGAGCAGCCGGGTGAAGAAGCCGAGCCGCCTGGATGTCACCGCCATCGTCGCCTCCGCTGATGCCCCCGCTACGCGAACGCGGGATGCCGCTTGCCGGGGATCGCCTCGATCAGGTCGCGCGTGTAGTCGCTCGTTGGCATCTCGAACACGTCCCGCACCGGCCCGGCATCGACGGCGCGCCCGTTGTGCAGCACGGTCACGCTGTCGGCGATCTGCCGCACCACGGCGAGATCATGCGAGACGAACAGGTAGCTGAGGCCGAGATCCCGCTGAAGTTCCCCGAGCAGACGCAGGATCTGCGCCTGCACCGTCACATCGAGCGCGGAGACCGCCTCGTCAAGCACCAGAACGCGCGGATCGAGCACCAGGGCGCGGGCGATCGCCACGCGCTGGCGCTGGCCGCCGGAGAGCGCGCGCGGCTTGCGGGCGAGCAGGTCGCGCGGCAGGCCGACACGGTCGAAGATCGCGAGCGCCTTGGCCGCCCGCTCCGCCGCCGGCAGGGCGCCGAAATTGAGCAGCGGTTCCTCGATGATCGACCGCACGCTCTGGCGTGGGTCGAGCGAGCCGAACGGATTCTGGTAGACCAGTTGGATGGTCCGCCGGAAGTGCCGCATCGCGCTGCCACGCAGCGTCGCGAGGTCGGTGCCGTCGACGCGGACATGGCCCGAGGTCGGGCGCTGGAAGCCGACGACGGCGCGGGCGATGGTGGTCTTGCCGGAGCCGGATTCGCCGACGATCGCGTGGGTGCTGCCGCGCGGGACGGTGAACGAGACCGAATCGACCGCGCGGAACCGCTCGCCGCCCCGGCCCGCGAGCACGAAATCCTGCACCAGATCGCGCACGACGATCGCCGGCTCGCCGCCAGCGGCGGGGCGGGCGGCGCGATAGGACACCGGCGCCAGCGAGGGCGCGTCCGCCAGCAGCCGGCGCGTGTAGGCGCTGCGCGGGGCGCGGAAGATCGCGGCGGTCTCGCCCTGCTCCTGAATCCGCCCGTCGCGCAGGATCACCAGCCGGTCGGCGCGGTCGGCGGCGACGGCGAGGTCGTGGGTGACGAACAGCACGGCGGTGTCGTTTTCCGCGCGCAGCCCGTCGATCAGATCGAGGATGCGGCGCTGCACGGTCACGTCGAGCGCGCTCGTCGGTTCGTCGGCGATGATCAGCGCGGGCTTCAGCGCGACGGCGATCGCGATCAGCACGCGCTGGCGCATCCCGCCGGACAGTTCGTGCGGATATTGCCGCACCCGCAGCTCGGGCCGCGACAGGCCGACATGGCCGAGCAGCTCGATCACCCGCTCGCGGTTGGCGGCGCGGTCGCGCGGGCGGTGGATGTCCAGAATCTCGGCGACCTGCGACCCGATCGTCCTGACCGGATCGAGCGAGCTCGACGGGTCCTGCGGGATCAGGCTGATGCGGCTGCCGCGAATTGCGTCGAGCCGGCGTTGCGACAGATGCGCGATGTCGGTGCCGTCGAGCCGGATCGCGCCGTGATCGACCTGCCCGTTGCCGGGCAGCAGCCCGATCACCGCCTGCGCGGTCGTCGTCTTGCCGGAGCCGGATTCGCCGACGAGCGCCACCACCTCGCCGGCGGCGATGCTGAAGGACACGTCGTGGACGACGCGGCGCACGATGTCCTGCTCGCGGTAGGAGATCGCGACGTTGTCGAGTTCGAGCACGGCGGGCCGGGTCATGTGCGCTTGCCCACCGACTGGCTGATGCGGTTCGCCGCCAGCACCAGGACCACGACGGCGATGCCGGGGAACGTCGTCAGCCACCAGGCGGTGGCGATGTAGTTGCGGCCTTCGGCGATCAGCAGGCCCCACTCCGGCGTCGGCGGCGGGGCGCCGTAGCCGAGGAAGCCGAGCGTGGAGATCAGCAGGATCGCGCGGCCGAATTCCACCGCCGCCATCGCGACCGCCGCCGTCACCGAGTTGGGCAAGACGTGGCGCCACAGCACGCGGACGAACGTGCCGCCGCTGCCGAACGCGGCCTCGACATACTCGGTGCGGCGCACGCTCACGACCTCCGACCGCAGCACCCGCGCGAACCGCGCGACCGCCGTCACGCCGACCGCGATGGCCGCGTCCACCGTGCCGAACCCGAGCAGCACGATGATGCTGAGCGACAGCAGCAGCGCCGGGATCGCGAGCAGCACGTCGACGACGCGCATGATCGCGTCATCGACGACGCCGCCGACGGAGCCGGCGACCAGCCCGAGCGCGGTGCCGGCCAGCAGGCCGACCGCGACGGCGACGAACGCGCCGGTCAGCGTGTAGATGGCGCCATGCACGACGCGCGACAGCAGATCGCGGCCGAGTTCGTCGGTGCCGAGCAGGTGCGTCAGGTCGGGCGGGCGAAGCTGGTGCCCGGCGATGCCGGCGGTCGGGCTGTAATGCGTGAACAGGCCGGGTGCGACCGCCAGCAGGGCGGCGAGCAGGATCACCAGCCACGCCAGCAGCAGCCCGGGCGGCACCCGCCGCAGCAGCGCGGCGACGCTGCGCGCGTGCCGCCCGCCCTCCACCGTGACGCCGGCACCGGCGAGCGGCGCGTCGCTCATGCCCACGCCCCCGGCCGGGTCCGCAGGCGCGGGTCGAGCACGGGATAGAGCAGATCGACGATCAGGTTGATGACCACGAACGCGACCGCCGACAGCACGACGATGGCTTGCAGGACGGAAACGTCCTGGCTGGCGACGGCGTCGCGCGTCAGCGAGCCGATGCCGTTCAGGCCGAACACCGTCTCGGTGACGACGGCATTGGCGATCAGCTCGCCGAGCACGATGCCGGCCATCGTCAGCGTCGGCAGGATCGCGTTCTTCGCGACATGCCGCCACAGCACGCGGCTCTGGCTCGCGCCCTTCGCGCGCGCCACCGCGACGAACGGCTGCGTGCGCACCTCGTCGATGCCGCGGATCAGCAACTGCGCGAGCGGCGCCGAGATCGGCACCGCGACGGTGACGGTCGGCAGGATCAGCCCGACCCATTCGCCGGGATTGATGACCGGCACGAGCTTGAGGCGGAACGAGACGATCTGGATCAGCACGATGCCGAGCCAGAAGGTCGGCACCGAGACGAACAGCGAGGGCAGGGCTTGCAGCGCCGCCCGCAGCCGCGCCGGCGGCAGCAGGCTGGAGAGGAAGGCGATGGCGCCCGCCAGCAGCACCGCGAGCGTGAAGCCGAGCACCGTCAGGCGCAGCGTCGGCGGCAGATTGGTCGCCAGCAGATCGCTGACCGGCACGCCGTCCTGCACCGAATATCCGAGATTGCCACTGAGGAAATTGCCGAGCGCCTTGACGTACTGCACCAGCACCGGGCTGTCGGCCGCGTAGGACGCGCGGATCTGGGCGATCTGCTCGGGGCCGAGGCCCATGTCCGGGCTTTGGAACTTGATCATGATCGCATCGCCCGGCAGCGCCTGGAGCAGCACGAAGGCGACGGTGAACGCGGCCCACAGCACCAGCACCGCCTGCGCCACCCGGCCGATCACGTAGCGGGGCATGGCGGGGGGCTTTGTTGCGCGAATGCTGCGCGTCGAGACGAAGCCCCCTCCCCTAGTGGGAGGGGGTTGGGGGAGGGGTTTCGCCGCTCCGAGATTTGTGCGGCTCGACCCCTCCCCCTGACCCCCTCCCACAAGGGGAGGGGGAAAGTCCTTGCTGCCATCAACAAACTTCCGTTCAGTGCTTGGCCAGCCATGTCGAATAGAAGCTTGGGCGGCCCACTGCCTCGAAGGCGATGCCCTTGACGTAGGGGGCGCCGGCGAACACTTGCGGCTCCTCGAAGATCGGAATCACGTAGGCCTGATCGAGCAGATAGGCCTGCGCCTGCCCGGCGAGGGCGAGCCGTTTGGGGCGGTCGGTCTCCGCCGCGACTCCTTCGAGCAGCGCGTTGAGCTTCGGGTCGATGAAGGTCGCCTTCGCGTCGAGGCCGCCCTTTTGCAGCAGCGCGTCGCGATTGGCCGGATAGAACTGGCTTTTGATCACGTCGGGATCGGCGCGACCGACTTCGGTGACGACGAGCGCGGTCTTCAGCGGATCGAGATTGTCCGACACGATCGTGCCGCCCGATCCGGCGAGCACGGTGAAGGTGACGCCGAGCTTCGCCCATTGCTGGCTGACCAGTTGCAGCACCGACTTGTTCTGCGGCTGCGGCGGGGAGATGTGTGCCGCGAGCACGAGCTTCTGCCCGTCCTTCTGCCGCACCCCGTCGGCGCCGAGCGTCCACCCGGCCGCGTCGAGCAGCTTGGCCGACTGGTCCGGGTCGTAGGCGAGCTTGGCCGAGAGATCGACATAGCCCGCCGCCGTCGACGCGATCACCGAGGTTGCGCGCGGATAGTTGGCGGAGAACAGGGTCTTGACGATCTCCTCCGCATTCGTGGCGTGCAGCAGCGCCTGGCGAACGCGCAAATCGGCGACGAGCGGATTTTCCGGCCGGAAGGCGACGCTGTCGTTCACGCCGCGCGTCGGCGAGGCGTAGATGTCGCACGCCGCCTTGGCGACCTGCGGCTCGTCGTACGACTGCACCTGCCGGATGAAATCCGCCTGCCCGGCGAGCAGCGAGCCGATGCGGACACTGTCCTCGCCGACGACGAGAATGGTGATGCCGTCGAGCAGCGCACGGCCCTGGTGGGCGAGCGTCTTCGGCCCCCATTTGTAGTCGGCGCGCGCGACCAGATCGACTTCCTTGCCGAGCGTTTCCTTGGCGACGACGAACGGGCCGGAGCCGATGATGTTCTTCGCGCTGCCGAGTTCGTCGAATTTGTGCGCGAGCGTGGCGAGCGAGACCAGGCCCGAGCCGATCACCGACGTGCCTTGCAGGAATCCCGGCGACGGCTTCTTGAAATAGAATTTGACGGTCAGCGGGTCGATGACCTCGCTGTGGTCGTAGTTGTTGATCACTTCCGAGACCGGCAGCCGCAGGTCATGATCGCCGAGGCCGAACACGTCGTAGTTCTTGGCGACGGCGGCGGCGTCGAGCTTGGAGCCGTCCGAGAAGGTGACGCCGTCGCGCAGCTTGAAGGTGTATTCGGTCGCGGTCGCGTTCACCGTCCAGGATTCGGCGATCCATGGGGTGATTTCGAGCGTTTTCGGGTCCTGATAGGTCAGCTTGTCGGTGATCTGGTTCAGCACGCCGCCGTTCGGATAGAAGCCGCCGGCGGGCGGATAGAGGTTCGTGTGCGCCTGCTGCTCGAGATACACGAGGGTGCCGCCGGCGACCGGCTGGTCCTCGGCCCGCGCCGCCGCCGACGCGGCGAGCATGGCGGTCAGCGTCAGGAGGGCAAAGCCTTTGGCGGTGCGGGTCACGATCGGTCCTTGCATATGCGCCCAACCGGGCGTGCTTTTACTAAACCACATTCACCTATGATCATTTTCTTCGCAGGTTCGTCAACCCGGCGCGCCGCGCAGCCGGGCGCAGAGCAGGGCGCCGAGGCCGCAGAGCGCGATGACCAGACCCATCGGCCAGGGCGTGTCGTCCGCCAGGGCGCCGACCAGCGCCGAGCCGAGGATGCCGCCGCCGTACTGGACCGACCCGACGAGCGCCGAGACCGCGCCCGCGCGCTCGGGGAACATCGCCATCGCCCCGGCGATGGCGTTCGCGACGATGAAGCCGGTGGCGGCGATATAGAGGAACACCGGCACGACGAGCCCGACGAGGCCGCCCCAGCCGGTGCGGGCATCGACTGCCAGCACGATCCCGGCGAGGGCGGCGGCCGCGGTTCCCCGGAGCAGCAAACGGTCGCCGCCGAGGCGCCGCACGATGCGCGCGTTGATGGCGTTGGTCGCCATGATGCCGATGATGCCGGCCCCGAACAGCACGCCATAGAAGCGGGGCGGGACGTGATGGTAGGTGATGAAGGCGAACGGCGAACCGGCGACGTAGGCGAAGGTTCCCGCGTAGTAGAAGCCGCCGGCGCCCATGTAGGCGAGCAGCCGGCGTTCCCGCAGCAGCGTGCCGTAGCGCATGAACGCATGGGACAGCTTCTCGGCATTCCGCCGCGCCGGCGGCAGCGTGTCCGGCAGCAGGAAAAGGGCCGCGAACGTCAGCACGCCGACGCCGACGAGCGTCCAGAAGATCGCGCGCCAGCCGGCGAGCGCCATGATCTGCGCGCCCAGCAGCGGGCCGACCAGCGGCGCGATGGCCATGACGGTCAGCAGCGTCGACAGCATCTGTGCCGCCCGGTGGCCGGCATAGAGATCCCGCACCATCGCGCGGGCGAGCACGACGCCGGCACATGCACCGACGGCCTGCACCAGCCGCCAGCCGATCATCGAGGCCGCACCGCCGGCGAGCGCGCAGCCCGCCGAGCCGATCATGAACAGGACGAGCCCGACGCCCACCGGCACGCGCCGGCCATGGCGGTCGCCGATCGGACCCCAGAACAACTGGCCGACGCTGAACCCGATCAGATAGCCGGACACCGTGTATTCGAGCGTCCCGGAACTGGCGCGCAGCGAGATCGCCATGGCGGGCAGGGCGGGCAGGTAGAAATCCGTCGAGATCGACGCGAATCCCATCAACAGGCTCAAGGTCGCCAGCACGAGCAGGTTGTGCCGGACTGGCGCCTCGCCGGACGGTTTGACGGGCGGCGTCAAGGGTAGGCGCTGGCCGTGGTGGCTAAGCAAACATTCATTGATGGGCCAACGCTTGTGTTCTGCCGTGCGTGAGCCCCCTCCCCTTGTGGGAGGGGGTTGGGGGAGGGGTGTCGCGGCTCCGAATCCGGTGCGGTTTCACCCCTCCCCCCAGCCCCCTCCCACAAGGGGAGGGGGAGCTTTCGTGGTCCGGCCAAGAGGAGTCTGCTTAGCCACCGTGGCCGTACTGTTCGGCGCTGACATGTTCCATCCAGTCGACGGGCGAACCGTTCAGCTTTTCCTGGATCGCGATGTGGCTCATCGCGGTCGCGGGCGTCGCGCCGTGCCAGTGTTTTTCGCCCGGCGCGAACCAGACGACATCCCCCGGCCGGATCGCCTCGATCTCGCCGCCCTCGCGCTGCACCAGGCCGCAGCCGGCGGTCACGATCAGCGTCTGGCCGAGCGGATGCGTGTGCCACGCGGTCCTCGCACCCGGCTCGAACGTGACCAGCGCCATCGCGACGCGGGCAGGCTCTGGCGGGGCGAACAGCGGGTCGATGCGGACCGTGCCGGTGAACCATTGCGGCGGTCCCTTGCCGGACGGCTGCGTGCCGGCTCGCTTGATTTCCATCTGTGATCTCCATCGCTCGACGCACGGAGCCCGTGCTGGCGAGCAGGATGTAAGGGGTGGGCCGACCGAACATTAGGCACAAATGCCCGATTGCACCCATAAGGCGGGCTTCTGAATGGTCGTGCGAGCCTACACCGTTCCCACCGCCGCGCCCTCCGCGAAGCCGCGCAGGCGGGTGGCGATGACTTCGCCGACGGCCTCCACCGCCGCGCGGCGCGGGTAGTGGGCGCGCCAGGCGATGCGCACCGTCCGCCCGGCCCAGGCCGCGAGCGGACGCAGGGCGATCCCCGCATCCTGCGCCGCGCCGGCCGCGAGACCCGGGATCAGCGTCGTCCCGTAGCCGGCGGCCACCATGTTCAGCAGCGTCGACAGGCTCGACGCGCGCAGCGCGCCGCCGAGCGCCCCGCTGTGCCCGCAGGCCGCGAGCGCCTGGTCGCGCAGGCAATGCCCGTCCGCGAGGACCAGGATGTCGCGCGCCAGATCCGCCTCCGCCACGACCGCGCGGGCGGCGAGCGGATGCTCCGGCGGCAGGCCGGCGAGGAACGGCTCGGCGAACAATGGCTGGCTGCCGAGGTCCGGCCCGTCCACCTCGGTCGCCAGCAGCGCGGCGTCGAGTTCATGCGCGCGCAGCCGGTCGAGCAGGGCCGCCGTCTGGTCCTCCCAAGGTTCGACTTCGAGCGCGGGCAGCGCCTCGCGCAGCGGGGCGAAGACGAGCGGCAACAGGTACGGCGCCAGCGTCGGGATGATGCCAAGGCGAAAGCGCCCGGCCAGCGGGTCGCGCATGTCGCGGGCGACGGCGAGCACCGCATCCGCCTGCGCGACCGCCGCGCGCGCGTGGCCGATCAGCCGCTCGCAAGCCGCCGTCGGCGCGACGATCTTGCTGGTGCGCTCGAACAATGCGACGCCGAGCTCCTCCTCGAGCTTGCGGAGCTGCTCGGACAGCGTCGGCTGGCTGATGCCGCACGCCTTGGCGGCACGACCGAAATGCTCGTGCTCAGCGACGGCGACGAGGTAGCGAAGGTCGCGCAGGTTCATCGGGTCAGCCAGGCTGTCATGATAGGTGCTGTCTATCGCGTCTATTGAGGAGCGGCGTGTCCCTCTATCATCGGTTCGCCGCCGGCGCTATGCATACCCCGTCACCCGAGGGAGAAACGGCGGGCTTGAACGCCTTCACGCGAGCATCGGCCCGCGTTCCGCGGACTGGTGGGACGGCCGGCCCGTCGATGTGCTCGCCACTCACGGACCAGTCAATCAACGCAACCAAGATCGGAGAGAAACATGGACGGAGATAGCAGCCAGAGCGGCGGCGGTTGCCCGATGAAGGGCGGCCTCGAAAAGAACGCGGTCGTGCTGGAGATGTCGAACCAGGTCTGGTGGCCGAATCATCTCAACCTGAAGATCCTGCACCAGCACTCGGCCCTGAGCGATCCGATGGGCGAGGATTTCGATTACGCGAAGGAGTTCAAGAGCCTCGACCTCAACGCGGTGAAGCAGGACCTGTTCGCGTTGATGACGACGTCGCAGGAATGGTGGCCGGCCGACTTCGGACATTATGGTCCGTTCTTCATCCGCATGGCGTGGCACAGCGCGGGCACGTACCGGATCGGCGACGGTCGCGGCGGCGCCGGCTCCGGCCAGCAGCGTTTCGCGCCGCTGAATAGCTGGCCCGACAACGCGAACCTCGACAAGGCGCGGCGGCTGCTGTGGCCGATCAAGCAGAAATACGGGAAAAAGATCTCCTGGGCCGATTTGCTGATCCTGGCCGGCAACTGCGCGCTGGAGTCGATGGGGTTGAAGCCGTTCGGCTTCGGCGGTGGCCGCGCGGATGTCTGGGAGCCGGACGAGGACGTCTACTGGGGCCCGGAGGACACGTGGCTTGCCGACAAGCGCTATACCGGCGACCGGCACCTGACGAGCCCGCTCGCGGCGGTGCAGATGGGGCTGATCTACGTCAACCCGGAGGGACCCAACGGCACCCCCGACCCGCTCGGCTCGGCGCGCGACATCCGCGAGACGTTCCTGCGCATGGCGATGAACGACGAGGAGACGGTGGCGCTGATCGCCGGCGGGCACACGTTCGGCAAGACCCACGGCGCCGCCGACCCGAACCAGTATGTCGGCCCGGAGCCGGAAGGGGCCGACGTCGATCTGCAAGGCCTCGGCTGGAAGAACACCTACGGCAAGGGCAACGCGGACGACACCATCACGAGCGGGCTGGAAGTGATCTGGACCAGCAAGCCGACGAAGTGGAGCAACGAATACTTCAACAACCTGTTCGGCTACGAATGGGAACTGACGAAAAGCCCGGCCGGCGCGCACCAGTGGACGCCGAAGAACGGCGCGGGTGCCGGCACCGTGCCCGATGCGCACGATCCCGCGAAGCGTCATGCGCCGTCGATGCTGACCTCCGACCTCGCCCTGCGGTTCGACCCGGCGTACGAAAAGATTTCGCGGCGCTTCCACGAGAACCCGGAAGCGTTCGCGGATGCGTTCGCGCGCGCCTGGTACAAGCTCACCCATCGCGACATGGGGCCGCGCGTGCGCTATCTCGGCCCGGACGTGCCGGAGGAGGTGCTGCTGTGGCAGGACCCGATTCCAGCGGTCGATCATCCGCTGATCGACGCGGCGGACATTTCCGCTCTCAAGGCCAAGGTTCTCGCGTCGGGCCTGTCCGTCTCCGACCTCGTTTCCACCGCGTGGGCCTCGGCTTCGACCTTCCGTGGCTCGGACAAGCGCGGCGGCGCGAACGGTGCCCGCATCCGCCTGGCGCCGCAAAAGGATTGGGAGGTCAACGACCCGGCCAGACTGGCGAAGGTGTTGAAGACCCTCGAAGGCATCCAGGCGGCGTTCAATGCCGCGCAGACGGGCGGCAAGAAGGTCTCGCTCGCCGACCTGATCGTCATCGGCGGCGCGGCCGGGGTCGAGAAGGCGGCGAAGAACGCCGGTTACGATGTCGAGGTTCCGGTCACGCCGGGCCGCATGGATGCGTCGCAGGCGGAAACGGATGTCGAATCCTTCGCCGCCCTCGAACCCGCCGCCGACGGCTTCCGCAACTACCTAAAGGCGGGCTTCGCGTCTTCCGCCGAGCGGGCGCTGGTCGACCGGGCGCATCTGCTGAAACTGACCGCGCCGGAGATGACGGTGCTGGTCGGTGGCCTGCGCGTGCTGAACGTCAACGCGGGACGGTCGAAGAACGGCGTCTTCACCAAGCGGCCGGAGACGCTGACCAACGACTTCTTCGTCAACCTGCTCGACATGGGCGTGACCTGGAAGCCGGCGGCCGGCGTGCAGGGCGTCTACGAAGGCGTCGATCGCGCGACGGGCGAGGTGAAGTGGACGGGCACGCGGGTCGATCTGCTGTTCGGGTCGAACTCCCAGCTTCGCGCGCTGGCGGAGGTGTTCGCCTGCGGTGACTCGCAGGAGGCGTTCGTGCGCGACTTCGCGGCGGCCTGGACGAAGGTGATGAACCTGGACCGCTTCGACCTCGTCTGATCGCGGCGGAACGGCGTTCGGGCGTTCCGGCGGACGTGACTAGGATCTCCCCCTCCCCTTGCGGGAGGGGGCTGGGGGGGAGGGGTCGCTGGGCGTGAGCCGCGTGCGGCGCCACCCCTCCCCCATCCCCCTCCCACAAGGGGAGGGGGCTTGTGCTGCGCGGATCGGAGTGGTGGTTAAATCAGCATTTATATAAGCGCACGCTTGAACTTTCGATGACCCACCTTTCGCCGTCGGTCGGCACCCTGTGACGTAAAATCGTAACGCGCCGTCCTCGCCGGTTCGGATATAAATCTTTCGAACCAATGAAGCGGGGGCGCGGGTGTTGCGGATTTTGCTTGCCGGGTTGGCTGCGGCCGTGATGATGGGAGCCGTTCGGGCGGACGCGACGATCCTGAACGAATGGGTGCAGATGGCGCCGAACAACATGGCGCTGATCCGGGTGATCGACGACAACACGCCGGGCGATTCCTGCCCGGTCGCCTCGCTCGACGGCACGCCCGTCACGCTGACCGCGCGTTTCGCGCCGTCGACGACTACGCCGTACGATTTCCCGATCCTGATGTGCGAAGCATCCGTGACCGCGCTCGGCCACACCTCCGTCGTGATCAACGGCGTGACGCTGAAGATGCCGGTCAGCAACCCGCAGCGCATCCTGTTCATCGGCGACACCGGCTGCCGCGTGCAGGCGACCGCCGCCAAGACGCAGGCGTGCAACGACCCGACGCAGTTCCCGCTCCAGTACATCGCCAACTACGCGGCGACGTTCAAGCCGGATCTGATCGTGCATGTCGGCGACTTCTATTATCGCGAGTTCGCCTGCCCGGCGACGGCGAATTGCAGCGGCAGCCCGACCGGCGACCATTGGGCCTCGTGGAATGCCGATTTCTTCGCGCCGGCGGCGAACCTGCTGCTGGCGGCGCCGCTGGCGATCTCGCGCGGCAACCACGAAAGTTGCAGCCGTGGCGCGCATGGCTGGTTCAGCCTGCTCGATCCGCACCCGTACGACAGCTCGGCGGTCAACTGCACCGGGCCGTATGTGTCCGGCAACGCGCTGACCTATCACGACTATACCGATCCGTACATCGTGCCGGCCGGGCAGGTTTCGCTGCTGATGTTCGACTCCAGCGATTCCAACACGAGCGCGCCGGATCTCGCGACGATGTCGTCGGCGACCGACCCGAACGACACCGCGTTTCCGCCGACGCTCGGGCTGACGATCCCGCAGATCTACACGCAGCAACTCAGCACGATCCTGGCGACCGTGCCGAGCGGCACCAAGCTCATCTACGTGACGCACAAATCCACCTACGATGTGCGCCCGGCATCGACGACGACCAATGCCGCCTACACGACGGCCGCGAACAACGGGTGGCTCGCCGGTGGCGATTCGACGCAGCAATCGGTGTTCGCGGCGTTCGGCGGCGTGCCGGCGCCGATCGTGCTGCTGGTCGCGGGCCATGACCACCAGTTGCAGGTGGTGAATTTCAACAACAGCAGCGCCTTCGCGCCGCAACTCGTGGTCGGCAATTCCGGGACGCTGCTGGACAACAATTCCGGCTCCGGCGCGACGGTGCAGACTTTCACGCCCGATACCAGCGGCAGCAACGCCGGTGCGACCTATGCGCTGACCGGCGTCGTCGGCGAGCCGACGGTGCAGGTCACGCAGACGGTCGATCAGGCGGTCTACGGCTTCACGATCCTGACGGCGACCAGCACGGGCTACCTTGCCAACGTCTACAACCTGTCATCGTCCAAGCTGGCGCGATGCAGCATCACGCTGAGCCCCAGATCGATGGCCTGCGCGCAATAGGCCGATACGGAGGCGGCCGGAAAGCGGGCGCGGCACGCACCTTGCTTCGTGCGGGGCGTCGGTTGAAAAGGAACAGAGATGAGGGTTTTACTTGCCGCCGCCGCTGCCGCCGTCGCGATGACGCTGACAGGCGCCGCCCGTGCCGATTCCATCCCCGGGCTGCACGGCCATGACCACACCGGGCTGACGGTCCCCGACATGGCCGAGGCCGTGGATTTCTTCACCAATGTCGTCGGCTGCAAGAAGGCCATGTCGTTCGGCCCGTTCTCCGACCCGAACGGCACGTTCATGTCCGACGCGCTGGGCGTCGATCTGCGCGCGGTGATCGAGCAGATCACGATGATCCGTTGCGGCTACGGCTCGAATATCGAGCTGTTCAAATATTCGGCGCCGACCCAGGCGACGGCGATCCCGCGCAACAGCGACATCGAGGCGTTCCACATCGCCTTCTATGTCGACGATGTCGCGAAGGCGAAAGCCTATCTCGAAAGCAAGGGCATCGCGACGCGGATGGGGCCGATCCCGATCAACGACGGCCCGGCCGCCGGGCAGACGATCATGTATTTCCAGGCGCCCTGGGGCTTGCAGTTGGAGGCGATCAGCTATCCGAAAGGCATGGCGTACGAGAAGAATGGCGGCGTGCTCCTATGGGATACGCGCAAGCCCGCCGAATGACGTTCGAGGCAGGTGCCCCATTGGCGTTTAGATAAGCGCATTTCCCTCTCCGCCCCTGGGGGCGGAGAGGGTCAGGGTGAGGCGGGGGAAACTCCGAAGTTGTAAGGTAGCGCTACAAGATTGCGACAGGGTAGCGGCCCGACCACCCACCTCACCCAACCCTCTCCCCCCGCAAGCGCGGGCGGAGAGGGCTTGCAGTGGCAGATTTTTTTGCGTGCGGGGCGAGTGCGCCCCATCGCTTGAACCGAGGAACCGGGTGACACGTTGAATGCGCCGCCATCCAGGCTGAACCCGGAGACGCCGGCGGGCAGCCTGCTCTGGCCGGACGCACCCGTGGCGACGCGGCTGGTGCGGCGGCTGGCGGTTCTTTACGCGGCGGCCGTCCTGGGTTTGCTCGGCCTCGCGTCCTGGCCGCCGGCCGGTTTTCGGGCCAGCCTCGTTGCGGGGATTGCGATAGGCGCACTGCTGCTGCCGCTGGCGGGGCTGCTGGCGACGTGGCCGATCGCCGCCGCCCGGGTCGCCGCGCAAGCCATGCCCGGGCCGGCGGAAGCGCCGCGCCATCGCGTCCACCATTGGCTGCGCAGGCTGCCGGTGCCACGCGCACGGATGGACGCGGCGGCGCGGCTCGCGTGGCTGGCGCGGCGGCCGCAGGGCGTCATCGTGCCGCTGCTATGCGGCCTGTCGGTCGTCGTCTTGTGGCTGCTGCCGCCATCGGCGGGCGGCGTGGCGGCGGGCGGCATTCCCCTCGGCATCGCGGCGATCGTACTGACTTTCCCGTTGCTGGTTGCCGAGCGGGTCATGGCGGCGACGCCGCAGTCGCGCCTGCCGGAGGCGGCGGGGCTCCAGGCGCTGCTGTTCGTGCCGGTCATCGTCATTCCGCTGGCCGGGGTCGCCGAGCTTGCCGGGGCGCTGCACGTCGCGGCGGCGGCGCCCGCGACGATGTTGTTGCGCGGCTTTCTTGTGCTGGTCGCCGCCGAACTGGCGCTGCGGGCGCTGGCCAACTGGTTCCTGCCGCCGCCGCAACCGGCAGCGGCGCGCGCCGCCGTCGGCAGTGTCAGCGCGCTGCTGCTCCAGCCTCGGCGGCTGGCACCGGACGGGCTTGCCGCGCCGATCCGCGACCATCTCGGCCTCGATTTCTCGCGCAGTTGGGCGCTGCGCTTCGCGCGCGGCGCGGCGGTGCCGATCGCCCTCGTGATGGCGCTGCTCGGCTGGGCGCTGACCGGGGTCAGCCTGATCGATCTCGACCGGCGCGGCGTCTATGAGCGGCTGGGCGCGCCGGTCGCGGTCTGGGCGCCGGGCCTGCATGTCGGCCTGCCCTGGCCGCTCGGCCGGGTGCGGCTGGTCGATTTCGGGATCATCCATGCGCTGCCGCTCGGCGGCGATTCGGCCACGCAACCGCCCGTTGCCGCCGAAGCGGCACCGCCGCCGGCGGTCGACCGGCTGTGGGACAGCCCGCATCCGGCCGAAGTCTCCTACATCATCGCCAGCCGCGAAACCTCCGGCGGCCAGAGTTTTCAGACGGTGAGCCTGGATCTCCGGGTGCTGTTTCGCGTCGGCATGGACGACGCGGCGGCGATGCGGGCCGCCTATGCGGTCGCGGAGCCGGAGGCGCTGGTGCGCTCCGAGGCGGGGCGGCTGCTCGCGCGGGACTTCGCCGGGACGGTGCTGGAGGACGCGCTGGCCGCCGATCGCGGTTCGCTCGCGGACGCGCTGCGGGGCAAGCTGCAAGCGGCGCTCGACCGGCTGGACAGCGGCGTCGAGGTGGTCGGCGTGGTGATCGAGGCGATCCATCCGCCGGCCGGCGCCGCCGCCGCCTATCACAACGTGCAGGCCGCCGAGATCATCGCCAACACCGAGATCGCCACCGAGCGCGGCCGGGCGCTGGCGACGGCGGCGATGGCGCGGCAGGAAGCGACGTCACTGGTCAGCATCGCGCAGGGCGGCGCCGCCGACATCGTGGCGAACGCCAAGGTGGCGCAGCGCGGCTTCACTGCCGACCGGGAGGCCGCGAGGGCAGGGGGCGCGGCGTTCCTGCTGGAACGCTATCTCGCCAACCTGACGCAGGCGCTGGCCCGGTCGCCGCTGGTGATCGTCGATCACCGGCTCGGCGGCACCGATGCCCCGGTGATCGACCTGCGCAGCTTCGCCGCCCCCGGCAGCGCGCCGACCCCGGACGACTAGGACAGCCATGTTGCACAGTCACACGCACGATCACGGCGACGACGGCCACCATCATTTCCACCATCACGACGGCGATGCGGACGCGGCGCCGGCGCGGAGCGGGCTGGCGCGTCGGCTGCGCGTCGGCCTGCGGTTCCTGATGGCCGGGCTGGTCGTCGCCGCCGCCGGGTTCGCGGCCGACTCGGTGATGGTCCGCGCCGGGCAGGCGACCGTGATCACCCGCTTCGGCGACCTCGCCCGCGTGCTGGTCGAGCCGGGCCTTGCGTGGAAATTGCCGGCGCCGATCGAAACAACGATCCCGGTCGATCTGCGGCTGCGCACGACATCGACGGGCTTGCAGGACGTCGGCACCAAGGACGGGCTGCGCATCCTGGTGCAGGCTTACGTTGCCTGGAAGGTGCCGCCCTCGGCCGAGCGCATCCGCCAGTACCTGCGCGCGGTCCGCAACGACCCGGACGAGGCCGCGCGCCAGATCCGCGGGCTGACGGCGGCGGCGCTCCAGGTGACCGCCAGCGGCTTCGAGCTGGCCGACCTCGTTGATACCGACGCCGACCGCCAGAAACTCGCGGCGTTCGAGGACCGGCTCCAGGCGCAGGTCGCCCGGCAGGTGCTGGACGTGTTCGGGATCGCCGTGGTGCAGGTCGGCATCGAGCGCCTGAGCCTGCCCGACGCGACGCTTGCCGCGACGGTTGCGCGAATGCGCGCCGAACGCGAGACGGTCGCCGCCGCGCGCACCGCCGAAGGCTTGCGCGCCGCCGCCCAGTTGCGGGCGGAGGCGCAGCGCGACCAGCGCATCACGATCGCCCGCGCGCGCACCGAGGCCGCCGACATCGAAGCCGACTCCCGCCGCGAGGCCGCCGCCATCGAGGCGCGCGCGTACGAGGCGGACCCGACGCTGTATGCGCTGCTGCGCCAGATGGACACGCTCGGCAGCATCGTCGGCGGCAACACGCGCATGGTGCTGCGCACCGACGCGGCGCCGTTCAACATGCTGATCCAGGGTCCGCCGGGCATCGCCACCGCGCCACCGCGCAACCCGCCCGCCGTGCCCGCCGACAAGACCGTCGGGTCCATTCCGTGACGACGCCCGTCGCGCCGTCGCCGACGGAAACGGACGGCCCGGTCGTCCAGTCGATCACGATCGGCTTTCGCGTGCTGTTCGTCGCGATCGTCGTGTTGTTCGGCGCCTGGGTCGGGTCGAACTGGCAGTCCGTGCCGGCCGAGAGTCGGGCGGTCGTGCTGCGGTTCGGCCGTATCGTCGGGGTTCAGCCGGCCGGGCTGGTGATGGCCTGGCCGCGCCCGGCCGGCGAAATGGTGCTCGTGCCCGGCGCGGAGCGGCTGCTGACCGTGCGCACCGCGACGACCGCGCGCCTCGACGGATTGCAGGACAGCTACACCGACGCCAACGGCGCGCATGTGCCGGACGGCGCCGGCAGCTACCTGACCGGCGATGGCGGCGTGGTGCTGCTGGCGGCAACGATCGCCTACCGCGTCGGCGACGCCGCTGCCTATTACGTCGCGCAATCCCACGTCGAAGCCGCGCTGCGGCGGCTGTTCGAGGCGAGTGCCGTGAGCCTCGCGGCCCGCCGCGACCTCGACGATTTCCTGGTTGCCCGCCCCGATCGCGCGACGGCGGACCCGGCGTTGGAGAACCGGCGCCAGGCCATGCGCGCCGATCTGGTGCGGGAGATGAACCGCAGGCTCGCGGCGCTCGCCGCGAACGGCGGCAACCTCGGCGTGTCGGTCAGCCGGATCGACCTGGATGCGACGCTGCCGCCATCGGCGAAGATCGCGTTCGACGGCGTGCTGGTGGCGATCCAGATGGCCGAGCAGGGCATCGCCGATTCGCGCACCAAGGCGACGCGGATGCTTCAGGAAGGCGAGCGGGAGCGTGACCGGCTGCTCGCCGCCGCGCACGCCAGCGCCGAGGAGCGTGTGGGTGCGGCGCGCGCCCGCACCGCCGGCATCGCCGCGATCGAGGCGGCGATGACGCCGGCGCTGCGCCCGGCGATCCTCGACCAGATCTATCGCGACCAGCTTGCCAAGGTGCTGCACGCGGTCGGCACGCTCACCGCCGTCGACGGCAATGGCGGCGCGCGGCTGATCCTGCCGGCCGTTCCCGGCGCGGCACCATGACTGCGGCCGCGCTGGCATCCGCCCCGCCGCGCCCGCTGCTGGCATTCGTCGAGCGCGGCCTGCTCGGGCTGCGCCTGACGCTGGCGATGTTCGCCGGCGGCCTGCTGCTGCTGGCGGTGCTGTGGCAGGTGGCGTTTCCCGAGCAGCGCGCGCTGTCAGACCTGATCGCCGGCGGCGCCGCGCTGCTGGTGGCGCTCCCGGTGCTGGCTTCCGCCTGGGAGAGTTTGCTGCACCCAAGCCTGCACGGCGTGACCGATCGGCTGATCGCGGTGGCATTGATCGCCGCCTGGGCGAGCGGCGACCTGATGACCGCGGCCGTGCTGCCGATCGTCATGATCCTCGGCCATGTGCTCGAAGATCGCAGCCTGCTCGGCTCGCGCGCGGCGATCCAGGCGCTGACGCGGCTCACCGAAACCCACGCGCGCCGGCTGACGCCGGATGGCGGCCGCGAGCTTGTCGCCGCCGCCGCGCTGCGGGTCGGCGACCGGATCGAGCTGCTGCCGGGCGACCGGGTCGCGGCCGACGGGATCGTCCGGGCCGGGGAGGCCGGTCTCGACATGGCCTCGCTGACCGGCGAGAGCCTGCCGGTGGATGTCGGGCCGGGCGACGCCGCGCTGGCCGGCTCGATCAACACCAACGGGCGGCTGGAGCTCGAGGTGACGCGGCTCGGCGCGGACACGACGCTGGGCAAGATCATCGCGCTGATGCGCACCGCCGAGCGCGCCAAGCCGCCGGTGGCGCGGCTGCTGGAACGCTATGCCGGCCATTACATGGCGCTGGTGCTGCTGATCGCGGCCGGCACCTGGTTTGCCAGCGGCAACACCGCCGCCACGCTTGCGGTGCTGGTGGCGTCCTGCCCCTGCGCGCTGGTGCTGGCCGCGCCGGCGACGGCGGTCGCGGCCATCGCGGTGGCGGCGCGGCACGGTATCCTGATCAAGGGGTCCGCGTTCCTGGAGCGGCTGGCCGAGGTCAATGCCGTGGTGTTCGACAAGACCGGGACACTCACCACCGGCGAACTCGCGCTGGTCGAGTTTCGCGCCGCGCCCGGCGTCGATGGTGCCGCCGCGCTCGCGCTGGCGGCTTCGCTCGGCGCGGCGAGCCGCCATCCGGTCAGCCGCGCCGCCGCGCGGGCCGTGGCGCCGCAAGGCCGCCCGACTCTCGCGCATGTCCGCGAGATCGGCGGATTCGGCGTGACCGCCGACTGCGATGGCCGCACCGCCGCGCTCGGCAGGCCGGACATGTTCGGCGACCTCGGCATCGTCGCGACGCAAGTGCCCGCGCATGACGGGCCGATCGCCGGCGTCGGATGCGGCGGCGAATTTCTCGGCTGGCTGCTGTTCGCCGACCAGCCGCGCGCCGAAACGCGGGCGGCCGTCGCGGCGTTGCAGTCGCTCGGCCTGCGGCGGCAGATGCTGCTGACCGGCGACCGGATGGCGGTGGCGCAGCGCATCGGCGCCGAGCTCGGCATCCCCGACATCGTTGCCGACGCGCGGCCCGAGCAGAAGATGCGCCGCGTGATGGCGGAAATAAGTGCGGGCTATCAGCCGATGGTGGTCGGCGACGGCATCAACGACAGCCTCGCGCTGAAGGTGGGGGCCGTGGGGGTCGCCATGGGCGCGCAGGGGACCGACGTGGCACTCGCCTCGGCCGATCTGGTGCTGATGACCAGCGACCTGCGGCGGCTCGCGACCGCGATCCGTCTGAGCCGCCGCTGCCGGCGCACGATCCACGTCAATGTCGCGATCGGCCTCGGCTGGACCATGGCGTTGGTCGGGCTGGCGGCGACCGGTGTGCTCGGGGCCGAAGGCGCGATCGTCGCTGCCCTGTTGCACAATGCCAGCACCTTCGTCGGGCTCGGCAACGCCGGGCGGCTGCTGCTGTTCGACGAGAGCGACAGCGGCCCGCCCAGTGACATCGAAACGTCGCAAATCCGGTATGGAGTTTCGTGACTCGATAGCTAGGATGACGGCTCGGTCATGATCGTCGGGAGCTCGCACAGATGCCGAAGATGCTAGTCGCTCGCACAGCCTTTTCGATCTGCATGGCTGTCGGCGGCGTCGCATTTGCGGCGCGGCCGGCGCTGTCGGCCGTGCTGGCGACGAGCTTGTCCGCGTGGGACGCGGGGGTGGGCTCGTCGACCGTCTACGGCACGCCCGTCACCGGGCTGCTGACCGACCCCGAGGCGCTCAATCTGCCGATCGTCACGGCGATTCCGCTGACCGGCGGCGCGGGGCTGACATTGTCGAACAATGCCGAGGTGACGAACGACGCCGGCGGCACGTTCAGCGCGTTTCCGTTTGCGTTCGCCGACGGCTTCACCGGTGACCTGTTCATTCCCGAAGACGCGAACGGGAACAACGTGATGTCCGAAACGATCACGGTTTCGGCGGGCGTCACCGCGCTGGGGTTCGAGGTCGCGCCGTACGGAAGTGCAACCGCGAACTTCAACGGGACCGGCGGCGGCCCTTACTCGGTGACGCTGGCGCTGGCGAATGGGGGCAGCGACACACTCAGTCTGGCCGGCGGCAGCTTCGATACCGGCACGACGCAATCGCAATTCTTTGGCTACTACGGCGGCGGCGTCACCTCGGTCACGATCTCGACCAGCGATCCGACGGGTCTCGCCTTCGGCAACTTCGTCGATGCCCAGACCGCCGTTCCGGAACCCGCGTCCGCCGCCGTTCTGCTGGTTGGCGTGGCCGGCCTGCTACTGCTATCCCGCAGCTGCTCCCGCCCGGCATAAGGCGTGCGATGGCGCGGTGCGCCGCTGCTTGTGGCGGCGTTCTGTGTTGTTGGCGTGAGCCGGCGCATCGCGCACGAGCCGGCGGTGCGCGAGCCTGCCACAATTCCTTCGATCGGGACCCCACTCGCGAAGCGAGGTGATGCCCGTTCGATCGCGCGGTTGGGCGAGGTGATGCTCGCGAGGCCGCTATTCTCCCGCGACCGCCGGCCGAGTGCGCCGGTAGACGCGGAGAACATGATCGGGCCGCCAATGCCAAGGCTGGCCGGAATCATCGTAACGCAAGGTGCGCGGGTCGCGCTGTTCGCCGACGCAACAGGCACGCGCGTCGCCGCTGAGGGCAGCCCGGTCGGGTCCTACGTCGTGACGTCGATCGCCTCGGGTGGTGTCGAACTGGCGGGCGCGGCCGGGTCAATAGTCCTGCGGCCTGGGTTCGACGCACCGCCGACCGCGCGAAGGCCCGCCGCACGCGAGATCGACGGCGATACCGAGAGCAACAAGTAGGCTCCTCTGCACTGAGGTCCAATCTGGGGGTTGACCCAGGGCCCCTGTCAGACGCCAGCCTTCCCGCAGTGCCGCACCCCGGCCAACAGCGTGCGTTTACCGATCTGCCAGCTAGACGCTCGAATCCATCCACTTAAGGCGCCGCGAATCCAAGCCCCCACACTCAAAAGACGGCCCGAAGGACCGCTTTAACGCTCTGATTTCATTGAGGAAATCTGGAGCGGGCGAAGGGATTCGAACCCTCGACCCCAACCTTGGCAACGGGCTACAGGGGTATGCGCCAGGGTATCCGGGGCCCCGCCAGACTACGATTAACCGTGTTTTTTCAGTGCATTGAAGGTGTCGCTCTCCGTCGCCTGTATCCCCAGATATCCCGCGACTTTCCTCCAGATGCTTGGATTCCGCTCTGGAAGGGGGTATAAGGGTGAACTTCTAAGCAAATATCCCGCAGGTTATTGATATGGCTGGGGAAAAGCTCACAAAGCGCGTTGTCGACGCGCTCGCTGCTCCGAAACCTTCCAGAGTTGGGGTCAAGGTTCGGGAGAGTTTTGTGTGGGATCGCGAACTCAGAGGCTTCGGCGTGCAGGTGATGCCGACGGGTTTGAAAAGCTTCGTCGTCCAGTACCGGACGCCCACCGGGCGCAACAAGCGGACCGTCATCGGCCGCTACGGCCTGATGACGGTCGAAGAAGCTCGCAAGCTCGCCTTTGAGAAACT
>Ga0116226_10001005_pt1 | contig 24587 bp, 25 predicted proteins | sample S1TSphfallax_FD_89692 | JGI IMG/M metagenome (GOLD analysis project Ga0116226, IMG submission 89692) | Host-associated microbial communities from peat moss isolated from Minnesota, USA - S1T2_Fa - Sphagnum fallax MG | ecosystem: Host-associated > Plants > Peat moss > Unclassified | place: USA... | reverse complement strand
TTTTGGTAATAATGAAGCTGAATTTTCGTAGGAATACTTGACTGTATTTCAAGAAAATTCAGCTTTATTAGTGCCAATAAAGACGAAGTAAGAAATCACAAGTTTTGAATCATGAGCGGTATAGTCCACATCATAAAAAAAGCTATCAGGAAATGACTTCCCGATAGCTTTTCTCCAATAATATTGGTTGGCTAAGCTGCCGCTTCCACAGAAACAAAAAGGCGGTTATTTGCCTTACGATGAAAGGCTACCTTGCCGTGAGCCGTTGCAAATAGGGTATGATCTTTGCCCATACCGACATTTACGCCTGGATATACTTTCGTACCACGCTGACGGATAATGATACTGCCAGAAGTGATAAGCTCCCCTTCGTATTTCTTAACGCCAAGCCTGCGACCTGCTGAATCACGACCGTTTCTTGAACTGCCACCTGCTTTTTTATGTGCCATTTTATATTCTCCTTAATTACTCAGGCGTTTATTGCCTTGATTCTCAGTGCAGTTAAATGCTGGCGATGCCCGTTTTTGCGACGGTAATTATGACGACGCTTTTTCTTGAAGATAAGCACTTTATCTCCACGGGTCTGCTCCAGAATTTCTGCTTCAACAGAAGCACCTTCTATCAGCGGAAAACCAATTTTTCCTTCTGCTGCCAACACTTCATTTATTACTATTTTATCACCGGCGGCACCTTCAAGTTTTTCAACCAAGATAACATCGTTAGCTGCAACACTATATTGCTTACCACCCGTACGAATTACTGCAAACATGATTATACTCCCAATTTGGACATGGAAATATAATTATTTTTTTACCCCTGTCAATCATAATGTATAAATTAGCTTGGAATAATTGAAAATTTATGACATACTGGATGCTGGTGATATAAAAAATGCAGGAGAATAGCCATAGTTAAAGCGGTCAACAAGGTGGATACCTTACTGAAAGTAATTGAAAAATGCCTGGATACCAACAAGGCAGAGGACATCAGAACACTGGATCTGATGGGAAAAAGCAGTCTTGCAGATTATTTTGTGATTGCTACGGGTATTTCACAACGCCATCTTATGGCACTCTCGGATCATCTTACCGAAAAACTGGGTGAGCTGGGACACCAGATCCTGCATTTTGAAGGTAAAAAATCTGCTAGTGACTGGATTATTCTGGATGCGGGGGATGTGATTGTCCATCTGTTCCGTGAAGAAACACGCGAACTCTATAATCTGGAAAAAATGTGGGCTACCACGGAATATAGTGAAGCGGTTTCCCAGTAGCCCTCTATTCTTTATCTTTTTTCAAGCTCATCAATCAAGCCGGCAATCACATCAAGACCACCTTGCCAGAACGCAGGCTTGCTGGCATCCAGCCCAAAAGGAGCCAGCAGTTCCTTATGACGGTAACGCCCGCCTGATTCCAGCATGGCAATATATTTCTTTACGAATAAGGCAGCATTGCCCTGAGCCACCTCTTTTTCGTAGGCAGAATAGAGTGAATTGACCAGACAATCCCCAAACGCATAGGCGTACACATAAAAAGGCGTATGGATAAAATGTGGAATATACGCCCAGAATACATTATATTCAGGGGTAAGTTCGACATATTCTCCCAGTGCCTGTGATTGCACTTCCCGCCAGATTTCCCCGATACGCTCGCTCGTCAGCTCGCCAGATTTACGTTCATCATGCACCTGCACTTCAAACTGGCACATAGCCACTTGCCGTACCACCGTTGCCAGCATATCTTCCACCTTGGCAGCGATAATACTTTTTTGTATCAGCGGGTTGGTTTCACGACGTAAAATTTCTCTGAAAGTCAGCATTTCCCCAAATACGGAAGCGGTTTCCGCCAGCGTCAATGGCGTATCGGAAAGCAGACAACCCTGCTTTGCCGCAAGCACCTGATGCACGCCGTGTCCCAGCTCATGTGCCAGCGTCATGACATCCCGTGCTTTACCCTGAAAATTCAGCAGGATATAGGGATGCACCGAAGGAACGCAAGGATGGGCAAACGCCCCCGAAGCCTTGCCTTCACGAATCCCGACATCAATCCAGTTTTTATCAAAAAACTGCTGCCCGATTTCTGCTAATTGTGGCGAAAAGGCACGATAGGCAGAAAGCACCAGTTCTTTTGCCTCTTCATAATTATACTGTTTTTCAGGCACTTTGGGAAGCGGAGCGGCTCTATCCCAGTAAGCCAATTTTTCTTTTCCCAGCCAACCTGCTTTTAATTGATAATAACGATGCGAAAGGTTTTTATAATTGGCTTTTACGGATTCCATGAGTGCGTCCACTACCGCATCTTCCACCTGATTGGCGATGTTGCGGGAAGAAATGGGACGTTCAAATTTCCGCCATTCATCCTCAATCGCTTTATCTTTGGCGAGCGTATTGGTAATCAGTGCAAAGGTTTTGGTGTTTTTAGACAAAATATCCGCCAGTGAAAGGGCAGCTTCCTTGCGTTTCTTCTCGTCTGTGTCCGACATATAATGCAGGATTTCTTCCAGTGCGAGCAGTTCATTGCCAAACGGAAACCGTAAATCCGCCAGCACTTCGTCAAAATGCCTTGACCAGGCAGCATGTCCCGCTACCTGTTTTTCATGTAGCAGTTTTTCCACTTCGTCAGAGAGCTGGTAAGGCTTCAAAATACGCAACGCTTCCAGCCAGGGGGCATAATGTTGGAAGTGAGAGGAAGTTTTTAGTGCTGATACTTTTTCATCGTCTAACTTATTGATGGAAAGGGTGAAAAACAACAGATGGCTACTGATATTGGTGATGGTTTCCTGCGTATTCTGGTAAAATTGGGCATTTTCAGGGAGGTTCATGTTACCCGCAAAGAGTAATTGGGCATAACTGCCAATTTTACCAAGCAATTCACTGATGATCTCATACTCTTTTACCGCTTGGGTAAAAGAAGCTGCATCCAGCTCTTCCAGTCTGCCTTCATACTGTTTTGCAAAGGCTTTTACCAGCCTTTCCGCTTCCTGAAAATCTTTGGTAATCAGGGGATCTTTGGGGCTGCTGTAAAAATCTGCGAGGTTCCATTCGGGGAGCGTATTGGTCATGAGTGCTTCTTTCCTAAGGGTTTATAAAACCATTTCTACTCCTTTGTTTTCGGGTTTGCTATCATTAATTTGAGCGTAATGGACAAAATAATTGGCAACCTTCGGCATAAAGCTGCATTTTCTAGTTAACTTTTGCAGTAAAACCCATTCTTGTCATCAGGCTTATTTCAAATTTATCTCCATAGACATAACCTGAATTATCTATTTTTTCTTTAAACTCTTTAAACTGATCATATTGTAATTTAAATTGTTCCGGCTTGTTTTCATAATCTTTTATTTCAGATTTAAGTTCTTCTATAATAGACATAATATACCTCTTTTATTAATTCAAAGGTGACGACTATGCAGATGAAATGGTATTGCATGGCGTTTTAGATAACTAAAAAGCGTATCGCAATAGCTCCGTACTGCGTCAAGAAGATCAGGATTATCAGATAAATTTTCAATTTCCAGTTTCATTTCTGTCAAAGTATCTATTCCAATCATGCGAGCATGAGAGTGCCAACGGTTATTATCCGATAATATACCTGCTATTTTTTCTGCAAGCTCCTCTTTTTCCCATTTGGTTACTTCTTGTCCTGGGTTATTAGTACGATGCTTGCTCCAATCTTTGAATTTATATTGTACTAACCACGTTTTCAACAACTCTATGGAAAGCTCCTTAGCTTGTTCATATAAACTTAATATGGCAAAGTCCTGCTTTTCCAATAAAGCAAACTCTGCTGGAGTAATCGTACGATTTCTTGATTTTTCAATCAGTTCCTTTACTTTATCTAAGTACCCCAAGGCTGGAACGAAATAACGCCCTTCCTTATCCAGGACTTGCGGATCAATAGGACCAAGTGAGGAAAAATAATCCATATAAATCTTGTCACCTGACATACAAAAAATAGTTCCCGCTGACATCGCCATATCGGGAACAATAAAATTTACTTCCGTATAATGATGGCGAATAATAGCAACCATTTTTTCAACAGCCTCTACAGATCCCCCAGGCGTTGAAAGACATAACGATAGCTTTTTAGATTTTCTACCTCTCTCAACAACTTTCTCAAGAAAATTTCTAAAATATTGGGCATTATCAATTCTTATTTCACCAAAAAAATAAATAACATCAGAATCCAATAGACCTTCTATTTGCTCTTCACTTTTTCTAATTTTCTCAAAAATGACACTTTCGAGCATCTGAAGTTGATCAGCCATTAATCTCTCCTTTGTAGTAGCTGGAGATTGTAACATCATATTCAGGTAAGTACAATACCAAAAAATGCCTTCTGCTAACCCGCTAATGCCACAACACAAACCCCACAACCAATCCCACCAGCAACCCTACAAACGCACCGCTTAAACCTGCAAGCATATAGGCAATGATAAATTCTGATTTATTCTGTTCCACAACAAAACTCCCTTAAACTAAAGTGACAGGGAGTTCAAAAATCTTGTGAAAGTAAGATCGCATGTGCCTTTAGACTTGCGTCCTGAACATACGCACACGCCTCCCTGCCCCATAAGGGAGAGAGTACAAAAAAAACAGTTGTACCAACTGCTTTCACAAGAGGTTTTGAAGCCCCAAAACAATCAACTGCGACTGTTTCAATCAGGATATTACTATGATAAGGGGTTGCAGTAAAGCAGAAAATTAACTGTAGCGTTTGAGAAAATGTGATTTGCCACGGTATTGCGGGAATATTTATAATGGTTTCAAGTCTTGCACCAATTCAGGTTGTTCTAACGCATAGACCAGCAAGTTACGAGTAGCAGATTCAAGGAAACTATATGCTTTCTCTTGGGTTTTTAATTTTTGTAACTCGGCTTTTGTAAAATCACTTATGTCGCCATGTGCAATTTTACTCCTCCAGCTATAAAGGGAAGTCCATATTTGCTCAATAGCTGCTTCTCCAAAACTTTGATAATCCAAAGGCATAGAGAGTCTTGGAGTTAGAAATTTCATTTTACTTTTAATCTGATGCGTTAATGAGTCTGCCATTTCTTTACCGTTAGGTTTATGCGTAAGCAGCATTTCAATAACAATAAAATGCCCCAATATATTCAACGGAGAACTTGGAGAAATTCCTTTCAGGCTATCATAAAACTCAACAGCTTTTAAAACGTCTCCATATTGAGACCGTTCTGCCTCCAGTTTTTTATATATTGCCAATAGCTGTTGGAGTTTTGATAAATTTTCCTGATTAAAGGGCTTGGCAACTCTAAACCAGCCTTGATTGAAAACCGCAGTACCTATCGGGTGATTGCCAACGCCCCTTATGGTTCCATTTCCATATTCTTTTGTTGTAATCCAATTATAGAATGAGGTAATATAAGGAGTGATCAATTTAGCAACATAAAAAAATTGATAAGGTTCATGATTACGACCAGCCCAGCTAACGACATAATAACGAAAGCTTTCAGGTGAAAGTGATTGCAAATTATAGCGTTTATTATCTCCCTCCATCTCCGTGTATTCAGATTCATAAAATAATCTATTATCAATTAATTTCTCTATACTCTTTATTTGCTCGTCACTTGCTTTTTCCAATCGCAAGGTAGGCGTAATGTCTACAGGCAAATCAATCTGCATGTCTAATACAGTGGCAATTAAATGAAAACCTCCTGATATTAAAGAGGAATTATCTATTCCATTCATGTATTTTTCCTTTATTCATACTCGGGTACAAGAAGCTGAATGAGGCAACGGGTTTTAGCAGCATCACGATTCTGGCAAGCGGTAAGCAGTGCTTCCAGATGAAGGTTGATTTCCTCCAGTCCCCCGTAACGCGGGGTTGCCAGCCAGATGCCAGTCTGTGCGGTTTTAGCATGTTCTTCGCCAAAATGGAACAATTCTTCAAACATTTTTTCTCCTTTGCGAAGTCCCGTAAAGATAATGGGAATATCTTCGTAGGGTTTGAGTCCTGCAAGGGTAATCATCTGTTCTGCCAGATCCAGGATTTTAACGGGTTGCCCCATATCCAGCACACAGATTTCGCCTTTGCCGTTGGCTATGGTCATGGATTGCAGGATCAGCTCCACTGCTTCCCGTATGGTCATGAAATACCGCACCATATCGGGATGGGTTACGGTAATAGGCCCTCCTGCTGCAAGCTGCTGTTGAAAAAGCGGTACAACGGAGCCGTTGGAGCCTAAGACATTGCCAAATCGTACGGTAATAAAACGTGTAGAACTGGGGGTAAGGCTGGAAGGCTGGCTTGAAAGTGCCTGGCAATAGCTTTCGGCTGCCCGCTTGGTGGCTCCCATCAGGCTGCTGGGATTGACGGCTTTGTCGGTGGAAATCATCACCATGCTTTCGACATTATGTAAAAGTGCCGTATCTGCCAGATTTTTCGTGCCAAACAGGTTCGTCAATACTGCTTCTTCGCAATTCTCTTCTGCCAGCGGGACGTGCTTGATAGCGGCGGCGTGGAATACCACTTGCGGTTTATGCTGGGCAAATACCTGCTCCAGATGCCCCTTATCCCTTACATCGCCAATAATCGCAAGACGTGGCAGGGTGGGAAAATGCTCGCCCAACTCCCTGTCAATCTGGTAAAGCAGAAATTCAGAAAGTTCATAGAGTAAAAGCTGCTTGGGCTTGAGAGCTGCAAGCTGGCGGGTGAGTTCACTGCCAATACTGCCCCCTGCACCCGTTATCAGCACAATTTTATTGCTGATATAGGGAGAAAGGGCGGATTTATCGTGAATATTTTGCGAACGCCCCAATAAATCTTCCACGGCAATAGGTTTGATTTCGAGTTTTTCCTGCACGCCAGACTTAAACTCATTGAGCCGTGGCAGCCGTGAAAGTGGCAGACCCAAACGGTTCGCCAGTGCCAGCAACTCCCGTATCTTCGCCCCTTCGAGATGATCATGCGTGATAATCAGGCGTTGCGGTTTCAAGCCTTTCTGGGCAAGGCTGGTGATGATGGCGGGGAGTTCCTCTAACGTGCCGTAAATCCTGACATTATGAATCGTGCTGCCCGTACGGCTGCTTTTTTCATCCACAATCGCCACGACGTGATAATGCTGTGAAAGCCCCGAAAACGTATCCCGCAGGAACAGCTCCGCACTTTCGCCTGCTCCAATCAGAATCACGGGAATTTTGCGGGCAATATGCAGATTGGCATGAATCCCCAGCCTTCTATCCCGCCAGATACGGTAGATAAAACGCGGTGATCCCAGCATCGCCAGCAGTAATAGCCACTGGATAAACGGCAGCGAACGCGGCACACCCTGCAAGCGGTTGGTAATAAAAATAATCGTATAGGAAAGCAGCAGTGCCAGCGTTACCGCCTTGATAATAGCGATTAAATCAGGAATGGAACTATACCGCCATAGCCCCCGATAAAGCCGCATCAGCGTGAAAATCCCAATCGAAACACAGCCACATACCAGCGTATCAAACAGCAGGAATTTTCCCGTATAGTCTATCAGGTCATTACCCAGTCGTAAATAAGAAGCAAGCAGAAAACTCAACACCGCCATGATAAAGTCATGCAGTGCCGTGAGTAAATGACGACGGTGATGGGTGAAAATACGCATATTAGTTTTTTGGGTAAAGGGTGGTAAGCCAGTTTTGGAAGGCTAGGAAGGAGGGGGATTGCATGTCTAGCAGATTGTCTTTTACCAGTGATTCTAATTGCAGATCAGGTTTTTTCTGCCACGCCAGATAGGTAGCCATTTCTGCCTTGCTGAAATCAGAGGTTTTCATTCTCTTTTCGGGTAGGTTTTTCACCGTGTCTTTGGCATGAAGAAATAAGTTATCTTCCTGTATTATCTCTTTTAACCAGTCTTCAAGACAGCCTTCATTGTGATTTTCTCTGGTCATTACCCATAAACCAACGGGGTGAAGCATGTCACTTTCTGTATTTTCAAAAATATAACCATTACCTGATACGTCAGGGTTGGTATTACTATATCCGTACTGGCTCAATTTTTCTGCAACTTTTTCTATGGTTTTTCGCTTTCCCCAACCTTTTGTTTCAGTGTCTGCATCCAAAATCATTGCCAGACGGGAAGTCTTATAATTTTCATCCGCAAGGTTTGGTAAAATATCATCCAGTTTTTTAATGGCATTTGGCTTTCCATTACCTCCGGCGTTTTCATCCCTAGGGGTTGCAACATTTATCGTTATAGCATTATCCTGCTCTTTCGTGTAACCTAATTTACAAAGCAAGTTTTTGAAAAAATATTTATCATTTTCTCCTTCTACCAATAACATACTATCAGTCATAGAATTATCTCAGCTCCATATCATCTTCAACCAGATTATGCAGAGACTCTTTATTAAACTCCACCGCAATGATTTTGCCATTCTCATCTCTTTTGACGCTGCGTCCCATACGAAACAAGGTAGCTTCAATATTTTGTTTTTTCTCCGCTACAGTGCTGAAACTCTTGATACAATCCCAACTATGGGTGGTAGCAAATAGCTGAATATCCCGCTGTTCGCTTGCACATAAATCAAATAACCACGACCAGATTTTTTCCTGCACGCTGTAATGTAGTCCGTTTTCAAACTCGTCAATCAAGAGAAACCCGCCTTTTGCATTAAAAGCATGGAGTGCAAGCTGGAAAATGCGGGACATGCCCTCACCAAGGCTTTTGAGGGGAACACGCTCTTCTTCTCCTTCCAGCCTTATTTCAAAAACACCTTCTACATCGGTAACTCCTACAATACGGGGTTCAATCATCTTAAGGGCATCAATAAATTGGTCTTCCCGTGCAGTACCATCTATTGTTTTCCATAGGCTGATGAGGTCTTTATGCGGAATAAGCTGGGTAGGGACGTAATTGCAGTTGATAGTAGGGAAATTGGAAAATATAAAACCAAGAAAACTTACTACAAGAGGTTCTGCCTTAATATAGTCTTGAAGACTAAAAATATGCTCTATATTACCTTTTCTTACAATAAATCCATATTGCATTTCATCTAAGGTTTTTGTTTCCTTAGATGAAGTAAGCATGTCTAAAAGTTCTTGTCTTGGGATTACCCGCTTTTGATCATATCCACCTAAATTGGATTCTAGTATAAAAAGGCAAAATTCCAGATGTAGCATCGACTGTGTACTGCTTAAAGTTCCTATATTGATATAAAAAGTTTTTGCATCTTCAAATTTATAGAAAAGCTTTCTTCCCGTAAAAAAAGATGCAAGGGGAGTTTCATCAGCCTTAGCGTGCTTATACTCACCTCGTTCTTCTGCAATCTGTTTCATCAGTATAGGGGCAGCATTCCCAGCATACACCCTTAACGCCTCCAGCACCGTACTTTTACCCGAATTATTCTTCCCCACAATCAGATTCAGGCGACCGAGTTTTTTAACGCTGAAATCCTCCAGCATACGGAAATTCTGGATGCGTAATGAATCAAGCTGCATAATATTATTCCTTTAAAACACAAAAAAGCAAGCTAAATTGCTTTAGCCCACTTTTACCATAAAAATCCTACCAAAACTAGATTTGCTGGTAGGGAATCGGAAATCCCGTAATCGGATCCAGCACCAGTTCACCCGTTTCATATTGGGCGGCGATATAGCGACGGTTGCGGTTGATAAAAAGCACAGGCTTTACTTTTTTGCCACCATACACACGCAATTCAGTGATTTTACCACGGTTTTCCGGGTTATTTTTACTTGCCATATCCATCTCCTTTGTTGTATATTTGCATCAGTTGTCACAACTAATTAACAAACCGTGCAAATTTATAAATATCTTACTGTAAAGAACACGCAATATAGTGCTATATATGGTAATTGCAACTACATTTTTATCTGCTCATTGGGATTCAGGTTTTTCATTATGGTTTTTTCGTCTGCTTTCAAACGGGTTTTATACGCTATATTAGCATGTTACCTTCACGCTACTTACGCCTTTGCGGCGGATACTGATGCCCATAGTCCGAATAAGGAGGTGAAACCTGCACCTGCGGAAGATTTATCCTTTGGGGGCTATCTTTCCGGGCGTTTTGCGGAAGAAAGTGGCGATAGTGATAAATCCATTGATTTCCTGAAAAAATCCCTTGCCAAAAACCCTGATAGCAAGGAGCTGAATTATAATCTTTATCGTGCCTATCTTGATGCGGGTGATATAGCGGAAGCGATAAAACTTTCTGAAAAACTGGTAAAAATGAAAGTGGTAGAGGAGGGGTATGAATTTCCGCCAGAACTCCTGGCTTTCATTGGAGCAGTCAAACAGAATGATTTTGTCCAGGCAAAAACCTACCTCGCTCTTATCCCCAAAAACGGTTTTAACAGTGTGCTGGTTCCGCTCGTCAATGCGTGGGTGGGGTATGCGAACAAGACGCTCGCTTTACCGCTTGATGCCAAGGATATTATGCCCAAAAGCAAAATCATCTTATCGCATTTTGTCTTAAATGCTGCCTATATTAATGAGTTGGCAGGGTTTATCCCGCAGGCGACTTCGCAATATGAGCAGGCAGGGGCAGAGCAGCGTCTGGATAGCACGCGTATGGCAGAAGCATTAATCAATTTTTACGACCGCAAGCATGAAACCGAAAAACGGGCAAAATATATCCAGCAATATGAAGCAGTGCATAGCGATATTGTGGTAGGGGAAATCAAAACCACCGCCACCACGCCCCTTGTTACCAATCCCACAGAGGGAATAGCGGAGGCATTTTACAGCGTTTCCACCCTATTTCACGGCGTAAGACCCGTAAATGATGAAATTACTACATTGAAACTGGCATTATATCTGCGTCCCGACCTGATTCCTGCACAACTGTTGCTCGGAAACAGTTATGATATGAAAAAAGCCTATCCACAGGCACTGGCAACCTATCAGGCGATTCCTGAAAACTCCCCCTACGCATTGCAGGCGAAAATCCTGATTGGTTATGACAAAAACGAAATGGGGGAGAAAAAAGAAGCTCTTGACTATATGGACAGGCTGATTGCCAGCAACCCTCAAAATCTGGCATTGCTGAGTGCAAAAGGGGATTTATTGCGGTTGAATAGTGATTTTGCCAGTGCCGTGACTGCCTATAATCAGGCGATTGGATTAATCAAAAAAGATAATCTTTCCGACTGGATACTTTATTTTTCGCGTGGCATCTGTTTTGAACGGCTTGATAAGGTGGAAGAAAGCGAAAAAGACATGAAAAAGGCATTGGCTCTCAACCCTGATCAGCCTGATGTCCTGAATTATTTAGGCTATAGCTGGCTGGTAAGGAACGAACATCTGAAAGAAGCTAGGGAAATGATTGAACGTGCTTACGATGCCCGCCCTGAAGATGCACAGATTATTGATTCCATGGGCTATGCGCTATATACCGAAGGGGATTTTGAGAGTGCCAAGGAATATTTTGAACGGGCATTGGAGCGGATGCCGGATGAGCCGACCGTTAATGAGCATCTGGGCGACACCTATTTCCGTCTCAACCGCAAGGTGGAAGCGAAATATCAGTGGCAGCGTGCTTTGGATAACAAGCCCGATCCCAAACAGAAAATCGACCTGGAACATAAGCTCGAAGCAGGGATGGAAGAAGTGGTAAAACCCAAATCTGCTGAGGCAGGCAAAGAAAAGAAAACCTCAAGCGAGGCGGGCAGTGAGCCTTCACTATAGTGCGTTTGCACCTGCGAAAATAAATCTCTATTTGCACATTACGGGGAAACGTGCCGATGGCTATCATCTGCTGGATAGTCTGGTGGTATTTGCGGATATTCACGATAAAATCAGCGTGGAAGCATCTGATAGTCTGAAGCTGGAAGTCAGGGGAAAAGTCTTAACGGGAGAAAATAGCATTATTAAAGCTGCCAGACTGCTTGCCCGTCGCTATCAGGTAACCAAAGGGGCTGCTATTATTCTGGATAAATACCTGCCTGTGGGAGCAGGGATTGGAGGCGGTTCTTCGGACGCTGCCACGGCTCTGCACCTGCTTTGCCAGCTTTGGGAATTGCCCCTAACAGAAGCGGAATTGGCAAGCATTGGGCTGGAGCTGGGAGCAGATGTTCCCGTATGTTTGCAAGCCAAAGCCAGTTATATGAGAGGCATTGGTGAACAAATTTCGCCTGCTTTTATTCCTTCCCTTTTTATGGTTCTGGTCAACCCGAATCAGCCCTTACTTACCAAAGCGGTATTTAGCCACTTTAACGCTAATTTTTCAGAAAGCCTTACCCCGCCTTCTTTTGCTTCTACAGAGGATTTTATTGCTTTTCTGGCAGCTCGGCATAATGCGTTGCAGGCTCCCGCTATGCAAATCATGCCTGAAATCGGGGTGATAGTAGAGGCTATCAGTAGCACGCAACATTGCCTGCTGGTACGCATGAGCGGAAGTGGTGCAACCTGTTTTGGATTATTCAGGAATAAGGAAGAAGCAGAACAGGCAGCTCTGGCATTAAAACAGCAATACCCGCACTGGTGGGTAGAAACTGGCAGTTGGAAGAGGTAAATAAGTCAAAGATTGTTTTAGGTTGTATTAAAAACTATTGTGTTTTTGGGGTTCTTATAGTAAAAGAGATAAATCTATCACCTTGAAGCAAGAGAATAAAATTATGACAGAAGCAACCACACCACAAGTAGGCGAGCCGAAGACCGCTATTGAACAGATTGCAGCTTTATCCGAAAAACATGGATTTGAAGCTAATCTTGGGAATACGGTAGCGAAGGCAGAGGGTTTGCTTGCAGACCTTACCAAGTTGTTTGGAAAAGATTTTTTGGATTTAGCAGTACATCCTGCAACAGAAAAGGAAAGACGATGGAATCCCAATGAGCAGGGGACAGGTGTTATAAAAGATCGTCAGAAAATCGCCAAATCGGTTATGCTTGCCTTGCAGAATATTACCGTTGATGGAGGAGTAATACCAGTATTTACTCCAGAATTTGATGAAAAAAGAGTATTAGATACTGCGGATGCCAGTAAGTGGATACTTACTGCACTTGATTCTTTAATAAAACAGGAAAGAGAGTTGCAGCAGTTTTTTACTACCATGCAAGAGGCGAAAGATGGTAAAAAAACGGGCGAGATTGAGAGTTCGGTGGTTCGATTCTTCAATAAAAATGCCAGCCTTTCCTCTTTTTGTGATGCGTTAACCAATGCCCTCTCTGTTCGCACTGCACTTGAAATACCCTTGCTAAATGATATTCATAAAAAAGCAGGTGAAATTCATCATACTTGTTATAATGAAACACAACGTCCCTGGGTGTTGCCAGACGGAGCAGAACCATCACCTGAAAGGCAAATGTTTGATAAGCTACTAAAACAGGCATTAGCAGAACATAAAGCAATGCCAAAAACACAAGTTCCTTCACAAATAACAGAGGCAACTGTGCTGCCTGTTGAACAAAATAGACAGCACGGTCTTGGTGCATAACCATGTCCTTTACCGCAAAATTACAGCAATCAGGTGGGGAGCTGGTGTATCTGGTACAGGGGAAGGTAGAGGGGGGCAAGCCAGCCTGGCATTATGTACAGGTAGAGAAAATGAAACAGCCTTTGTTCCTGCATCAATCCAAATCAGGTGAGCTGGACGTAGCGGATTATGGAAAAATTCTCTATTCAGGCTGGGGAAAGGAACCACCCGAGGCGATTGCGGATAGTATTAAGGAACAGTATAATCAAAATTAGGCACTGCCCGTCTCCACCGTACCGCGTGCTAATGAATAGTCCCTATCACGGAATATATCCAGTATGCGAGTAATTTCCTGATCAGGAACCTGCAAAGCCTTAAGCAATGCACCGCCTAATTGCAGGCTGGTTTCAAACATTTCAGAAATGGCGAGATTCGCTCCCGCTGCTTCAAGCAACTGTACCCGCTCCAAATCCGTAGCACGGGCAATAATGGGTAAGCCCGCAGAAGCAGTACGCAGGGCAATGACGGCTTTTTCAGCGGCTTTGGGGTCATTTATCGTGACAATGGCAGCACTGGCACGTTCCACTCCGATAATATTGAGTATTTCCCGACGTGAGCCATCCCCGTAATAGACGGGCAGTCCCATTTTGCGGGTTTTGGAGACCATCCCCACCTGCATATCCAGGGCAATATAGTCAATATTTTCTGCCGAAAGCAGCTTTGCCAGTGTTTGTCCTACCCTGCCAAATCCAAGGATAATAACGTGGTTTTTGAGATCAATCATTTCTGATAAGGATTCTTCCGCTCTTTTTTTACGTTTATCCTTGAATTTCTGTGCCGATTTAATGCCTGTTTTTACCAGAAACGGGGATAATATCATGGAGAGAATCACTATAATATTGAGTAATTGAGCGGTTATATCCGGGAAAAAATGATTTTCCGCTGCCAGTTTAAACAGAATAAAGGCAAATTCACCACCCTGTGAAAGCAGCATCCCCGATACTAACGCCGTTTCAATGCCGAATTTCAGGATTTTATTGAGCTTGATAATCACAAATGCCTTGATTGCCATAAGCAGCACCGTGGCTCCCAGTATGATAGGAAGATAATCCCACACCAGCCTCAGATTCGCTGTCATGCCCACCGACATGAAAAATAGTCCCAGCAGCAAGTCCTTATAGGGCATCACGTCCGCTTCCACCTGATGACGATATTCCGTTTCTGCCATCAGCAAGCCAGCGATAAAAGCCCCTAACGCCAGTGAAAGTCCCGCATATTGCGTTAATACACTCGTTCCCAGCACCACCAGCAGCGTCAGTGCCGTAAAAATCTCTGCATTTCGTAAAGACGCAATGAAACGGTAAAGCGGACGCAGCAAAAGCCTTCCTACAATCAATATCAGACTTAAAGTCATCAGTGCCTTAAAAAACACGCCGAGCAAATCCAGTGCAATATGATGCTGGCTATTGGCAAGTGCAGGCACAAGCACCAGTAACGGCACCACGGCGAGATCCTGAATCAGCAGCACCGTCAAACTCACTCTGCCCGTTTGCGAGTTTTTCTTTTTATGCTCCGCCACAAGCTGCATCACCAGTGCCGTAGAAGAAAGCGAAAGTCCCGAAGCAATTAAAATAGCGGGTTTCGTATCAAACCCAAACCAGCAAAGACTGATAAATAATAAACCCGAGGTCAGGATAATCTGCAATATGCCTAACAGAAATGCCTGTTTGCGAATGGCTTTGAGCCGTTCCCAGGAAAGCTCCAGCCCAATGATAAATAAAAGAAACACCACCCCAAGCTCCGCTATGGCACGCGTGCTTTCTACATCTTTTACAATACGCAATCCCCCAGGCCCAATCAGACAACCCGCCGCCAGATAGCCCAGTAAAGGACTCATATTAAAACGGCGAAATAATGCAACCACCACCACGGCAGCAGCAAGCAGAATCAGTACAAGATGAAGATTATTGGTTTCTGGCATAGTTACTAACACCGTTCACAGTTTTTATAGCATTATTATATTCTTTCGTTGCAAGTCATTATCAAACAGATAAGGTTATGCAAGATTCTCTATTATCCCCAGAAATGCGTTGTAGCTATCTGAACAATTTGCATCTTTAGTCAAAGTCTTGGCAATTCTAACCGCACCGTCCAGTTTCTGGAATGCCGGGACAAGTTTTTTTATTTCTTTGGAAGGAGAACCTAAACTATCAGGAGTTCTAAATTTTTTCTGACGGTTATTTACTGGCAATGCAACATGGTAACTTCTTTCCAATGCAGCTAATTCTCCCAAATACCATGCTTCCAGTTCCTGATAGGCTATATGAGTGATGGTGTCTTGGAATCTGCCACTTTTTGTACACATATCTCCTATTTTCTTCTCTATACTCCCTCTGGCAGCATTGTCATTATCCCGAATAATAATAAATCTACTGTCTTCATCCTGCCAGGCTGCAAGTTTTCTGGGGATACTTTTTTCCAAATCATTTTTTCCCATATGAGCAATACATCTGAACTGTATGGCAGGATAAAATCTTGGCAACAGCGTCTCAATAAATAACTTCATGGACTCTTCTTCAAGCATAAAAACATAATTCTGCATGTAATTGTTCCTAAAAAAACAGTTGCTGTTTCCATAAACTGCCTAAATCGTCTCCTGCCTTATGAAGGGCTACAAGCTGTTCGTCATCACTTAAGCGTTTTATGACGGTATAGCCATCCTGCTTTATGAGACAAAAAATTTCCTTCAACTCCAGCCCATTAAGTAAATCGGGAGAATGGGTTGAGAGGAAAACCTGCCCTCCTTTTTCCGCATATATTCTAAATTCTTCTGCTAATTGGGTTAACAGTTCAGGATATAACTGATTTTCGGGTTCTTCTACTGCCAGTAAAGGGAATGGCTTGGGATCGTTAAGCAAAACCAGATAGGCAAACATTTTGATAGTCCCATCAGAAACATATTTAGAGATAAACGGATCCTTAAATGCTCCGTCCTGGAAACGTAATATCAATCTACCATCCTCAGTCGGCTTTGCTTCAACTTCAGTGATTCCAGGAACTCTCTGTTGCATTTTTTCCAGAATATGGTTGAATATTTCCTTGTGATGTTCAAAAAGATATTGAGCAACCAAAGCAATATTATCACCGCGTGATGAAAGATGTTCAGCCACCCCGTCTTCTGCGGTTTGCCTTGCTTCCGAAATATAGAAATCGGAAACATGCCAGTCTTCTATCATCGTTCTAAATTCAGACACCACCTTGAACTCCTTAAATTGCCCCAATCCCTTAATGGCAAGTATATCTGGAGCATCCAGAACATATTTACTTCTTTCCTGCTCTCCAGCGTCTTTCGCTATGGATTCATTTGTGATAGCTTTTCCTTCACCACAAGAAAAATCAAGGTATTTCCATGGACTTCCATGTTGTCCACGCCTATATTTAAGCACCTCTTTCTTTACAACTATTTTACCATCAGGGTTTTGAGCAATTTCCAATTCATAAGTTGCTAGCTTTCCACCACTTTCTCTAAATTTAATCACAAGCGAAATAGTACCCTTGCAATTTCTGCTTATTATTTCCTTGAATCCCCCGCGTTTGCTTACCGCTTTACTGACATTCCCGTTTAAGGAATCTTTTATAAAGCTGAATACGTCAAAAAAAGTGGATTTTCCACTACCATTTTTTCCTATGAAAGCAGATAATTTAGGAATATTTTTGATATGAACATCTTTAAAAACTTTAAAGTTTTTAATTTTAAATTCTTCTATCTGCATGGTAAATTACTCCAAAATTATAGTGCTGATTAGAATAGCAGTGGATACAGAAAATTTAAAGTAATAATTCCTTCACTACTTCACATCTTGATAATATCAGGTGACAGTGGTTATAAGTTGAAAATAATCTATGAAACGTGTATCACTTAACCTTGGTAGCGGAAATAGAGTAACCCAATGGCAGATGATGACGATGATGCACAGAAGACGGAAGATCCTACCCGAAAACGGTTGGACGAAGCGGCGGAGCGGGGGCAGTCGCCCAATTCGCGTGAGACCACCAGTTTTTTCATGCTTTTTACCTTTACGCTTGTTATTATTTCGCTGTTGCCTGGCATTATACGCAAGGTGCATTACACCCTCGCCATTTTCATAGAACGCCCTGATACACTGGAAGCAGATAATGGCTCGCTTGCCATACTCATGCTTAACAGCGTTTATATGATGATGACCAACCTTTTTTTGCCCCTGCTTGCGTTTCTGGTTGCCATTATCGCTGCCAATCTGGCACAGAACCGCCTGATATTTTCCTTTGAACCCCTTGTTCCCAAACTGGAAAAAATTTCCATTTTCAAGGGAATTGAACGGCTTTTTTCCACCCGTTCGCTGGCGGAATTTCTCAAAGGTGTGGTGAAGATTCTGTTTGTGGGAGCGATAGCCTATTATGCCATTCTGCCTTATATGCCCCATTTGAAACAGTTGCCCGATATAGACATCTTCGGAATGCTGAATTTTTTGAGCAGCAGTACCAAGCGTATGTTGCTAGGTATCTGTATTGTCATGTTTTTTCTGGCAGCACTGGATTATATGTACCAGCGTTATGAATTTATCAAAAGCCTGCGTATGTCCAAGCAGGAAATCAAGGATGAATACCGCCAGCAGGAAGGGGATCCCAAAATCAAACAGCGTATTCGCCAGATTCGCGTGGAACGCTCCCGCAAACGTATGATGGCAGCCGTTCCCAGTGCCGACGTGATTATCACCAACCCGACGCATTACTCCGTTGCCCTTAAATATGATGGCGAAAAAATGAAGTCTCCGCAGGTGGTTGCTAAGGGCAAAGACCTGATAGCGTTGAAAATTCGTGAAGTGGCAAGAGCCAATAATATTCCACTGGTAGAAAATCCTCCCCTTGCCCAGGCACTTTTTACCATTGATATTGACAGTGAAATCCCGATAGAACACTATAAAGCGGTTGCAGAAGTGATAAGTTATGTTTATCGTCTCAAGGGCAAATTTAAAAAATAACTTGGTGTAAAAATGGTCGTACGCTTTACAGATAATATTCTGAATAACATAGAACAGGGTGGATTCATCACACGCCAGCGTATTCCCAAATCCCTTCAGATTGCGGCGTTTTTTGTCGTTGCCTTCATCCTGATTGCACTTGCCAGTTATTTTTCAAATGGAAGGCAGGAAAACCTGATATTTTTTCTGTTTCTGTTTTTTATCATTGCCGGATTGGGAGTTGCCAATTACTCCTTTATTACTATTGCCCGCAGGCATATCAATATTGCAGAATTCCAGAATGCCATTTTTGCCTCTGCCGTGCAGATTGATACCAATTTTTGTATGGTTATGTATAAAGATGGCTCTATTGTCTATATTAATCAGGGGTTTCAGGATATGTTCCCTGCTTTTATGCAAACCGATAGTCGCACGGTCTACGGGTTGTTCAAGGCAGAAAATTTTCCTTCTCACATCCAGACGCAAATCCTTCACGCATTGGAAAAAAATATCCATACGGAATTATTACTTCCTTTAAGCGATATTCATGGCAATATCGTAAATATTGCGGTCAAGATTGATGCCATCAATCGTCCCTTTGGCTATTTTATCATGCGGGGCAAACAAAATGCCTTCTCACACGCTCATCAATAGGTAATATCATGCAATCTCATTATCCTGTCCCCACCAATATGGAAATTACGGGTGCTTATCTTGCTGGCAGCGAGCCTATACTAACACCAGAAGCACTTGCCTTTGTTGCCAGCCTTGCCGAGCAGTTTGAAGCTAAACGCCAGGCACTTCTGGCGGAGCGTAAAAAGTTCGATGCAAAACTGGATAAAGGGGAATTGCCTGATTTCCTGCCTGAAACCGCCTCTATTCGGGAAAGCGAATGGCAAATTGCAGGTATTCCTGAAGATTTGCTGGATAGAAGAGTAGAAATTACAGGGCCAACCGATCGCAAAATGGTGATTAATGCTCTCAATTCAGGGGCAAAGGTTTTCATGGCGGATTTCGAGGATTCGCTTTCGCCTGTGTGGGAAGCCGTGGTGCAGGGACAGATTAATCTCTATGATGCCAATCGTCGCCAGATTGATTATGTCAGCCCCGAAGGCAAATCTTACACATTGGTAGAAAAACCCGCCGTGCTGATTGTACGTCCGCGTGGCTGGCACTTGAATGAAAAACATGTAAAAGTAAATGGCAAAGAGATTGCAGGGGCATTTTTCGATTTTGGTATTTATGTTTATAATAATGCCAAAGTGCTACTGGAAAAAGGTTCCGCTCCCTATTTTTACTTACCTAAAACCGAACATTACCGTGAAGCGGAACTCTGGAGTGAACTATTCGCTTTTGCCGAAAGCACGTTGGGGCTGAAAAAGGGAACGATTAAAGCTACCGTATTGATTGAAACCATTAGTGCTGCCTTTGAAATGGAAGAGATACTTTATGCCCTCAAAGACTATTGCGTAGCCCTTAATTGCGGCAGATGGGATTATATTTTCAGCTTCATTAAAAAATTCCATTCCCGTCCTGATTTTGTCCTGCCACACCGCTCGGAAGTGACAATGACAACGCATTTTTTACGTTCCTATTCCAAACTACTCATTGCCACTACTCATAAAAGAGGTGCCTTTGCGATGGGAGGAATGTCTGCTTTCATTCCCGTTAAGAATGATGAAGCAGCAAACACCAATGCGATTGCTATGGTAAAAGCGGATAAGGAGCGGGAAGCAGGTGACGGGCATGACGGAACCTGGGTAGCCCACCCTGCGTTAGTCCCCGTTGCTATGGAAGTATTTGAACGCCTGGTGAAAGGAAAAAACCAGCTTGATCGCCCGATAGAAAAACACGCTTTCACCGCACAGGATTTATTAACGATTCCAACTGGAAGCATCACGCAGGCAGGTTTGCGTAATAATATTAGTGTGGCTTTGCAATATATTGCAGCGTGGCTGGGTGGAAATGGCTGCGTACCCATCAACAACCTGATGGAAGATGCCGCCACCGCCGAAATTTCCCGCTCGCAACTCTGGCAATGGATTCACCATAAAGCCAAACTGGCAGAGGGAGGCATCGTTACTTTTGATTTGTTTAAGGAAATAATGGCAGAAGAATTAACGGATTTACGGGAAAAATTGGGTACGCATTTTGATGAAGGGCTTTTTGCCAGAGCCGCTAACATGCTGGCGGAATTGGTGGGGAAAGTGGAATTTACGGAGTTTTTGACGCAAGAGGGGTATAAGCAGTTGTAAATAATTTTGCCTTTGCGAAACGGCTGGTTCTACGCTAGGATAGGCGATAATCAGAAACCGTTAGAGGATAAAATTACATGACGACTGCCACATTCGATACCCATCGATTCATTAAAAAAATGACCGCTGAACAATTTACGGAAAAACAGGCAGAGACGATAGTTGAAGCTATCCGTGAAGCGAACGGGGTGGAGCGTGAAATTTCTCCCCTGAAGCATGATACAGAACGATTCAGATCGGAAATGAAAACCGATTTTGCAACGCTTGAGCATACCATGCAGGCGGATCTGAAAGACGTAAAATCCGATCTCTTAAAACTGGCTGAGATGAATAAGAAAGACCTCGAACTCACCAAAAGGGAAATTATTATCAGCGTGGGTGGGATGGTATTTGCTCTCGCTGGATTCATCAAATTTTTCGTGCATTGAAAAATAAACTGGAGCCGTTTTTGCCTGCATCCCTGACGCTGGATAACGGGATGGAATTTGCAAATGGCATTATCAGAAGATTCCTGCCCAAACATTATAGAGAAACTGTAACCGATTCTATGGTTGATTTTGTCCAGAATACCATTAATAATACACCCAGAAAAATCCTTTGCTTCAAAACTCCTCATGAAGTTTTCTGCAACCGTTGCACTTCAGGTTAGAATTCGCCCCATTATCCATAAACTTCCTCATTAGCCATCTTCCAAACCATGAACCTTCTCTCGCTCCCTTCACCCAATTTTTCTGCTCGCAAGGGTGATAGCGTATCCATGCTGGTGTTGCATTATACCGGGATGCCATCCGAGCAGGCAGCTTTGCAGCGTTTATGTGACGTGGAAGCTCAGGTAAGCTCGCATTATGTGGTGAATGAAGCAGGGAACATCTATCAACTGGTGGATGAGGATAAAACCGCCTGGCATTCAGGCGTAAGTTACTGGCGGGGCTATCAAAATATTAATCCTGTCTCTATTGGCATTGAAATCGTCAATCCCGGGCATGAATTTGGCTATGTGCCTTTCCCAAAACCGCAAATGGAAGCCGTGGCAGCATTAAGCCAGGGCATTATAGCCCGTCACAGTATTAAAGCGGGCAATGTAGTCGGGCATTCAGACGTGGCTCCGCTTCGCAAAACCGATCCAGGTGAATTGTTTGACTGGAAATGGCTGGCAGCACAAGGGGTGGGGCATTGGGTGGAGATAGGTGAAAAAATCCCCGTCAGTCGAGCTTATCCTGAAAAACTAAGCGAATATGGTTATGAAAAAGCAGAAAATGCTGAACATCTTTCAAAAATCATCCTTGCCTTTCAACGCCATTTCAGACCCACGCTCATAAACGGGATATGGGATGAAACATGTGAATCACTGCTTGCGGAATTACTCAAACTCGTATAGGTAGTTTCCACCAGATGATCGGGTGGTCGCTGGATGGCTTGCAATAATAGCCATCTGGAGGAAAGTCCGGGCTTCACGGAAAACAGCGGTGGGTAATGCCCACCTGGGGTGACCCAAGGGAAAGTGCCACAGAAAATATACCGCCTGTTTTAGCGATAATGCAGGTAAGGGTGAAAAGGTTACGGTAAGAGCGTACCGCACTTCTGGCAACAGAAGTGGCATGGAAAACCCCGCTGGAAGCAAGACCAAATAGGAGCTGTATGCAAGGCTGGCAACAGGCTTGCGATTGTTTTCCGCAATAGACAGTTCGGGTAGGTTGCTTGAGGTAATAGGTAACTATTATCCCAGATGAATGACCATCTCCGCCTTAAGAAAGGTGAAAGACAAAACCCGGCTTACAGATCATCTGGTATTTTATGCAATATCCCCAAACACCCTGCCAAAAATAGTATCTACATGTTTGGTATGGTAGCCAGGATCAAAGAGGGAACGTATTTCATTTTCGGAAAGTTTCGCCGTGACTTCCTTATCTGCCAGCAATTCCGTGATGAAGTCCTTGCCTTCTTCCCAGACTTTCATGGCGTTGCGTTGCACGAGAAGATAGGAATCTTCACGCGAAACACCTGCCTGCGTCAGGGCAAGCAACACACGTTGCGAAAATACCAGCCCTCCCAGTTTATTCAAATTGCGTAGCATGTTATCAGGATAGACTACCAGTTTTTCGACCAATCCATTAAGGCGGGAAAGGGCGAAATCAAGGGTAATGGTTGCATCAGGGGCAATCATGCGTTCCACGGAAGAATGCGAAATATCACGCTCATGCCAGAGTGCCACATTCTCTAAGGCGGGAGTAGCATAACCCCGCACCAGACGTGCCAGTCCCGTAAGATTTTCCGATAAAACAGGATTGCGTTTATGGGGCATGGCGGAGCTGCCTTTCTGCCCTTTGGAGAAATATTCTTCCGCTTCCAGCACTTCGGTACGTTGCAGATGGCGAATTTCCACAGCGATATTTTCAATGGAGCCAGCAATCACGGCAAGGGTAGCAAAAAACATCGCATGACGATCACGCGGGATCACCTGGCTGGAAACAGGTTCTGGCTTGAGATGGAGCTTTTCTGCGACATATTCTTCCACAAATGGAGCAACATTGGCAAAGGTTCCCACTGCTCCCGAAATCGCACAGGTGGAAATTTCTTCCCTTGCATTCACCAGACGCTGGCGACAACGGGCAAATTCCGCATAAAACCTTGCAAATTTAATGCCCATCGTGGTGGGTTCAGCGTGGATCCCGTGGCTGCGTCCCACACATACCATATCCTTCGTTTCTAATGCCCGTTTTTTAAGCGTAACCAGTAGCTTGTCAAGATCTGCCAGCAAAATATCACTTGCCTGCTGTAATTGTACGGCGAGGCAAGTATCCAGCACGTCGGAGCTGGTCATGCCCTGGTGCATGAAACGGGCATCTTCGCCAATATATTCCGCTACATTGGTTAAAAAAGCAATCACGTCATGTTTGGTAACGGCTTCAATTTCATCAATGCGTTTGACATCAAACCGCCCTTTTTCCCAGATGGTCTTGGCAGCAGATTTGGGGATTACGCCTAATTCCGCCAACGCATCACAGGCATATGCTTCAATCTCGAACCAGATGCGAAAACGGTTTTCGGCTTCCCAGATGGCAACCATTTCAGGACGTGAATAACGCGGTATCATAGTATTTCTTTCTTTGAGTGTGTTGGACGCAACATATAGTATTTTTCTGCTCTTTCAAGAGACCTCTGTAAAAACTCTCATGGCTCCTCTGGCGGTACAAAATCAGGATGTGCTTTGCGGTAATCATCAACTGCTGCTTTGATTGCTTCCTTGGGAATGCGTACAGTATTACTCGTAATGCCGAAAGGTGAATAATAGGTGGCTGCCCTGATGGAAAAACATAAATCTTCCTGTATTCTCCATAAGTTATAGCCAAGATTTTTTTGTTTATCTTCAAATATGTTCAGGTTTGGGAAATATACTATATAAGTATAAGGGGCAGGCTGGTGAAGAAGAGGGGAAATAGAAGGCTTATTATCTATCGGTTTCGTAAGTACATATAAAGGTACTTCTTTAAGAAAAGGGGTTTTTGAAGATAAAGGTAATTCCTTAAGTGGTTGAGGATTTGTATATATGTTAAATTCTTTTCCTACCAAAGGATTATTATCTCTATCACAAAGGTAAAATCTTCCTCTTATTATAGGCAATCTCTTAATTTGAGAAAATTCAAACAAATCTGTGTTGCTAGTTATGTTAAGTTGTAAATCATTTGTTTTTCTAAAAAAGTCAGGCTCCATTTCAGTATTGTTATCAATTCTAACTGAATCAAAATGAATATCTAATGCCCCTAATACAGGCAAACATGATGATAGCACAAATACTATCCCCAGAATAAGTTGCTTATTCATCATCTGCCTCGCACTTTATTGGCATCTTTTCTTACACGATCCATAAAAGTAATATCCTGTACAGATTCTCCAGCTAATTCAGGGTGCTTATCACGCACCATATCAATAAAATTGGCATGACTGGTATTTTTATCTACCAGATAGGTAAT
>Ga0116226_10001004_pt1 | contig 24595 bp, 29 predicted proteins | sample S1TSphfallax_FD_89692 | JGI IMG/M metagenome (GOLD analysis project Ga0116226, IMG submission 89692) | Host-associated microbial communities from peat moss isolated from Minnesota, USA - S1T2_Fa - Sphagnum fallax MG | ecosystem: Host-associated > Plants > Peat moss > Unclassified | place: USA... | reverse complement strand
CCCAATCTCTCAACGTCAATTAAGTCTGGTGCAGAGGTGCAGTTATGAAATTTAGTGTCATCAAACGTCGGAGCTTGTGGTGGACAGTTTCTGCCACCCTGATCATCGTTAGCATCGTGGCGATGCTGATTTCTTGGCAACAACTAGGCGCACCGCTACGTCCCAGTCTCGACTTTGTTGGTGGGACTCGACTACAATTTGAACGCGATTGTACACAACCAGACAAATGCACTCAACCGATTAATATCTCTGATGTTAGAGAAGTAGTTGATGCTCAGAAGCTAAATAATAGTAGCATCCAAGTTGTTGGTAAAAACCAACAGGGAATATCCATTCGCAGCAAGACATTAAATGTGGAGCAACGCACCCAGTTGCAAACAGCTCTGAGTGAAAAAATTGGAGCCTTTGACCCAAAAGCCACTCAAATTGACACCGTTGGGCCGACACTTGGCCGTCAGCTATTTACCCAAGGGTTATTAGCTCTGGTTGTCTCCTTTGCTGGCATCGTTATTTATTTGAGTGTACGGTTCCAGTTGGACTATGCCGTAATCGCAATTATTACCTTGTTCCATGATATTTTGATTACGCTGGGTGTTTTCTCCATCTTGGGATTAGTAGCAGGTATTGAAGTTGATAGCCTTTTTGTCGTTGCTATTTTGACTATTACTGGTTTCTCAGTGACAGATACCGTGGTCATCTACGATCGCATTCGGGAAATACTGAATCTACATCCTAACGATCACATTGACAAAGTTGTTGATGATGCAACCAATCAAACTTTAACGCGATCAATCAATACCATATTAACCGTTTTACTAACATTGTTTTCCCTATTCCTATTTGGCGGCGAAACCCTGAGAAACTTCGCCCTTACCTTAATTATTGGATTCACTGTTGGTGCATACTCAAGTATTTTCATCGCCAGTACTCTCTTTGCTTGGTGGCGAGAGCGCAGGAGTCAATCCCCGGTGGTCGAGAACGTAGATCCAATTGATAAATCTGCCAGCTCTCAGGATAGTTAAACTTCTGTGCATTTTACAATTAGGTTAAAGCATTTTGAACTGCTCACTCAGGCTTTGGAATTTTATTCTTCTATGGATCAACCTGAAGAACCATTAATCTCTAATCCAGAATTTGATAACTCTGACGCATCCTTTATTCAACAAGTACAAAGGCTACACAAACTGACAGTATACGGTAGATGGCTGTTTGTCGGCTGTTTGTGGCTCACCATTGCGCCTGTGAGCTTGTGGGGTCTACGTGCAGAAATTTCTCTGTGGGAACAATATTTTACCTGGGTAGCCGTGCGATATGGACTCTTTTATCATCCATTATCTACCTTCGGTTTAGCCTTTTGTATGGGGATGACTGCTGCTGTTTTAGTTTGGCAAAGTCGGAATATTTTATTTGGAATACCACAACCGGAAAAACAACGTTTAGAAAAACAAGTTTATCGGATACGTCAGCAGGGGCCAAGTCATCCTCTGTGGAAATGGGTTTGTCATTAGTTTTTGAAATCTTTGCATATACATATATACTTACAGCAATTTGTAGGAAAATATGACTTAAATATACAAAGATACTGCCAAAAATGGATGCCATACATGAATGAGTCTCAGATTCAATTTAGCGATCGCCAGTCTGAAATTGACCTTCACCAACTCCAAGAACTGTTAAACATTGCAGCTTTCTGGGCAAAGGGACGCAGTATTGAAGATTTAGGTATAGCCATTGCCAACAGTGAACCAGTGATTTCCGTCTGCGATCGCGATCGACTCATTGGCTTTGCTAGAGCAACATCTGATGGCATATATCGCGCCACAATTTGGGATGTTGTGATTCATCCAGAGTATCAGCATAGTGGGTTGGGCAGCAATTTAGTAGAAACCGTTTTGAGTCATCCCCGCATGAAGTGGGTTGAGCGCGTTTATCTGATGACTACTCACCAGCAGGGTTTCTACGAAAAGATTGGTTTTCAAACCAACACCACCACTACAATGGTGTTACACAACCTAGCTAACCGCGCTTTCCTTTCTAATAAAGAAGTTGAGCTTCAGCAATTGCTAGGGGGATAGAGATTTGTAATCTGGTAATCTCCTCATGTGGTTCCTGCGCAATGCTCGAAGGCAGAATTTCTAACTTTCCTCCCATAACTTCCACTAAAGTCTGATTGATTAATAGCCTCATTCCTGGGGAAAGAGCAACGGTCTTTTGGTCAATCTGGATCGGCTGATTTTCAGATTTGAGTAAATCAATCGGCTCGCTCCAGGTGATTGCATGGGTTGGTACATCCAGCCAAATGGTTACAAAATTATTTGTAGGTATGGTGCTGCTGGAAATACAGATGCTGCCTTCCTCCATTTGAGTAATTGCAGTGTCTATTAAACTGATCAATATTTGGCGGAGCCAGAGGAAATCTGCCAAAACATAAATTTCTGGGTCTGCGGGTAACAATTGCAAGGGAAAATTGCGATTGGCCGCCAGCATATAAGTTAAGTTATGAACCTCTGCCAAAATTTGGGCTAATGATCGGGGCTGAATATCTAATTTATTGGTTCCGTGTTCTGTTCTAGCAACGGTGAGAATTTCATCCATCAGCTTCAGCAACTTCAACGTTCGCTCATGAGCTTGGGCAATAAATTCTCGTTCTTCAGCTGGATCTTCACACAAATCTGACAAAATTAACTGATGCAAGCCTATTAGACCATTGAGTGGCGATCGCAATTCATGGGTAGTCCGCGCCAAAAAACCAGCTTTAAACTGGCTCATTTCCCTTGCCATAAGGTATGCCAGCTGCGTTTGCTGTAGCGGTTGCGATCTTGGTGGCACATCCTCTTGCTCTAATGGCGATGAGCTAGATGAAACCTTTGACAATGCCTGCTCCGGGCGTAGCCATCGCGCAAATAAGCGATGAAAATTTATACCTAGTGCTAGTCCTGCTCCTAGATATATCCAGTTACTCCAATTCATAATTTGGCAATTATTAACTTGTTAATTAACCCTACGAATCATTTAGGATTGCTATATATCTCGTTATCACTCGAAATATCTAACTGTATAGCACCTTGCCGCAAAATCTGCCAATTTATCCCTGTCCATTTAGCAACAGTGGAAGGTACACCCATCCTTGCCGTTTCACCCTGACATTCTGTCGTTGCTAAAGTCAAAACCTGGGGAAACTGAACCTCAATTTCTGCCATCGTTTGCAAAGGCGGCTGACCAGAGAAATTAGCGCTAGTGGTGGCAAGGGGGCCTGTTTGCGCCAAAATAGTTTGAGCGATCACACTGTTTGGAACTCGGATACCAATTGTCGTTGGATCGATGGGGTTCATAACTTTTGGTAAGCGTTCAGTCGCTGGCAATACTAATGTCAGCCCTCCTGGCCAGTATTTGCGTGCTAGTTCTTGCCAAACTTTATACTCATTCTCACTACCTGTGACATAAGACCACAAATCTTCAGCCCTAGCAGCCATCAAAATCAAAGGTTTGTCTTGACTGCGTTGTTTAGCCGCAAAAATTAACCCAGCTTTTTCTGGGATCGTCGCAAGTGCGGGAACCGTATCTGTAGGAAAGCTGACCAAAAGACCAGCGCGTGCGCCAGCTACTAGATTTGTTAAAGAAACTTGTGTCATTTTTATGGTTATAGGTATGGAGCATTTTTCCTATGCGCTATGCCCCATGACGGCAGTTGCTCCATTTGGGGAAACCCTTGGTGTTAGCCTCTCCCAATGTGAGAAGACCGCACTGCCTCGTCCATGCCCTCTTTTCTAACTTTTATAAGCAAGGGCAAAGCGTTCAATTCCAGCTAAATCAGCGTGAATTTGAATTTTACAATAGCTACCTTGATTTTGCAAAAGTTCTCGCACTGCATCCGCCTGTCCTGACATCATCTCAATTAACCACACGCCACCAGGTTGTAAATAACTGGGAGAAATTTCTATCAAATAGCGAATGCACTCTAAGCCATCATCGCCACCATCCAAAGCTAGATGTGGTTCATGGTTAATAACTTCTGGTTGCAGTGTAGGTAAGGTGCTGGTGGGTATGTAAGGGGGATTCGACACCATACCACTAAACTGACCTTTAAGAAATGCCAGTGGTTCCCACCAGGAGCCTTGATAGAATTTAATCTGGTCAGCAAAACCCAAATTATCGGCGTTGGTTCGAGCGATCGCTAGAGCTTCTAAACTGTAATCTACAGCATGAATAGTTGCTTTTGGCAAGATATCTGCTAATCCGATAGCGATCGCTCCACTCCCAGTACCCAAATCCGCCCAATGTCCTGATCCACCGTCACTAGCTGCTAGAGCTAAATCAATTAAGCACTCTGTTTCCGGTCTAGGAATTAATACCGCACTCGACACCGCGATTTTAAACTGACGCCAAGGTGTAACTTTGGCAATATATTGCACAGGTAAGCGGTCATTTAATCGCCTCTGCCATAACTGGTCTAACTCTTCAAGAGGCAATTGCAGCTGAATTTGGGGCCAGTCTTTAAAAGACTCTAAACGCAGTGCCAAGCGGTCTAATCCAGCAACTTCTAAGAGTAGCCAATCTACCTCCATTGGTGGGATATCAGTGGCGATCGCCGCTTGGATAGCTGCATTTCGCCACTGCCAAAGTTGTAAACCAGAAACTATCAGATGTTCCTCCCCCATGCCTCAACCTTGGAGTACATATCTGTTATTTTTTCGGAGCGGACGCAGCAGCTGGTGATTGATTCGGCGCAAGCGAGCGAATAAAACTGATGGACTCCCGCGACGGATACAGAACAATTTTATTTATACTAGGGTCGTTACTGCTATTGAGAGCCTCAATAACACCGTACAAATCCACCACCTGGATCTCAGTATTCTCTGCTTCTTTTGGCACGGCTTTTTTGAATTGGTCTAACAGAGCCACTGCTTGCTCTTTCTCAAAAAAGAATGGGATGAATCGCTCGTTGCTTTGTGCAAGGGGAATGGTTAGATAGCTATTATCTTTTTTAAATTTGGGTACAAATAAGGGAATACCATTGAATTGCTGCCCTTTTTGACCATTTTGATTCAGCATACTTGTTGCTGATGCTACCTGTTCTTGCGTCGGTACTAAAGTGTAAATTACAGAGTTTGATTTCTTTTTACTTTCTTGAACTATTTTATAGTAGTCTGCCAAGGACAAAGGTCTTACCTGTAGTGTGCTTGCCAATTGGGGATTTTCTTTTTTGAGCCGATTGTCAAGGAAATTTTGAGCATCTTGCTTGCTAATAAAAAATCCCACTTGAGAGATTGGCTTGGATGCGTTGTTCCTCGAAATAACTACAAATTCCCCTTTAGGATTAGTGAGCGTGAATACAGGTACTTCTTGTAGCTTTTTCACTACCTGATCTTGTGGCAACGCCACCGCCTCTAGATTGGCTATTCCTGGTAGAGTACCTATTCCCGAAAGTCCCGCTAAAAATACACTGCCAGCTATACCCAATGTTGCGCCCAAGCGAATAAATGATTTCATGACTACTCCTCGCATCAATAATCCAATTAAATTAAACAAGTGGTTGGATTTGCACAGCACCAACTAGCTTTAGTTATATAGCAATCTATTTCAGTTGTGAAAAATTCCTTGTGAGTCTTGAGGTTGAGCGTTAAGCGTCAACGCTCAAAATCCAATGTCCCGCAACTCTTTAGGGTTGCTGTCGGATTTTTTTCACAAATTGACTGTGCTAAAGTTGTGTGTTTCTCGATTTCGCTTTGTTGTTTATCACAAAATGCTGTAGATGCCTATTATTATGTCTTCTCAAACAGCGAAAAGTCTCTCTGTTTGTCAATCTTGGAGATGATAAATGCCATTTTATCGGCTTTCTCTAATATCGGGTGACGCTATTACTTAATCAATCGTTCCATTTGTGTTGGCCGTAATATTTTCTCAAATCTATACAAACTTAAGTGTCAGGAATATCTTACTGCTTAAAGCTGATATCTGCCTGTTAGGTTTCAAAAGCCAATCCAACACCATAACAGGCGATTTGTTTTTATCAGTATAAATCTACAATACAATTTAATTGCACATCTTAGTAATAAAACTATGGTCAATTTGCCTTAGCTGTTAACTATATTAATTTAATCGGGATGACAGGATTTGAACCTGCGGCATCCTGCTCCCAAAGCAGGCGCGCTACCAAGCTGCGCTACATCCCGGTTGTACTTCCCTACTCTTGGGTTTTGGTTTTAATTCCCCATCAAAGCGATCGCGCTTCACCAAAAGCATTAAAGTTACTATATCACATCATACGGCTTATGCCTAATCTTTTTTATCCTTTGCAAAGACAAGAGAGATTACATTTTTGCACTAATCAAGGTTTTTCGCCGACTTAGTTTTACAAGATATGTACTTGCGCCTTCGTCGGCTGAACCTTGCAAAACCACATCAAAATAATAGATTTTCACCATTTCACCTGATTTTCTTGTGCAAATCGGGTTTTATTTTGATTAAGCGTTAGTGAGGATACCAGAACATGCCTTTAATACCTTCCGGATCAGCCATAAACCCCATAGTCCGGTAGAAATCTACAACATGGGGGTCAGCGAAGAGAGTGACATTACTAATTTCTTCACTCCTCAGTTTTTTGAGAACATATTTCATTAGTGCCTTACCCAGTCCTTGACTTTGAAAGTCTGGGTGAACCACCACATCCCAAATAGTGGCATTAAAGGCGTGATCTGAGGTAGCGCGGGCAAAACCAATGAGCCGCTTTTGGTTTCCTCTCACCTGCCACATTGAGGCAACGAGAAAACTATGCTCAATAGCTTTTTTCACTTTTCTTAGAGGACGACGCGACCAACCAACTGCATCACAGAGTTCTTCTAGCTCATACAGGTCAATATCTCGCTCCGTACTGAAGACGATGCGAGTCTCTTTTGAAGAAGCTTCGCTAATATTGCTGGGGTTGGAGTTGCCCGCAGCGCCCGCTATATGCTCTTCAAAGGGATTTGTCCTAGTTGTCCTTGCAGATTCAGGAGTACTAAACCAAGTTTTCCAAAAACCCATGCCAACGTGGTTCGGGTAGTATAACTAAATTGGTTTCCACTCTCAGGAGTGTTGATTCATGTTTAACATAGCTATCCCATCTGCTACCCATTACACTCAAATTTTTTCGGTTGTTTTCGGGATTTGCGATGGTAAAAGCTAGTTAGAGCGTGTTTCACACCAATCACTTTCAACTTTAGCATTTTGTTGTAAAGGCTAGGAGAAATTCCCCAAAAGGGTAAGAATTTGAAGGAGGCAGGAGGTAGGAGATAGGGACACCGAAGTTATGATGGTCGGAAGTCTCTACTTAAAATTCAAAATTTAAAATGGAAAAACCCAATCCTGGCAATTGCTCGTATAGAACTTAAATGCACGTTAGCTTAGGAGTGAACTGTATACAAGAGATTGAGTATTTGGGAAAATTCTTCCCTACTTCTCTAGTTCCCAGTCCCCAATACCCAGCCCCTAGTCCCCAGGTGATGAAAGCAAGCGAGTCTTACCCTTAACAATGGCTTCTGGTTTAAAATCTTCAACACTGGAACTCTTAAAGCGCTTTAACCGAGCCTTTCCCCAGTTTTATGAACAATTCGTCAGCAGTGAGATTCAACTGCAAAATTTACGCCTAGCCTACCGTCTCTATAAAACTAGACGCGCTGTTATTGAACTGAAACCGGAAGGTAGCAAAAGTGCCTTGCATTTTGCTTACCGCAACCAGTCTTTTCTCCTCAGCGATATTTTTGGTGTACTAGCAGCTTATGGGTTGACTATTCACGGTCTGAGTCTATACGGTCAGATCCGTCCGCCAATGTTAGTTTTTATCAAATTGTTGGTATCTCGTGGTAGTAAAGCCTTGACCGAGAAAACCGCAGAAAATGTCTGTCGCGCTATCCGCGAAGCTTTAGGAGGTCGGTTTGAGGTAGAAGAGATGCTAGCAGTAGAATTCAATCTTGACACTGGCTTAGAGCAGGTACAAACTGAGTTTTATGTCGATCCGGTCTTTCATCTCCCTGCCTTAGTGATTGAAGCCGATAATCAACCAGGATTATTCTACAAAGTAATGTACGCAATTTGGCAGGAAGACCTGTTGGTAGTCAATGCCAATTTATTGGTTTGGCGTGGACGTACACGGCTAATTCTCTACTTGTTGGGGCCGAATGAAAGCCTCATTCCTGAATATCTCGGTCACAAAATTGCCGAAGGGGTGCGACAGAGGTTGCTGGGGAAATGAAACAAGTGAGGAGTTATGAGTTAAATAATTCGTAATGACGCTCTCTACAAGACGCTAAAAGCGTAGCTCGCTTCTTTGTAGGAGTACGCGGACTCGCTTTTCGCGTCGCTAACGTAATTCGTAATTAAAAATTAATAATTCCTCACTCCTAACTTCTAACTCTTTGTATTCCGTATTTAGTCGCATCCGTCCTTCAGGGTACGATATAAGTATGGCAACTATCGAAATCTTGGGCGTTCCACACGCATACGAGTTAACGGCTCCCACTTCCTGCCCCCACGCTTTAGTATTTATCCACGGTTGGCTCAATAGCCGTGGATATTGGCAACCTGTGATTTCCCGCCTATCAAATGATTTGCAGTGCCTTTCCTATGATTTGCGGGGTTTTGGTGAATCCCAGTCCCAGGTAAAAACCGATTTTAGTCGGGCACAAACGTCTGTGAACCTTACACTCATCTCCAGTAGTGGACTTAGCTCACCAATCGATTCTCTTTATACTCCTGTTGCTTATGCTCAGGATTTGGCCATTATCCTAAAACAGCTGAATATTACCAGTGCTTGGCTAATTGGTCACTCTTTGGGTGGAACGATCGCTCTTTGGGGAGCAGATCAAATACCTGAGTGTGTTAAGGGAGTTATCTGTATCAACGCTGGCGGTGGTATTTACCTCAAAGAAGCCTTTGAGCAGTTTCGCTCGGCGGGCCAGAAATTTTTGCAAGTCCGCCCGCGTTGGCTGTCCCAAGTGCCTTTGATTGATTTGCTGTTTACTAGAGCTAGTGTGGCACGTCCTTTAGACCGCCATTGGGCACGTCGGAGGCTGATTGATTTCGTTGTAGCAGACCCGGAAGCGGCTCTAGGAACTCTGTTAGACTCCACAACGGAGGAAGAAATCAATCGTTTACCTGAACTAGTATCCCAACTGAAGCAGCCAGTTTATTTTTTGGCTGGTGCTGAAGATAAGGTTATGGAACCCAAGTATGTGCGCCATTTAGCTAGCTTTCATAGACTTTTCCAATACTGTGGTGACAATGTTCTGGAAATTCCTAATTGCGGACACCTGGCTATGTTGGAACAACCGGATGAAGTGGCTGATCGCATTCGGTCGATAGTCATTAGTCATTAGTTATTGGGCATAGGGCATGGGGAATGGGGCATAGGGCATGGGGCATGGGGCATAGGGCATTGGTGGTTACAACTAATTAGAGGACAATTGACAAATGACTACTCAACAGGTTGATACAACTTCATCACCTGGGTAAGGGCTAACCTAGACTCAACGCCTAGTGTGAGGGGAGATACGTGACCACGGGATAGATGATCAACGGCGGCACAGCCAATCATGGCGGCGTTATCGGTACAGAATTTTAGAGGGGGGAATAGGACGCGGAGGTTATGTTTAACGGCAGAGGCTTGGAGGTTTTTTCTTAATCCGCTATTAGCTGCTACACCTCCACCAATAGCAATTGTGTCTAGACCATAGTCTAGGGCACAGGCGATCGCTCTTTTGGTTAGCGATCGCGCTACGGTTTCCTGAAAGCTAGCCGCGACATCTGCCACCGGTACTTGTCCACCATCTTTCTCTAACTGCTGCACTAAACGTAATACAGCCGTTTTTAACCCACTAAAACTTGCATCATAACGATGAAACCCCCCACCAGGTAAAGAAACTTTTCCTTCTGGTAAGGCAAAGGCTTGGGGATTCCCCTGTTGTGCCAACTTGTCAATCACTGGCCCACCCGGGTAACCCAGCTTTAACAACCGCGCTACTTTATCAAAGGCTTCACCCGCAGCGTCATCACGGGTTTGTCCCAGTGTTTCGTAAATACCACAATCTTTGACAGAAATCAAGCTTGTATGTCCGCCAGAAACTAATAAACTCAAGAAAGGGGGATTTAAAGTTGATTCGCTCAAGTAAGTTGCGTAAATGTGACCTTCGAGGTGATGAACTCCCAAAAATGGTTTGTTGTGTACCATCGCTAGAGTTTTGGCAGCAGTTAACCCCACCAATAGCGCTCCTACGAGTCCAGGGGCACAAGTGGCAGCAATTGCGTCAATTTTTCCCCAGTCTAGCTGGGCTTGCTCTAGGGCTTGGGCGATCGCAACGTTTATCGTTTCCAAGTGCTGGCGAGATGCGACTTCCGGCACTACCCCGCCATACTGCTGATGGACTGGAATTTGCGAGGCCACAATACTACTGCAAACTTTACGATTGTTAACAATTGCGACGGCAGTTTCATCACAGCTGGTTTCTATTGCTAAAACGGTTGTCATTGAGAGTTAATGAGTTTTGGTTGAGAAGCTTTAACTTTTATTTACTTAAACTTTACTCGGTTCCCACCCAAGAGTATGATGACTTCCTAGTTATGCAAATAAACAATTGTACAAGCCGCTTCGTTTTGTACAAAGGACTTCTTGTTTTGTAATAAAAGGAAACAACTCTATGCGACGATTGTTTGCTTTGATGTTAGCGATTTGTCTTTGGTTCAACTTTGCCTCCCCAGCACAAGCTTTAGGGGCTAATTTGACACCGTGCAAGGACAATCCCGCTTTTCAAGAGCTAGCAGCTAATGCCCGTAATACCACCGCTGACCCCCAATCAGGGAAAAAGCGGTTTGAGCGTTATTCTCAGGCGCTGTGCGGCCCTGAAGGCTACCCCCACTTGATTGTTGATGGTCGTCTAGATCGGGCTGGTGACTTTTTGATCCCCAGTATTCTTTTTCTATATATTGCTGGTTGGATTGGTTGGGTAGGTCGTGCCTATCTGCAAGCAATCAAAAAGGAATCTGACACTGAATTAAAAGAAATCCAAATCGATCTTGGTTTGGCACTACCTATCATGGCATCAGGCTTTGCTTGGCCCGCAGCAGCAGTTCAAGAACTCCTCTCTGGAAAATTAACAGCCAAGGATTCAGAAATCCCCGTTTCCCCCCGCTAATCAGCTTAACTAATTCATTCGTTTTGGAGACTAAATTCATGGCAGACAAAGGCGATCAATCAGCTTATTTGATTAAATTTCTTTCCACAGCGCCTGTGGCAGCTACCATCTGGCTGTCCATCACAGCAGTTATCTTGATTGAATTCAACCTCTTTTTCCCCGACCTACTTTTCCACCCACTGCCATAAGTGGAAAATCGGATTTAGCATAGTTGAATGTCTTGTGTTTTTCCTAAAGTTATGTAGTTGATGTATTCAGCTGAGTTAAGCAGAATTATCACTAAAATAGGCAGCACAAAGAGTTTTTTGAAACTCGCGATCCTGTAAACAGGATCGCGAGTTTCACATTTTAAAACTAGCTAAATTAATTTTTCTAAACTTCTTAGCCAAAAGACATCTTTAGCTACAATTATTATTAATATAAAAATGCCACCATTTTAAATTTAGAGGCGAACATAAAATATGGCACAAGCTGTAGATGCATCAAAGAATCTCCCCAGCGATCCCAGAAATCGGGAAGTTGTTTTTCCCGCATTCCGCGATCCACAAATAGGGAACCTAGAAACCCCGATTAATGCTTCTCCCTTGAGCAAGTGGTTCATTAATAACTTACCTGCCTATCGCCCAGGGCTGTCTCCTGCTAGACGCGGTTTAGAAGTTGGACAGGCTCATGGTTACTTACTATTTGGCCCCTTTGCCAAATTGGGCCCACTGCGGGATACAGCTAACGCTAACTTGGCTGGGTTACTGGGAGCGATCGGCTTAGTTGTTTTGCTCACTGCTTGTCTATCCTTGTATTCCAATAGCAATCCACCTAAAGCCCTTCCTAGCGTTACCGTACCTAATCCTCCGGTAGATGCTTTTAACTCTAAAGAAAGCTGGAACAACTTTGCCAGTTCTTTTTTGATTGGTGGTATTGGTGGTGCAGTAGTTGCTTACTTTTTGACTAGCAACCTGGGACTAATTCAAGGTTTATTTGGTTAATTTGGAAATTAAGAGTTAGGAGTGGGGAGTTAAAATTTATAACTTCTAACTCTTAACTCTTAACTTACTTAAACAAAACCGTTTCGATGTCATTTAAAGCAGTTTCAAAATCGTCATTAACGATTTGAATATCAAATTCATCTGCGGCTTGAATTTCTTCTTGGGCGCGGAGTAGACGACGCGCGATCGCTTCTTCAGAGTCTTGGGCGCGAGAGCGGATCCGTTTCTCCAATTCATCAAAAGAAGGCGGTAAAATAAAAATGCTAAGGGCACTGGGGAAGGAAGCACGAATTTGTCTTGCCCCTTCTAGTTCAATTTCTAGCACTACCAACTTGCCAGAATGAATTTGGTTAAGTACAGCTTCCCGGGGAGTGCCGTAATAGTTACCAGTAAATTCTGCCCATTCTAAAAATTCACCTTCAGCCACTAATTGTTCAAACTTAGCACGGCTGATAAAGTAATAATTTTTGCCATCGATTTCCCCTGGACGGGGAGAACGAGTCGTTGCGGATACGGAAAAATAAAGTTCTGGATGACGTTGTAGGAGCGATCGCATTAAAGTGCCTTTGCCAACCCCACTGGGGCCAGTTAAAACAATCAACCTGCCTAAATGTAAACATTCTTCGGTAGTAGCACTACTCTGGATGGGTAAAAATGGCATCATCCCCTCAACCTATGAATCAATCAATTAAAATATTATTCATTAGTCTTGTGTTCTTGGGCAAGTCTACTGGGGACTAAAGAATTTATAGCAAGGGTGACAAAAAACTTATCTAATTTAGATGGTACTGCCGAGCCAGTACAAAGAGGAGTAGAAATAATCCACTACTAATTATCTACAGTTTGGTGATCGCGGGAAATTACAAAGCGATTCGCTACCGTTTCTGGCTGAATCGCTGACAAAATTACGTGGCTGGAATCGGTAATAATTACAGCCCTAGTCCGACGGCCGTAAGTTGCATCAATTAGCTGACCTCTGTCCCGCGCATCGGTAATAATCCGCTTAATTGGGGCAGACTCTGGACTAACAATAGCAACTACTCGGTTGGCAGACACGATGTTACCAAAGCCGATGTTGATTAATTGAATCTCCATAAAAAATTCACGCCAAAGGCGATTTGAGAAGCTTGAAATAAACTTATTTCTATGTTATCGCCAAAGAACGGGAGTTACAACGCTTAAATTCAAGCCAGCCTTAGTTTTTAAATAATCTCTGCTTTTTTTCGCTGTTTATCAGCTAAATTTCGGGAAAATCTTCCTAAAGGCATAGACGCAATTTCACTGATACCAGCTAGTTGGATGATGTACATTTATTTTGTTTGAAATAAGTATTTGGCTCGAAAATTGATGGAGAGCAAAATCGACTTTTTGCAATAGAATTAAGACAGATTTACCCATGTTGACGCTATGCCCAAGACATCATCGCTTGATGTGATTATGCAACAACTAGATGCCCTTTCTCTAGCGGAACTGCTGAAAGTTAGGGCCAAAGTCGATGCGTTGATTGAGGGAAAATCGTTACCGTTGCCCAATATTTTTAGTGCTGGAAGCTATCAGAGGACGACCTTTGTTTGGAGTGATAAGAGAGACATTGATATCGGTATTCCATTGCCAGCCGTAATCCCAGGATCAAATATAAAAGGTCATATCAGATACGCGTTCACCTTAGAAAAGATAGAACGCAGTAAGCTAAATGAATATGAAGTTGTCCAAATTTCGGAATTAGAAGCAGATAAGGATGATTCTTTGAAAAAAGTCATAGGACTGGTTGATGAATGGATGGATGATGAATCAGGGTACGATGAGGAAACCTACCCTCAAATTGAGACAGCTTTAAACCAGAATCGTCCGCCTTTATAAAAGCTCAGATGAGCAGAGTCATATTACTAGATACTCATCCGTTAAGTGCAGTAACGCATCCAAAAGCCGAACCGAAAGTCAGACAGTGGCTACAATTTTTACAGAATAATGAAACTGTTATACGTGTGCCAGAGATAGCTGACTATGAGCTTCGGCGAGAACTGTTGAGACAAGGAAAGATTTTGAGCATAGAGCGCCTCAATAAAGTTAGTCAAAATTGTCTCATACCACTAACCCCTGAAACAATGCGAAAAGCAGCAGAATTGTGGGCATGGGTGCGAAACCAAGGAAAGCCGACTGCAAGCGATGACAGCTTGGATGGTGATGTAATTCTTGCTGCTCAGGCTATTCTCCAGTTGCCGAGTTTTGATGAGGTCATAATTGTGACAACAAACTTAAAACACATATCGCGGTTTGAGAGTGAAGGGATATATGTAGCAGATTGGCAGCAAACTCTCAATGATTTAGCCTGATGGGTTAAGATTGTTCGCCTTATACCCTGACGCGCTCAATGTCATAAATCACCCCAATCAAAATGCAGGGAACGTCGAGCATTTAGCTTTGTATATTTCTCAGTGTGTTTGATATCGCGGTGTCCTAAAAAGTCTTGAATTTCTCTGGTGTTATAATCCTGATTCACCAAACAGTAACCGCAGGCATGGTTTAAAGAATTACAACCCATGTGATTATCTAACTTTTTTAGTTATTATACAAATTTTTTCTCAGTTTATACCTGGGATGCTTATACAGACTGCCTCTGAGATGCAAACATTATTAGTACTGGTTATCCTAAACCACTTAAATACAAACTGATATTAGCGATCGCACTTGCGGGGTTAATCTGGGGCTGAATGCTTCACAGTACGCATCCGTCGGATACTTCCCGCTTGACAATCGCGTAACCAAGTATTAACCCCTTGGGCAACAGTGCCATTACTACTATCCCGTGGTGGGGATATTGGCTGCTGTGCTGACTGGGAACCAGTTTGAGAAAACATCATCACTAAACGCCAGCCAGTTGTTGTTTTAGTCAACAACAGCCAGTGGAATTCTTGCAATTCGATCGCTTTCTTTCCTATGTACTGCCGCTCCAAGGTAGTAAAGAAAACTTGCTCAACTCCTGATGTAGAGTTTTTAGACGCATCTGCACTATATTTTTCAAGGTTAAACGGTAGAGGAGTAAACTCAGGTCTTCCTGCCACTAGCATATAACTGTAAATATCACTGCTTCTGCTGAGGCGACGGGCGCGTTGACTAGCGCGATTAGTGTAACTAGGCAAATCTTGCAGTAGCTGTATAGTTAATGTTTCTAAATTTTGCTCAGAACACAAAGACTTCGCCCCGTCGTTGGCATTTTCTTTTTCTGCTAGCGCAGAGGGGTTAAAAAGTAAAAAGTAAAAAGTAAAAAGTAAAAAGATAATCCCCATAAATAAATTGAGGCTGACGCTCACGGCATCAGCCAAACGGGGATTTGATAAGGACGTTTTGTTTATCGTGTTAGGTGTCTTGAAACAAACGTTTTTACTTCGTTCCATAAATAAATTTAGTTGCTCTGAAACCCTTGATTGTAGGGGAATCCTCAATCCTCCCTCTTGCTACCTGCACTAACTACTCATTCCTGCTTTCATGCGATCGCAGTTAACTCCTCATAAATCTTCTTCCAGGCTAACTCCGGCTCAGTAGCAGTAGTGATGGGACGGCCAATCACTAGATAATCAGCACCAGCAATCATTGCTTGGGACGGGGTGAGCGATCGCTTTTGATCGCCTTTATCAGCCCAAATTGGTCTAACCCCAGGACAAACTAGCAAAAAGTCATCTCCACAAGTTTGTCTTAGCTGTGCAACCTCTTGAGGCGAACAAACTACCCCATCCAATCCCGCCTCTTGAGCCAGCAGGGCCATTTCTAGGGCATATTCTGGTAATTCTAGGGGAATCTTTAAATCAAAGGCCAGTTGTCTAGCAGAAATGCTCGTTAACAAGCTAACGGCAATTAACTTAGGCGGTTTTACACCCGTTTGGGCAGCGCCTTCTTGTGCCGCCTCTGTTGCAGCTTTCAGACCTTCTATACCACAAGTAGCATGAATTGTCAATAAATCTATCCCATAACGAGATGCACTACGACAAGCACCAGCGATAGTGTTAGGAATATCGTGAAATTTTAAATCCAGGAAGATGCGCTTTTCCTTAGATTTCAGCACTTCCAGAATTTTCGGACCAGTGCTGGTAAACAACTCTAAACCGACTTTCCAAAAACCGATTTGCGGAAGTTGCTCTATAAGAGCGATCGCACTTTGTTCATCCGGCACATCCAAAGGCACTATAACTCGTTGTTCTGCGTTCATTGGCAATTCCCCACTCCCCATTTAAACTAAACGCACAAACTTATTTTTCCCGACTTGTAAAACCTTACCTTGTAACTGGGCAGAATCAGCAAAAGTAGTATCAACATCGGTAATGCGATCGCCATCTAAGCGCACTCCACCTTCTTGAATTTTCCGCTTCCCTTCCCCTGTACTTTTACATAAGCCAGTGACATTGAGAATATAGGCTAATTTAGCGGGAAACTGCGATACTTCAGCTAGAGAAAATTCGGGAACTGCACCTTCTTTTCCGCCGCTTTGGGCTGCTTCTTTCGCTTCTTGGGCGGCTGTTTCGCCGTGGTACTGCTTGACAACTTCCCATGCGAGGAGTGTTTGGCGATCGCGGGGATTTTCTGGCAGATTATCCAAAGGTAAATCTGTCAACAGTTCAAAATACTCCTCCAGCAGATGATCTGGAACCCCTTGTAATTTCTGATATTTTTGCCCCGGATGTTCCGACAACCCAATATAATTACCTAAAGACTTGGACATTTTTTGCACCCCATCTGTGCCAATCAAAATTGGCAACAGCATCCCAAACTGGGGCTTTTGACCAAAATGGCGCTGCAAATCTCTGCCCACAGCAATGTTAAATTTCTGATCAGTCCCTCCTAATTCCACGTCTGCTTCAACAGCAACCGAATCGAAACCTTGCATTAACGGGTATAGGAACTCATGAATAAAAATTGGATTCTCTTTCTTATAGCGATCGGCAAATCCTTCCTTAGCCAACATCTGCCCCACTGTCATCGTGGAGAGTAACTCCAAAATTTTCTCTAAGTTTAGCCCAGAGAGCCATTCGGAGTTATAACGCACCTCTAATCTTCCTGGTGTGTCAAAATCCAAGATAGGACGTACTTGGTCAAGATAAGTCTGGGCATTGTGGGCGACATCTGCTTCTGTAAGCTGGCGGCGCACCTCAGATTTTCCAGTTGGATCGCCAATGCGTGCTGTAAAATCGCCAATAATTAGAACTGCTATATGGCCTGCATCTTGAAACGCTCGCAGTTTTCTTACTGGTATGCTATGACCTAGATGAATATCAGTACCAGTAGGGTCAATCCCCAATTTGATCCTTAAAGGTTGGTTTGTAGTTGCCAAAAGCTTTTCTAGACTTTCACTGTTAACATCAACTGGTTGTGGAAAAACTTCTACAACACCACGACGCAGCCAAGTAAAATCTTGCGTCATACTAGAAAATCCACTGTTAGCTATGTTTTGCCCACTAGAAGTTAAGTTGGTTATAAACACTTGCAATTTATCCACTTTCTCATCTGCCAAACTACTATAATTGCAAAAAATTAACCGCCTTGCTTCGTCCAATCAATTACAGTTAAATTTATAAGTGAGGAAGTGAAATCGCCGTGTCGTCTTCTAGGACTTTTGAAGATAAACAGCCACAACGTCGGGCTTCATCAGGTTTTGAGTTTTTGAAAGGAGTCGGTCAGGTAACTGGCGGGACTCTCCTCTCAATCACCATGCTGGCAAGTTCCATTGTAGCCGGAGGACTGGTTGGTTTAGCCATTAGTTTCCGTAATTTGCCAGATGTAAGACAGCTACGCAACTTTTTTCCTTCAGAAACAACTTACATCTATGACGTTAAGGGTAAACTTTTAACGAGTATCCACGGGGAAGCCAACCGGGAAGTCGTACCCCTAGATAGAATTTCGCCGAATTTAAAACGGGCGGTATTAGCCAGTGAAGATAGCCACTTCTACGATCACCACGGGATTAACCCTGTTGGTGTTGGGCGGGCTGTAGTAGTTAACGCTGTAGCAGGTGGAGTGAAAGAGGGTGGCTCGACTGTTACTATGCAGTTGGTAAAAAACCTGTTTTTGTCTCACAAGCGTGCCTTTACCCGGAAGTTAGCGGAGGCGGTGCTGGCAATCCGGTTAGAGCAAATTCTTACTAAAGACCAAATTTTAGAAATGTACCTCAATCAAGTTTATTGGGGTCATAACAATTATGGTGTACAAACGGCAGCCCGCAGTTACTTTAATAAGTCAGCAGAATATTTAAGCTTGGGTGAGTCAGCAATGATGGCGGGTTTGATCCAAGCACCAGAAGAATTCAGCCCCTTTGTGAGCATGAAGCTGGCCAAACAGAAACAAAAAGAAGTGCTGGGGCGGATGCTGGAATTAAACTGGATCAGCCAGCAAGACTACGACGATGCCCTCAATCAAGAAATCAAACTTGGCAAAATCAAATCCTTTCAAGGTAGTGCCTTACCTTATATAACCAATACCGTAGCGCAGGAATTAGCTAAAAAGTTTGGGCGTGAGACACTACTCAAAGGCGGGATGCGGGTACAAACTACAGTTGATGCCAACTTCCAAATGATGGCAGAAGAAACTGTCACGAAGTGGCATAAGACACTTTTAGAGGACGGATTATCTAAGAATCAAATGGCCCTGGTAGCGGTTGATCCACGCACGCATTTTATCAAAGCATTGGTGGGCGGTATAGATCCTAAGACCAGTGAATTCAATCGTGCAACTCAAGCTCAACGCCAGCCCGGATCTTCTTTTAAACCGTTTGTATATTATACTGCTTTCGCTACGGGTAAGTATACGCCAGATTCAACAGTGGATGATTCTCCAGTCAGCTATCGAGATGGTAATGGTTGGTACTCTCCCAGAAATTATGATAATAGTTTTAGGGGACCTATGCCAATCCGCACGGCTATAGCTCAGTCACGCAATATTCCCGTGATCAAGATTGGTAAGGCTGTGGGGATGAATAGAGTGATCGAAACTTGCCGGACTTTAGGTATTACGAGTCCGATGGAACCTGTTACTTCCCTACCTCTTGGTGCAATTGGTGTCACACCTTTGGAAATGGCTAGTGCTTATGCTACCTTTGCTAATTATGGTTGGCAGTCGCCACCAACTGTAATTGCCCGTGTCACCGATAGTAGTGGTAATGTATTGCTAGACAACACTCCCAAGCCTCAGCTAGTTCTCGATCCTTGGGCATCGGCAGCAATTCTCGATGTCATGCAATCGGTAATTTCTGAAGGGACTGGTAAAGGTGCTGCTATAGGCCGTCCAGCCGCAGGGAAGACGGGAACAACATCATCAGAAAAGGATATTTGGTTTGTTGGTACTGTGCCACAGTTAACAGCTGCTGTCTGGGTAGGAAGAGACGACAACAGACAATTAGCTGATCATGCAACAGGTGGTGTTCTGGTCGCTCCCATCTGGAAAGATTTCATGGAGAAGGCACTTAAGAATGTACCAGTAGAAAAATTCAAGCCACCTTCCCAGTTTACTCGCCCCAAGTCACAATAATTTTAGATTTTAGATTTTGGATTAATTGCTAATCCAAAATTCAAAATCTAAAATTAACTAAGTCTGTTTTTCTAGCTCGGCTTTCATCCGTTCTAAAGTGAGGTGCATTTGGTCAAACATTTGTTGCGGGGTGACACCGAACTGACCTAATTGCGTTTTCAGTTGTTCTACGGTCATTTGTGCCATGAAATCTTCTGATAGCTCGAAGCGCTTCATAAAGATGCGATACCGATCCATCATGGCTTCCATTTGCTCAATAAACAGCTTTTTGCCATCGCGGTCAAATTTGCCGTAGCTGTTACCAAGCTTGATTAGTGCTTGATAATCCTCAAACAGTTGTTTTGCTTCTTGCTGAACTATCTCAGAATCGAAGAATCCCATATTGCTTATACTAAACTGAGCGCCCAGACTCAGCAGCTTAATAGTTTTACTTCTATTTATTATTTTAGTCTAGGGGAGTAATATAGTGACAAAGCTTCGGTTTTAGTACGGTTTGTTACCGAAATTTCAACACTTGACTTGAGAACTTTTCCCCTGTGTAAATCGACTTAATAAAGCCGCAATACTCATAGCTTTAGCCATTGATTTAGGATTGGTATTGTCACTTGCTGGAATTTTCAGTCTAGGAGCGTATTTCAAAGCTAGTGAATTTTGCGGATTCAGTTTTAATGCTTGACAGATGTAAACCCTAGCCATACCGATAAATTTCTGTTTGAGATGTACCAAACCTAATAAGGCATAATAGTCGCTGTTATTCGGCTCTAACTTGATGGCATCGCGCAGTTCTTGCACCGCTAGAGGCCATTTGGCTAGCCTGACGTACTCAATAGCCCTCTGGTAGTGACGTTGAGCGTAGTTTGTCAAAGCTGGTTTGACATCCGGTTGTTCAGATAATGTCAATTCAACTGGCTTGACTTCTAGCCCAGAGATGATGGGAACAGCTTTTTGCGAAAGGAATATATCTGGTTTATGCAACCGTAAATATACTAGATTCAGTATATTAATTTGTTGAGTAACCTGATAAAACTGCTCTAGTGATTTATATTGAGCTTCTGCATAGCAGGCGATCGCTTCCTCGTAAAACAATTCTGCTTCTGGTATAGACATTTCCATAATTTCCTGAGCTATGGCGCTTTCAGAAGACAAAGCTTTATGCTGTAGTACTCTTGCATCTGATCGTAGCATCGCGATCGCAATCAAACGCTTCTGTCGGTGTTTCAGTTGTTCATAAGCTGGATTAATTAAACGGCTAAATATTGCCGTTGCTAGTTCTTGGTCTGGATTCCTGCTTTTGGTGTAGCGATCGGGATGTAGTAGTTTCGCTAAAGCGTGATAGCGTTTGAAAATCTGACGATCATCAGCCATCACAGAAATTCCTAGCACAGCGTAAGGATCACAAAGCTTTTCAACCCATCCTGGCGGTAGTAAGGTCTGTGACATAGTAGTAATAAAGCTGTTAAAAACTTAAAATTAGCATCAAAGCTCAATGCACAGTCATGTGAAACTTACTCAAATTTCTTCAAATACTAAATTGTGCGTGGGATTTTCCATCCAAAAGTCTGAAGGACAAAACAGGGTAATTGACTGTCTGATTGGAGGAACTGTGGTATTGGTAGGTTTATGAGAAATATGTTGACTAAGCGCAAAAGTCGAAGTATTGCTGCTGTTTTAGCTTTTTCTGGCACGCTGACAATTTCAGGATTACATAAATTCTATCTGGGACAGCCGTTGTGGGGGGTTTTGTATGTATTGCTTTCCTGGACACCTATTCCCAAAGTCGCTAGTGCTATTGAGGGAGTTTGGTATTTAGCCCAAGACGAAGAAGCTTTTGATCGGAATTTTAATCTCGGCAAATCAGCGACAAGGAACTCACAAACAGTAAATAATCAGGTAGGAGCGATCGCTGAGGCAATGCGAGAATTAGATGCTTTGCGTCAGGATGGGCTGATTTCAGAGTACGAGTTTGAACAAAAACGCCGCCAATTGCTAGACCAGATTTCTTGAGGTAAGCGACAACATGAATAACTGGCTACCTTTGAACCCCAGGTTGCAAAAACTCCGCGCCAAGCTTCTCAACGATCCCTACTATCGCCTCCAATCTGGGGAAGAAATTCAGATAGCGGCAAAACTAGGTATCCGCATTGATGCTAATCAAGCGACTGTAGATGATTGGTTACGCCTACCAGGTTTGTCAATTCACCAAGCGCGATCGCTTGTAGAACTTTCGCATTCTGGTGTTAAATTTTACTGTATTGAAGATATCGCTGCGGCTTTGGCTATACCAGCGCGGTGCATGGAACCATTAAAGCCGCTGCTGAATTTTATTTACTATGACCACGAATCTCTAGAAAGTCCCACCCATTTAGTCAATCCGAACACAGCAACAGTTGAAAAGTTGACACAAATTCCATTTATAGATTTGTCTTTAGCAGAAGCAGTTGTCCAAAATCGGCAATCAGCCGGGCCTTACCGTCACCTGGCTGATTTCCAGCGACGGTTGGAGTTACCTGGTGATGCGATCGCCCAACTGATGTATTATTTAAGGTTTTAAAATAACTCCTAACTCCGCTAATTTTAGATTTTGAATTTTGGATTGAAAGAAAAATCTCAAATCCAAAATTGAATAGCTCACATAAATCCAATGCGATTGAGAGGCCAAAAGCGAAACGTTGCCCGACCGATGACATTTTTTTGGGGTAAAAAGCCCCAATAGCGAGAGTCATTACTATCGTTGCGGTTATCTCCCATAACAAAAAATTCGTTTTCTGGGACTTTCACTGGTTGATATGGTTGATTTGGTGGTTCGGCGATGTAGTCTTCTGCCAAGGGTTGACCGTTGAGGTAGACTTTGCCAGAATCAACACTAATTATCTCACCAGGCTGGCCAATAACCCGCTTGATGAAAGCTTGGTCTTTGGGATATCCCCGACGCTGTAGTTCTGCGGATGGCTGAAAAACAATAATATCTCCAGTTCTGGGAGGGTGAAAATGGTAGGATATTTTTTCAACTACCAAGCGATCGCCTGTATGCAAGGTGGGTAACATTGAATCAGAAGGTATATAACGGGGTTCAGCGATAAAAGTTCTGATCAGAAATGCCAAACACAATGCGATCGCAATTAAGATCAGATTTTCTTGCCAACTACGCAATACTTTTAATGACGTATGCTCTTCTTTTGCATCACTTTCGTGAGGAATCATAAAAGTTTCTAGCCAGTTTAATAAGTGGGACAAATACCTTGATTATTTTGACTCAAAAGGTATAGTGATAAGCAAGCTGGGCTCGACATAAATCCATACAGATACTAAATAATTACAGTCATTGCATCTACCAAAGATAAGCAAAAGTACTGTAAATAAACAATGACCTGTCTAAAGCAATATAAGCTAAGGATTGGGATTCCCAGATAGATAATTAAGAATCCTAATTCTAATTGATGCAATTATAAGACAAGTTATTAGACAATTTTCAGTTTTGCTTCCTGCTGCTAAAAAAGTCTAGTTACTGATTGGTAAAACTATGCAGCCAGTCGGTTTTTTCTTTGAGCATATAAAGAGTGGCAAAACAGTTTACGGCATATCTGACAATATCTGCTTCACTTTACCAAAAAAAGGTAAAGGACAGTCTTGCTAGAGGCGAAGTTTAAATATACTTATTAAGTGATATTACACAAAAGCAACCACTACTTAAATGTAAGTTACAATACAATAGGTTATGTTCATGAGAATTTATTATTAACAGACATTACAAGATATTACATCTAAATCTAGAATTTAATGGTCTAAAAAATTTATGCTACGATATTTCAATTTTAACTCATCTACACATATATTATTATTTTCCGTAATTATACGGTGACAGTATATATTAAAATGTACTATTAATAATATATGGATCTCCTTTACGATCAAGGAGAAGATTTAAAAGAAAAAAGTTACTAGCAATTTAGACATAAGTATCAGCATCCAAAATAGGGTTAAACTGCTGATCAAACTATTTTTGCTGAATGAGTAAAAAGTATCTAGTAGTCTGTCAAATTTAAATTGACGGGTAAGCAGGTTAGTAGTAAGGACTTTAGTCCTTATATTCTAAGCACTAAAGTGCTTACTACAAACCCTCAAAACTGGCTTGATACAGTACTAGATTAACGAATAAATGCCTCTTGGCAGTGAGAAACTATATTTAATCAATTTTCGTCGTTCTATCTCATAAAAAATACAAGACAACATTCTGTCAGTTGAAAATTTAACTTTTTCTTAAAAAGGAAGGAATGGCAACTGGCAGTAGAATATATCTTATCAAGAATATAACTAATAGTTTACTAGATTATTTTTTGGAAGATACCCCTCCCCTTGTAAGTAGTTTTATATGTTAATCAAATAATTGACTAAGTTGCAAATTATACAAATTTTCTGTCAAAAAGTCTGACGATTAAAACTTCAGCCTACAAAAAGTGTCAATTGTAGACAGGACAGTTTAGCTCATCCTATTTGCAAAGCTATAAAACTTGAAAGGACGATGCTACCTTAGCTGTGAACTAAAAGACAGTAACTAATTTAGAACTCCTATTCAGAGGATTTTGGGGTGTGGTTAATTATTATCTAATTATGCTTCTTCTTAGAGCTATCGATAAAAATGTGGAAGTGCAGATTTTGCCTTTGATGCATGGTTGCCATTAAACATTACTAACTATTGTATAAGCGTTTGTCCAAATATAGAGCATCTAGATTTCAGTGAAAGCCGTCTGTCTTCTCGATTGTGAATTTCCGTTAGTCCCAATACCAATTTTCAGGATTAGCAGAAAGTAAGTGGTATCCAAGATATCTAAAAAAGTGTGCTATAACGTACCGTCATAACTGTGATTGATAGTTTGATATTTGAAGGAGCGATGAGGTGGAAAATAATAAGTCATTTCTGTGGCCAGAAGGAATATT
>Ga0116226_10001002_pt1 | contig 24603 bp, 19 predicted proteins | sample S1TSphfallax_FD_89692 | JGI IMG/M metagenome (GOLD analysis project Ga0116226, IMG submission 89692) | Host-associated microbial communities from peat moss isolated from Minnesota, USA - S1T2_Fa - Sphagnum fallax MG | ecosystem: Host-associated > Plants > Peat moss > Unclassified | place: USA... | reverse complement strand
GGCAGGCTCGTCGATCATATCGGCGCGATGCTCAGCGAATTTCAGATGCCGCCGGATTGCCTGGGTGTCGAACTGACCGAATCGGTCATCATGTCGGACCCTGAACTCGCTCTGCAGGTGCTGCAGAATCTGCGCAAGCTCGGTATCACGACGGCGCTCGACGACTTCGGCACCGGATATTCATCCCTGTCCTATTTGCGGCAGTTGCCCCTGACCTGTCTGAAAGTGGATCGCTCTTTCACGGCATCGCTGACCGACGACGAGCATTCGCGCAGCCTGACCCAGGCCATCATTCGGATGGCGGACTCGCTCACGATGGCGACGATCGCGGAGGGAGTCGAGACTCCGGCGCAACTGCAATGGCTGGTCAAACACGACTGCGATATCGGACAGGGATTCCTGTTCAGCCACCCCGTGCCCGCTGCGGCGGTGCATCGGACGGTGGAGCGCATTGAATCGGCGTGGCGGACGGCGCACTGACGCGGAAGCTCACTCTCCCGCCGGCGGCTCCCACAACTCCACTTTGTTGCCTTCCGGATCCATGACCCAGCCAAACTTTCCATACTCGGAATCGTCGACCTTCTCGAGCACGTTGCAGCCTTCTTCGCGCAAGACCTTGATCAATGCGGCGAGATCCTTGACGCGGTAATTGACCATGAACGGCGCCGTGCTCGGCGCAAACTGGTCGCTTTGCAACGAGCCGATCGACCAGGCGGTCGTGCCTGCCATCGGCTTGCCTTCGTCGTCGGTCCAGGTGAACGCTGCTCCGCCCCAGGCTTGGACGTCGATGCCGAGATGCCGTTTGTACCAAGCCTGCAGCGCCTTCGCATCCTTGGCCTTGAAGAAGATTCCGCCAATGCCGGTGACCCGTTTCATAGAACCTCCGAGGTGGGTTGAGTTATGTATTCCGTGGTTCGAGCCCAGCCTCGCCGATGAGCTCCGTCAGCTACGGTAACCTCTTTGCCGCGTATTTCTCAAGCCTCAGCCATTGCGCGCGATACGGACCGCGACTGCCTGATCTGACGTCCGACGGCAACACGCGCCACGATCTCCTCGTTGGCAGTGCCCTTGACGATACAGCCATCGGCGCCTGCGGCGCGGCACGACTCGACGTCCTCCGGCCGATCGCTCGCGGTCAATATCATCAAGTACAGGTCGCGCGTGGAGATACCGAGCCGCAACTCCCGGCAGAGATCAAGACCGCTCATGCCGGGCATCTGCCAGTCCGTGATTACGATCTCGAAATCGGCGTCGCGCAGCGCCCGCAGAGCTTCCTCGCCCGAGGCGGCCTCGTGGACGCGGTACCCCGAGCGCTCGAGCAGGCTCTTGGTGACCGTCCTGACGATGTCATCGTCATCGACCAGCAGCACGCCACATCGACCGTCGGACTCCGCGCCCCGGTGAATCTTCGCCGGTGTGAGCAGCCGATCACGCTCGGCGACCGATTGCCGTTCGGCGCTCGCATCGTCCGGTGCCGCCAGCGGTGCCTCGGCCGGCCATGCGCCATTGAACGCCCGTGCCGTGCTCGAGCGCAGCGCATCCAGGTGGGTCACCAGCTCGAGCACAGATTCCCCGACTCGGGTCGCATCGCCGGCCACACAGGCCGCCTCGGTCTGGGCCGCAAGCCGTTGGATGGCCTTGGCTCCCAAGATGCCCGCGGCACCCTTCAACTTGTGCAAACGGCCGGCCAGCGCGCCGAGACCGGCAGGAGATGCACGTCGTGACAGAACTGCCATATCGGAGAAATCACTGATGAATCGCTGCAGCAATGACCGAAACAGCGCTGCGTCATCCCACAAGCGCGTGCGTGCGTCTTGCATGTCGATTCCCGAGATCGCCGCCCATCCCGAAGATTCGGTCCTCGTTGGACTCGCCGATCGAATATCGCCTCTCGTGGAGAGCGGACCGCCCGCATGGCGCATGACGCTCGCTATCAGCGTAGGCGCGTCGAACGGTTTGATGATGAAGTCATCCATGCCGACCGCCGTTGCGCGTTGCCGTTCACTCGACAAGGCCCCCGCGGTCAGTGCGATGATGGGCAGATGAACCAGCGGCAATTCGGCGCGAATGCGCCGGGTCGCCTCGTACCCATCCATGATGGGCATCTGCACGTCCATCAAGACGACGTCGAAGTGTCCCGGCTGAAGCCGCACTTTCTCGTAGGCTTCCTGCCCGTTGTTCGCGACGCAAACCAGGGCGCCCGCCTGTTCCAGGATACGCTGCGTCACCAGGAGATTCAGGTCGTAGTCGTCCACGACGAGCACGCGTACGCCCGACAACGGGCGTTCGCCGCGAGGGACCGGCGTCGGCTGTCGTTCAGCGAGCGATTCTGCGGTCGCAAGCGGGAATTGCAGCACCACTCGGAACTCGCTCCCCATGCCGACCGAGCTCATGAAATCGACCGTGCCACCCATCAGTTTGGTCAAGCTGTGTATGATCGACAGCCCGAGTCCCGTGCCGCCGTAGCGCCGCGTGATGGATTCGTCGGCCTGAATGAACGGAGCGAACAGGCGTGCCTGAGCCGCCGGATCGATGCCGATACCGGTATCGCGCACCGTGAAGGACAGAGTGCTCGCCCTGGCGGTGGCCGCGAGCTCGCGCACGAGCAGCGTGACGCTGCCGCGCTCCGTAAACTTGATCGCATTGGAGAGCAAGTTGCTGAGGATCTGGTGCAGGCGCGAGGCATCGCCTTCCAGCGCCGCCGGCAGATCATCGGGCACATCGAGTCCGAAGGATATTCCCTTGAGCTCCGCTTGTGCGCGCATGATGGTGTACAGACCGTCGAGCAGCACCCGGGGACCGAACGCCACGCGCGAAATGATGAGCTCGCCGGCTTCGATCTTGGAGATGTCGAGGACATCCGTGATCACCGCGAGCAGAGACTTGCTCGCTGCGTTGATCTGCGCGACGAAGCCGGTTTGTTCCTCGTTCAGCGCGGTCTGCTCGAGCAGATAGGTCAGGCCGATCACCGCGTGCATGGGCGTGCGAATCTCGTGGCTCATGTTGGCGAGAAACAAGCTCTTGGCGGTATTGGCTCGTTCCGCGTTCAAGGTCGCGCGGCGCAAGGATTGTTCGTATTGATTGCGCTGCGTTACGTCCTGCGCGACTCCGACGTAGCCCAGCAGTTCCCCTTCATAGGTTTGCATCGGTGTCACCACGAGTTCCACCGCGACGCGGCCGCCATCCTTGCGCAGGTAGCTCCATTCGCGTGCCCGCCGGTGCATCGAAGGCATTTGGAAAATCTGCGCACCTTCGACGGGAAGTCCCAGCTGCGCGCTGAGTTCTTCGCCGCACACGCGAATCTCCGCGGGATCGTGGAGGAGCAGCGCGGTCGTGACACCGACGATCTCGTCGCTGCTGTAGCCGAGGAGCCGCTCGGCTCCCGCATTGAACACCTTGATGTTGAGGCTCGGATCGGTTGCGATGATGGACAGTCCGGATGCTGAGTCGAGCACCGTGCGCAGCAGCGCGGAAGTCTCGTATAGCCGGCGTTCGGCGTTCCGGCGGGCGGTGACGTCCTGTGTCACCGTCGAGTAGCCGCGCAGCTGTCCGCCGGAATCATGCACGGCCGTGATGACGACATCGGCGAAGAACTGAGTGCCGTCCTTGCGGACCCGCCAACCCAGGTCGTCGATTCTGCCGAGCCGGACTGCTGCTTCAAGTGCCTGCCCCGGCTTTCGCGCGGCCAGGTCGTCGGCCGTGTAGAACTTGGCAAAATGTTGACCGACGATCTCTTCTTTGCAATAGCCCGTGAGCCGGTCGGCGCCCAGATTCCAACTGGAAATAAGGCCATCGGCGTCGAGCATGACGATGGCGTAGTCTTTGACCGCCTCGATCATCATCCGAAAGCTTTCATTGTTCTCGTTCACCGCACGGCGCAGCTCCATGATCGCCATCTGCTGACGCTTTTCCAGTTCCGCCTTCTCGCTGCGTGCCTGGTCGAGTTGATGCCGGTATAGAGCGATTTCCACGGTGGTACGCAGTTCCACCGGGTTCACCGGCTTCAGCATGTAACCGAACGGTTCGGTCTGCTTGGCCCGTTCGACCATCACGTCGTCGGCATGCGCGGTCAGATAGACGATCGCCGTCGGAAACATCTTCTTGAGCATGATGGCCGTCTGAATTCCATCGTGCGGACCCTTGATCCGGATGTCCATCATCACGAGATCGGGGCGCCGTTCCTGCGCGCGCGCGATGGCGGCCTCGGCGGAAGACGCGATCGCGTAGGCGTCATACCCCATTTCGATCAAACTCTCCTGCAAGTCCTTGGCGAGAATGATCTCGTCTTCGACGATGAGGATGGCCGGCCGCGCCGGAATGGCGGGCTTGGCGATTGCGGCGGATTCTTGTGCACTCATACGACGGACTCCAAGGGAAACGTGACTTGAAAGGTGCTGCCGGGACCACGGATGATCGCGAGGTGGCCATCGAGTTGCTCGACCAGATTCATCACCAGCTGCACGCCCAGCGACGTGAGGCTGTTCAGGTCCAGGGCGGGTGAAATGCCTATGCCATCGTCGCTTACCGACAAGAACACGGAGCGATCCGGCGCGAGTCGCAGCGCCACGCGGATCACCCCATGGGCGGCGTTCGGAAAGGCATGCTTCAGGGAATTGGCAACCAGCTCATTGACGATGAGGCCGCAGGGAATCGCCTGGGCCACCGGCAAAGACACGTCTTCCAAGTCGACTTCGAGGGTGACACGGCCCGGGAAGGTTCCCGCGGCGCTGAGGATCCGCGCCGCGAGATCGCGTGTGTATTTCGCAAACGGGACCTGCGCGTAATCGGCGGACTGGTAGAGCATTTCATGGATCTTGGCCATCGTCGTCACGCGCGACTGGCAATCCCGCAATGCCGCCCGGCTCGATTCGTCTTCGAGGCCCCGAATTTGCATGTTGATGAGGCTGGAAATGACCTGAAGATTGTTTTTCACACGATGGTGGATTTCCTGCAGCAAGGATTCACGTTCCTTGAGTTCCGAAGTGCGGGTCAGCATGCGCAGTTCGAGATCGTCGGCGACCGTGCGCAGTGCTTCGGCCGCGCGTTTTCTGTCGGTAATGTCGGCGATGGAACTGAGAACGAAATCACCGTCGGAGGTCTGCAGCGGATTGAGGCCGATTTCTATGGGCACCTCGGTGCCATCCTTGCGCAGGCCGTACAGTTCGCGCCCGGCGCCCATGGCGCGGGTCCTCGGATCGTCAAGAAATGCCTTACGCAGTCCGGGGTGCAGTGCCCGAAATCGCTCCGGCACCAGCATCTCGAGTCGCTGACCCAGCAGTTCCTCACGCGGGTAGCCGAACAGCGCTTCGATTTGCGCATTCGCAAGCACGATGATCCCCGCCGCGTTCGTCATCAGCATGCCGGTGGGCGCAGCCTCGAGCGCCACCCGGAATTGCTCCGTCGCCCGCTCGCGCTCCGTGATGTCGGTGCTGGTGGCGATCCATTGAATCACGTGACCACCGGCATCTTTTTGCGGTGCTGCCAGGCTCATAAACCGTCGATAGCTTCCATCGGCCCCGCGCAAAGGAAATTCCATTTCGAACGGTTCACCGGCGGCGATAGCGGCGTGCCATGTCACCAAGACGGTCGGCAATGTTTCGGGGTCGTGGAAGGCCTGCCACGCCCAGCCATCCGTTGCCTGTGGCGTGGTTCCGGTATAATCGTACCAACGCTGGTTGAACCAAATGCAATATCCGTCCGCGCGCACGATGAACGCCATCTGTGGAATGGCGTTGGCCAGCGAGCGGAAGCGCTCCTCACTCTCGCGCAGCGCCTCTTCCGTGCGTCTTTGCTCGGTAACGTCGAAGTTGACGCCGTGCATCGACATGCCGATCCCGTTGGCATCGCATAGGACGGCAGCGGATACCTTGATGTGCCGCGTCTCGCCGCTTGGCCGTATGATCCGGAATTCGGTGTCGAAATTGTCGCCGCTGGCGAGCGCGTCCCAGTGGATTTTTTCGGTGGCGCCGCGGTCCAGAGGATGCATGCTGCTGGTCCACAGTGCGTAGGGCTGATCTGCTTCCTCGCGTTCGCGACCGTAGAGCCTGAACATCTGGTCGTCCCACCGCGAGGTTCGAGTGACGGCATCGAAGCCCCAAAACCCCAGATTTGCCGCGCCCGATGCGATCGCGACTCGGGCATTGCTATCCAGCAACATCTGATTCGACGCTGCCAGCTGCTGAGTGCGTCGAGCGACGCGCGCCTCGAGCGAGGCATTCAAATCGATCACCTCGTGCTGGGCGACCGTACGCTCGCGAATCTCGTGCGCCAATTCATCGTTCGCGACTTGCAATGCTGCGGCTGTCGGAAAGCGCAGTGCGCTCGGAACGAGCTTGATGAGCAGGACGGCTGTCATGATGGAGGCGAGCGCGGTGACGACTTTGATGGCGCCCGAAAGCCAATACGCCGGATACCAGATCGTGACGATCTCCATCACGTGGGAGAGGCCACAGGCGACGATGAAGATCGCGAAGCTCAAGAATATCCAGGTAAAGCGCAAATCGGCTCGCTTGCGGACAAAGTAGAGCAGGGTAAAGGGGATCGTGAAGTAGGCGAGCGCGATCAATAAGTCGGACGCTACGTGAACGGCGAGGATGGACGGGCGCCACATGTAGCACATGCCGTGAGGCATGAAGCCGTCGGTCGAGAAGAGTCCTGCCGGATCGATCATTCGAACGCGCCCTGGTGAAGCCGTCGCCCCACGACGTAGGATGGAGACCGTAAAAGTGCGATGGCGGGGCCGCGAAAGCGAAGCTATTACGTTAAATTCGGAACTGCGGGGCAAGATTGGGCCTTTGTGAATCGTTTGGGCGGCCGTACCGCACAGTTTGCAGAGCACGCTGGACTCCCTGACGCTCGAAGCGGCGTTTTGCTGCGCCGCCGCGTTGCCGATCTCGCCGCGCCGTCAGCATCTGCGCCGCTGCAGTTATGAGTTTGGCGGCCGTTACCCTTGAGCGAGCGAAGCCAACCCCGCGACGAACATGCAGGGTTGCAGCCACCCCCCACAGCAGGCGAAAACATGGCAGCGATACTCAAAGTCTCCGCACAGACCGATCGCCGAACGCTGCTCGACTCGGTGAACTATCACCTGGAAGTAACGCTCGGCAAGACGTCCCCCGGCTTGGGACCGGAGGACTACCAGTTGGCGTTGGCACTGGCGATCCGCGAACCCATCATCCGCGCGATGAACGCCACCGAAGCGCGGGTTCGCGCGGCGGGTGCCAAGAAAATCCACTATTTGTCGATGGAGTTCTTGATCGGTCGACTGCTCGGCAACAACCTGCGCAATCTCGGCTTGTACGACACCTGCGCCGAGGTCGCGGCGGACTTGAGGCTGAACCTCACCGACATCCTCGAAACCGAATTCGACCCGGCTCTCGGCAATGGCGGCCTCGGCCGGCTTGCAGCGTGCTTCCTGGATTCGTTGGCGAGCCTCTCGTACGCCGGCTACGGCTACGGGATCAACTATCGATTCGGCCTGTTCAAGCAGTCGTTCGTCGATGGCTACCAGCGCGAGCAGCCGGATAACTGGGCCGCCCAGGGCACTCCTTGGCAGATCGAGCGACGCGATCAGAGCAGCATGATTCCGCTCTACGGCCGCCTCGAGGGCGGCTCCGCCAGCGACGGTGGCTACAACTCCCACTGGCTCGACTGGAAGTCCCTGGTCGGCGTGCCCTCGGATATCCCGGTGGTGGGGTTCGGCGGACATTGCGTCAATTTCCTGCGGCTGTATACGGCTCGCGCGCCGGACGAGTTCGACATGCAGATTTTCAACTCCGGTGACTATCTGCGCGCGATGGAGCAGCAGGTGGCGGCGGAGACCGTCTCCAAGGTGCTCTATCCGTCGGACTCGGATCACGCCGGCCGCGAGTTGCGCTTCGTGCAGGAATACTTCTTCGTGGCCTGCGCCCTGCGCGATATCGTCAGGCGGCATCTGCGCGACGGGCACCGTATCGAAGAGTTCGATCGGTACAATGCGATCCAACTGAACGATACCCATCCGACGATTGCCGTCGCCGAGCTCATGCGCACGCTCGTCGACGAGCATTCCATGGGCTGGGATGCCGCATGGACGATCACGCAGCGCAGCATCGCCTACACCAATCACACCTTGCTGCCGGAGGCGCTGGAGCGTTGGCCGACGACTTTGTTCGAGCGGGTCCTCCCGCGGCACCTCGAAATCGTTTACGAGATCAACCAAGACTTCCTGGCCGAGGTTGCCGCCCGGTATCCCGGTGACGATGGCAAAGCGCAACGCATGTCCATCGTGCAAGAGCATCCCCATAAAGAAATCCGCATGGCCCACCTGGCCATCGTTGCGAGCCATTCGATCAACGGCGTGGCCGAGATGCACTCCGAACTCGTCAAGACTCAGCTGGTTCCGGAGTTCTTCGCGCTTTGGCCGGAGCGCTTCAACAACAAGACCATCGGCGTGACCCCGAGACGCTGGCTGCTCAACTGCAATCACCGGCTCGCAGCCTTGATCTCGGAGGCGCTCGGCAGTGGCTGGATTGCGAACCTCGAGGAGCTGCAACGGCTGGAACCGCTCGCGCAGGATGCGAATTTCCTGGCGGCATTCCGCAACGTCAAATTGCAGAACAAGACCGATCTTGCGCGGCGGGTGCTCGAGGCCACGGGAGTCAGAATCGATCCGCAGTCCATGTTCGACGTGCAGATCAAGCGTATTCACGAATACAAGCGGCAACTCCTCAACGTACTGCACATCATTCATCTGTACTGCCGCATCACCGAAGACCAGATTCCGCCGGCGGTGCCGAAGACCTTCATCTTTGGCGGCAAGGCGGCGCCGGGATACCATCTCGCCAAGCTCATCATCAAACTCATCAACAGCGTCGCGGCGACCGTAAACGCGGACCGGCGGGTCGGAAAATCCCTGCGGGTCGTGTTTTATCCCGACTACAAGGTGTCGGTCGCCGAGGCCATCGTACCGGCGGCGGACCTGTCGGAGCAGATCTCGACGGCGGGCTACGAGGCCTCGGGTACGGGGAACATGAAGCTCGCGATGAACGGCGCTCTCACGATCGGCACGCTCGACGGTGCCAACGTGGAGATCGCCCGGGCCGTCGGCGAGAAGAACATCTACGTCTTTGGCCTGACCGCGGCCGAAGTCCTGACCGTACGGCAGGCAGGCGGCGCGCAGCACGAGATTTACGCAGCCAATCGCGACGTGCGCCGGGTCATCGCGCGCCTGCTCGACGGCACATTCTCGCGGGAGGGCACGCAGCTGTTCGTGCCGATCGTGCACGCGCTGTTGGACCACGGCGATCATTACATGCATCTCGCCGATTTCGCCGATTACACGGCCAAGCAGGAACAGGCGTCCCGCGACTTCCGCGACCCGGAAGCGTGGAGCGCACGCGCGCTGCTCAACGTGGCGCGCTGCGCACAGTTCTCCAGTGACCGTACGATCCGGGAATACGCCGACGACATCTGGAACATCGAGCCGGTCGTCTGAATTTAAAGGAGCTGCAGACGTGCTGATGGAAAACGCCAAGCTGGGAAACTGTCTCGTGATCGGTCTCAAGGAGAAAAGACTCGACGCGGTCATCGCCGCGAGCTTCCGGGATGCGCTCATCGCACAGATCGATCAAGGGGAGCACCACATCGTTCTCGACATGGGTTGCGTCAACTTCATGGACAGCAGCGGGCTCGGCGCCGTCGTGTCCGTACTCAAGCACGTGGGTGAAGACGGAAGCCTGCACCTCTGCGGTGTGACGCCGGGCGTGATGGCGGTGCTCAGGCTCACTCGGATGGATCGAGTGCTGAGATGTTTCGAGACCGCCGAGGCCGCCGTCGTCGGCTGATCGACTCCGCCCGCGCTTGCCATGCTTGCAATGATCATCAGACCTCCTGACGCAGCGCTTCATTGGGTCATTCCGGCGACGCTCAGCGACGCCCGGACGGCCACTCAACAGGTCGAGCGTCTATGCAGCCGGTTCGGCGAAGCGGATCGTGCCTTGTACGGCACCGCGGTCATGGAACTCCTGGTCAACGTCGTGAAGCATAGCTATCGCGATGCGCCGGGCGCGACCATCCGCATTCGCATGGTTCCCGGATCTCATTCGGTCGAACTCATCATCGAGGACACCGGTATCGGGATGTCGCCGGAATTGTTCGCCGCCGCGCCGTCCGCAGTCCGGTTCGACGCCGCCGATCGGTCGAACATTCCGGAAAGCGGCTTCGGAGTTGCCATCGTGAAAGCGGTCATGGACTCGGTGAAGCTTGAAAGGGATGGCGGCGTCAACCGTCTGACAGCGGTGCGTCGTTGGGTGCGATGACCCCGCCTGCCGCGTCGACGTCCGCGCTGCCGGAACTTGAACGTCTGCGCCGCGAGGCGATGCTGAGCGGCGAATTGATTCGGGCGCTGCGGCTTGCGAAGGACGGGCGCGAAGAACTCGCGCGGCAGCATGCAGTACTGATGGCGCAAACGAGCGACGAGCTGCAAGACCGTGTCGCGGACTTGATGGGGCTGCTGGCTGCGGCGCCCGGTGCGGACATTGCCGCAACTGCACACGATGAGGCCGTCATCGGGCGGCGCCTGCGCGGCTTGGAGGAGATGACCGGCAACCTGGCCGACTACAGCGCCGCGAGATCGGGCACGCTGATCATGGCGCGTGAGCATTTGAATCTTCGCCACTGGTTGCTGCACTTCGTGCGTTGCTACGAAGCGCCAGGCAGTGCGGCTTGCGGTTCGCTGCGGGTCGAGCTGGCAGCGAATCTCCCCCAGCGTGTGATCACCGATCCCGCGCGACTGCGCAAAGTTCTCGCGCACCTGGTCGACGAGCAGATGGCGGCGGCGGACTCCGCGGCAACGACTCTCCGCGTGACCGCCGAGTACGCCCCGGCAGGCAGTTCTCCGGCTGATTCCCCGGTCGAGTGCAGGGTCATTTTCTGTCTGTCTCGCAAGGATTCCGACGCGGCGTGCAACCCCCTTGCCGTCAGCGTTCGGACGAATGCAATGCTTCAGTCCGCGCTCAGCGTATTGCTGTACGAACTCATGGGCGCAAGCCGCACGGCGATCGATGCCGACGGCTCCGCGCGGCTTGCCATGCTGACGGTGCCCATGCAGATCTCGCCGGACCAGGCACGTACCGAGGACGGTCAACGCACTGATTCCGATCCGGCGGCCCGGATCGCATCCCACGTCCCGCAAGCTAACTCCCCGCGCTCGGTGCCGCCGCGCGAACGCCGCGTGGGGGCTTTTCCAGAGACGGCGATCGACTTTCTCTATTTGGATCGCCAGCTCGGTTCCCTCGCGAGCGAGATACTCGAGCGGACGGCACCGGCCTTCCTCGCTCGGGCGGCCGGACGGATGGCGGATCTGTGCGTGGCCCACGATCTCAAGGATCTCGGCTGGATGCGCAGTCTGGCACATGCCTGGAAGTCATCCGCCATGGTCGTGGGTGGACAGCGACTGGCGTGCCTGCTCGCCGCGATCCAGAGGCAAGCCGCTGCCGGCCGACTCGTGGGTGACGGACGAATCCTGCAGGTCCGCGATGCGCTCGCGTTGCTGGTACGCGAGCTTGAGTCGAGGACCGGCCGAGCCTTGACCCTCGACCGGCATTCGGGCACCGGCGCCATGCCGTTGGCGGCTGCATCTATCGCGCGGCCGGTTCTGCTCGTGGAGAGTGAACCGGACCAGGCCGCCTATTGGACCGTGCTGCTCTCGCGCGTGGGATTCCAGGTGCTCACGGCCGCGAGCCTCGCAGTCGCGAACGACATGTCCGTGACGGCGCCCCGCATCGTCATTTGCAGCTCCGTGGTCGCCGACGGGCGCGGTATCGATTTCTTCGCCATGCTGCGTCGGCGGAAGGAGTTCGCGCTCGATTATTTGATCTTGTTGACCAGCAGTTTTGGCGAAGAAGACATCATCGAGTCGTTGCGCGTAGGCGCGAACGACTGCCTCGACAAGGAAGCCTCGTACGGCGAGGTCCGCGCGAGACTCGGCCTCGCCGAGAGAGTGGTCTCGCTGAACGCAGCGCTGCATGAAAAGAGTGCGCAGCTCAGCGAGTCATTGAAAGTGATCCAGACGGAGCTGCAAGCGGCGGCACGATTGCAAGTGGCGATCCTGCCCAAGGCATTGGACACCCACGGAGTGAAGATTCGGACATTCTATCGGCCCAGCGAGACGCTCGGCGGAGACATGCTCGGCCTAGCCGTCGTGGACGAGGAACGAATCGCATTCGGGCTAATCGATATTGCCGGTCACGGCACGACGTCCGCGCTTATCTCCTGCAGCGTGATCCGCGAAATGATGGATCGCATGGTCGTATTGCTGCAAGACGGATCCGCCGCGGGCGCAGACCTGTGCAGCCGGCTCGTGATCGAAGAGCTGAACCGCCGCTACTGTGGTTTGGGACTACCCGGCTTTTATTTCACCGCGCTGGCCGGCGTGCTCGATCTTGGGCGGCGCACGGTGGGCTATTGCCAGGCGGGACATCCGAGCCTCCTGTCATACCAATGCGGCCGCGGTTGGACCATCCTCGAGAACTCAGGATTCCCGGTTGGCCTTTTGGCGGACGCGCAATACACGCATACGCGCATCGACTTGGCGCCGGGCCAGACGTTGATCGCCATATCGGACGGACTGCTGCGTCCCCGTGCCGATGACCCCGGCGGCAATCGCGAATTGCTGCAGTTGCTTCGCCAGTCTCCGCACACGCCTCAATCCATCATGAGTCGACTCGCAGATTTCGCGGCTCGGACGCGAGCGGATGAGCGGGACGATCAGAGTGCAATGCTGATTGCCTTTGGCGACGGCCCGGAGATTCAACACCCACGGAGACATTGCCAATGAGCCCAGAGACTTTGCCCGAGCACTCGCAAGAAGTGCGCCTGCCGAATGCGGAACCTTACAGGGCGCTGTTCGAGTGTGCGCCCGTGGGCATCCTCATCGGCAGTGCCGAGGGTACCTGCGTCGACGCGAATCGGAGCATGTGCCGGATGTTGGGTCTCACTCACAAGGAACTCGTGGGCCTGAGCCGATCGGACTACGTCGCCGCAAGGCCGATTCCCGACGGCACATCGAGCCCCGATGCGATCGGAGATTCTTCGGCTTCGAGGGAAGTCCTGCAGTTCGTGCGCAAAGATGCATCTACATTCGAGGCGGAGACGCTCGCCACGGTCATGCCCGACGGCACCCGGCTGATGTTCGTTCGAGATACCGCCGAGCGCAAGCGGGAGGATACGCGCGTTCGCCGGCTGATCGACTCCAACGTCCAAGGCGTGTTTTTCTGGGACATGAACGGCGATATCTTGACTGCAAATGACGCATTCCTCGGCATCGTGGGATATACCCGACAGGATCTCGAGGCCGGGCTCATCGACTGGCGGGCGATGACTCCCGTGGAATGCGCGGATCTCGACCGGCACGCCCTCGAAGAACTCGCCACCAAATGCATCTGTACGCCGTTTGAAAAAGAATTCATTCGCAAGGATGGCAGCCGCGTGCCGGTGCTCCTGGGCTCGGCCAAATTCGCGGACAGCCCGCACGAAGGCGTGTGCTTCGTGCTCGACATCACGGCGCGCAAGCAGGCGGAGGACGACCACGCCAGGCTCAATCAACATCTGCGCGATCAGCATTTCTACACGCGCTCGCTGATCGAATCCAACATCGACGCGCTCATGACGACCGATGCGTCCGCGATCATCACCGATGTCAATCGACAGATGGAGGCGCTCACCGGGTGCACCCGCGACGAATTGATCGGCGCCGCATTCAAGGGCCTGTTCACCGACTCGGCGCGCGCGGAGGATTGCATCAATCGCGTGCTGCGCGAAGGCAAGGCCACCAATTACGAGCTGGCCGTGCGCGCCAGGGGCGGCAAGGTCACGGTGGTTTCTCTAAACGCAACCACCTTGTACGACCGTCACCGGCGGCCGCTCGGAGCCTTCGCCGCCGCACGCGACATGACCGAGCACAAGCAACACGAAGAAACACTGCGCGCGGCAATCGAGGAGGCCGAACGCGCGAATCGCGCGATTCTCGAGCTGAACGCGACTCTGGAGCAACAGGTTCTCGAACGAACCGCCACGTTGGCGGCGGCACGCGATCAACTGAGGAAATCGAATGAGCGGTTTGCGATCGCCGCCGATTCGGCCGGCATCGGCATCTGGGAATTTGACATCGTCGGCAACTCGCTCGTCTGGGATGACTGGATGTATCGCATCCATGGCCTGGCGCGCGGTCCCGATACGGAGCCGTACCTCCTTTGGGCGAACAGCCTCCACCCGGACGACCGTGCGCGATGCGAGGCGCAGATCATGTCCGCGGTACGCGGCGAAGGCGAATTCGACACGGAATTCCGCATCGTTCGACCAAACGGTGAGATCAGGCACGTGAAGGCCGCCTCGCGGACCTTGTACGCCGCCGACGGCAGCGCGCTCAGGATGACAGGCGTGAATCTGGACGTCACCGAACAGCGGCGCGCCGAGCAAGCCCAGAGCGCGCGTGACTGATGTCCGTGGGTCCTTTAGTCCGCCTCGATCGCGTTCTCTGCCCGCGTCAAATTCGCCAATGCGGCTTTCTGCTTCGCGGTGAGCTTGGCGCAGACGAGATCGTACGACAGCGAGACGAGGCGTTTGATCTCCTTGACGGGCACGTCCGCGTCCAGGCGGACGCTGATCCAAAAGCGCCGGTCGAGATGCGAGCGATGGCCGATCCCGGTGTAATCCTTGCGGAGGATGGAAATCAAGATGGGATCGCATTTCAGGATGACGTCCTCGACGCCGCGGAGGGATAAAATGGCGAACATCTTGCCCATGACCTTGTAAATGACAGCCAGCGGGGGCGATTGCGTGCGAGGGGTGAACGCACGCCCCGCGGCGCCCGGCTGCGACTCGATCCAAGCCTTGACGGTGGCGGTGCGCTTGCCGAGCTTTGCGGCGTGGGCCTCGGGCGGAGGGCCAAACAGGCTGATTGCAGTCACGCGCTTGTCCTTCACGGATTTCATCTTCCGCACCCCCCACGGTCTGTTCGATCATTTTAACCCGATTGTCGTCTCTTGCCACTTGCGCTGTAACGCTGGCGCCCGCGGACTCACTATGGCTGCGTACCACGAATTCAAACCCTTTGGATCACAGGAGCTGAACCATGTCCGACGCACTTTCCGGCAAGACGATCACCGCGGTCAGCAAGAAGAATCTGAATCTGGACGAGATCGTGGATCTTGTCCGGGTGACGTTTCAAAAAACGGGATGTAACACCTGCACATCGGGCGGTCATTTCGTACTCCGTCAGGAGACGGAGTTGACGATCAGCCCGAATGCGCAGGTGACGATCACCTGAAGCGGGCAGGCGGAAGCTTCGTAGCATCGTCGATGAACAGCCCGCGCGAACTGGGTGTCGGTGTCGTCTACACGCCCAAACTCGCGCGGCTCCTCGATCTGAGTCTGGTCGACGTGCTGGAGATCGAGCCGCAAATGTTCTGGCGCTCGACCGGCGATGCCGACGATCCGATTCACATCGATCGCGCCGCGTTCGCGGAGCTGCGGGCGATGCCGCACACCAGGCTCGTCCACAGCGTCTCCCTGCCCGTCGCCAATGGCGAGCCGCACGCCGCGACCGACCTGCTGCGACTGCGAGAGAGCATCGCAGCCCTGGGTGCTCCCTATGCGAGCGAACACTTGAGTTTCAACCGATTTTCCGCGGAGTGCCGGCAGGCTTGGACCGGCTTCTTCCTGCCCCCGCGCCAGGACGCCCGCGGCGTGCAAATCGCCGCGGCGCGCATCGACGAAATGCGGCGCGCCGCCGGCGTTCCGATCGCCTTTGAGACCGGCGTGAACTACCTGCGTCCCCGGCACGGCGAAATGTCCGAAGGCAGCTTTTTTCGCGGGATCGCCGAGGCGGCGGACTGCGGCATCGTGCTCGATCTGCACAACCTGCTGGCCAATGAACGCAACGGCCGATGCTCCGTCCGCGCCGTGTTCGACGAGATACCCCGCGAGCGGGTCTGGGAAATCCATCTGGCCGGCGGCATGAACTACCGGGGCTATTGGTTGGATTCGCATAGCGGTCTGATCGAGGAACATTTATGGACCACGGCTCGTGCGGTCGTCGGTGCCTGTCCCAACCTGCGCGCAATCGTCTTCGAAGTCATGGACCAATACATCGACGAACATTCGCGCGAAGCATTGCGCGGCGAAGTCCGGCGCCTGCGTGCGCTCTGGGACGCGCGGCGCAGACCGGCCCACATTCCGCCCGGCCCGCGGCCACCGCCGCGTCCGCGCCTGCGCATCGAGCCGCCCCCGCCGAGCAGCGAACGCCACGAGCAGACGCTCGGCGCACTGGCGGTCGGTCGAACGCCCCGCGACCCCGACCCTGAGCTCGTCGCGGATCCGGCGGCGGCCCTCTATGAGGATCTCGTGGCGAGCATGCGCGAGGGCGCGCTCTACGACACCATGCCGTTCCTGCTGCGATTGCTGCAGGCATCGATCGGTCCCCGGGCGACGCTCGCGCTGATGGCGAACTTCCGTGCGCAGGTGCTGCCCGAAGAATTCCGTGCCGACGAGGCGCGGGGATTCCTGCGCTATGTCAGGCAGCAAGACCTGTGCATCGAGCATCTCAACGAGATCCTCGATTTCGAGGACGCCGCCATCGCAGTTGCGTGCGGGATCGATCGGCGCACGGTCGCTTTCGATTGCGATCCCGCAGCGCTCCTCGCAGCGGTCGTCGACAGGATGCCTTCCCCGGAGCTTGCGCGCGGACGCTTCCAGGTGGAGCTTTCGCGCAGCGGCCTACGGATCGGGCGCCGACCCTAGTCCGCGCGCATCGCGCGGGTGAGCTCGCAGCGCACCGGATCGGTGTTGATGGCACGGGTCAGGCCCACCCAGGGTTGCCGTGCGGTATCATGAATGCCGGCGCGGAGGACTGACATGAAATTCATAGCGGTGGCGGCGACATCGGAACTCGCGAATGGCGCGATGAAGGCCGTGGACATCGACGGGCAGGAGCTGTTGCTCGCCAAGATCGAAAACTCTTATTACGCCGTGTCACGGCGTTGCACGCACATGGCCGAAAATCTATGTCACGGCAAGCTGGACGGCCGGATCGTGACCTGTCCCCGGCACGGCGCGCGCTTCGACCTCACGAGCGGCAAGGCGGTCGGCAAAGCGAAACTGCTGTTCATGTCGACGACTCCCGCGGATCTAGGCACGTATCCGGTCAAGATCGAGGGCGTGGAGGTCTTGATCGGGCTGCCGTGAGCGCGCCGGACACCGGGGACGCCGAACCAACTACGTCGCATGCATACCTCGCGAAGCTCCCCGCCGTTAACGACTAGGGTCCAGCGAGCAAGTAGTAAAGCGTGCCCGCGACGAAAATCGTGACTGGCAGCGTCAATACCCAGGCGATGACGATGCGTGACACCATTTTGTATTGCAAACCCGCTCCGGAGACCACCATCGTTCCGGCGATACCGGAGGTCACGATGTGCGTCGTGCTGACCGGCAAACCGCTGAAGCCCGCTGTGCCGATCAACGCGGCAGAGACGAGTTCCGCCGAGGCGCCCTGAGCCGGCGTCAGGTGAACGCTACCCAGGCGCTCACCCAAGGTCGTGACGATGCGCTTGTACCCGAGCATCGTCCCGATGCCGAGGCACACCGCACTCAACAGCCGCACCCACGAGGGCGCATATTCGACCGGCTTTCCCAGACGCCCGGCCAGGTCGTGCGCCATCTTTTTCTGCTCCGCGTCGATTCCTTTGGCTTCCTCGACGTGCTGCAACTGCGATATCACCTGATATACGTCGTTCCGTACCGACGCCCGTTGTCGTGCGAGCGGCTGATTCGGTCCCACTGCGAGCCGCGGGTGTTCGCCGTTCGGATCGGTATTGCCCTGTTCAGCCTGCCGCTCGATGGCGCCGGCAATGCCGATGGTCGTGTCCTTTTGATCGTCGCCGTAGCGCCGAATCAAGGGCTCCGCATCGCGGACGATGCCCGCGATTTCGTGCAACGAGAGATGTGAATCGGGATTCAGTGCATAGGTCGCCGGAAACAGGCCGATGATGGTCAGCATGATCAGCCCGATGCTCTTTTGTCCGTCGTTCGTTCCGTGCGCGAAGCTCACGCCGCTGCAGGTCAGGATCAGCACGCCGCGCATCCACCAGATCGGCGGTTTGTCCTTGACCGGTTGATATAGGTGCTCGTCGTGCAGATACCGGCGGCACAGCCAGTAAAGCGCGCCGGCCAGCAGGAAGCCCAGAATGGGTGACAACGCGAGCGCCTCGAGAACCTTCCAAAGCTGTGCCCAGTGCACGCCTTCTGCGACGCTTCTCGAGCGCACCACGGCATTGCCGACCGCCACGCCGATCAGCGAGCCGATCAGGCAGTGCGAACTCGAATTGGGCAGACCGAACCACCAAGTACCGATGTTCCAGGCGAGAGCCGCGGTGAACAGGGAGACCAGCATCGCGACTGCGGGTCCGCCATCGGGGGGCGACAGCACCTCGGGTGGCAGCAACTCCACCAAAGCGTACGCCACGGCGATGCCACCGATCATGACGCCGAGAAAATTCATGAAGCCGGACAACACCACGGCCCAGCCGGGCGCAAGCGACTTCGTATAGATGACGGTTGCGACCGCATTGGCGGCATCATGAAAACCGTTCGTCGCCTCGAAGGCGATGACCATGAGCAACGCAAAGATCAAGAGACCGAAGGCCAGCGCCGAGGCTGGATCGAGTTGGCTCAGCATGCTTGTGATCCGCCCGATGGAGCAAGGGATCATTCCCGCGATCGCGGCGTCGGTCGAGTCTTGCAACCCCGCGCTCAGGGTCAGAAGAGCCTGACTCGTCCGTTCACACGATTATGACAGCCCGATGACGGCGGGTCTTGTTGCGATGCTGCCGCTCGGTCGTTGCGGCGACCACCGCGCGGGGACGCGGGCGGGGGTCGCAGCGCCGGCGACGGTGGTGGCGGACGGGGCGACGGCGGCGGCGGCCATTGATGCGCGGGACGCGAAACCGCCGTTGCGAGGCTCCCGGCCGCAGCGCCGGAAGGGTTCAGGCCAGGGATCTAGTTTTCGATGGCGGGGGAGGGCACGTTGCGCAGAGCGGTCCAGGCGGCCGCCGAAAAAACCAGCACATTGGCGACGATGACCGGAACGGCGTCGATCAATACGCCATAGGTGATCCAGAGCAGGGCGCCGCCCATCTGCACACCGCGCAACAGCGCGGGCTTGCGAAAAAAATACGAGCCGACGAAGACGGCGGTCGCGGTCCAGCCGAGCAACTGAATCGCGACAGGGCTCATACTGCGGCCGCCTGCGCACGCTCATGCAGCGCCAGCAACTCGCTGATCTTCACCCGATCGGTTCGATCGCGCTCCCATTCGTTGAGCGTCAGTCCATACGACTCGAACAAATCGCGGATGCTGCCCGTTCGCCAATGCAGCAGCTGATCGAGGATCGGGACCATGATGCTGAAGGCGTTGTCGCTCAACACCGTGCTCTTCGCGATTCTTGCCAGCTGCTTGTTTTCCGACACGGCAATCGTAAACCCGTCGTGGTTATTGACGTGCAGCATGACGTGCACGTCGGAGCTGCCGTCGCCGACGTAGATCACGCGGTCGGGAGAGACTGCGAGCCGGCCGGCGAGTTCCTCGATGACGGCGACCTTGCCGTAGCCTGCGGGAACTCGCTTGACCGCACGGACCTCGCCCGTGTTCGGATCGAACTCAAGTTCCGTGCCATAAATGTTCTCGGGAGCCACGATGCCGTCCAGCGCCGACATCACGATTTCCCGCGGGGCCGCCGAAATCACGAAGAAGGAAAACTCGTAACCCTCGGTGCCTCGTCTCATGAAGTCGACCAATGCGGGTATCGCGCTCTTGAGCCGCACGCGCCGGCCGACTTCGACGAGATGTTCCCGCCGGACCCCGCGAAACTCAGGATCGTGACGGATCAAGTAGGCGAGTTCTCCGCCCTGCTGAACGAGGTTCGATTGCGCGAGGCCCGCCACCCGCTCTTCGAATCGTTCGATGCCCAGCATCTCGCTCAATACGAGTCCCGAGTCCTTGAAACTCAAGGTCTGGTCAAAATCCGATGCGAGCAGATAGTGTTTCGACGGTATGGCTGTCATGGGACTTGAATCTCCGGGCGGTCTCACAACGCAAGACTTCGTTCGTCATAATCCGGCAAGCGGCCGGGAATGTCAGGCGACAAAAAACTCCAGTGCCACGAATTCTTTTCATCTCATCCAGGCGCGAAACTGTGACGTACGGCCCGCCGGAGAGAGTAATGCTTGGGAAACAACGCGTTGCCGGGGTTTTGCGGCGAGCTCAGGCCTGCTCTCGACTCTTCTTGGTACCGCGGTCGAGCAGGCGTGCAATCCCCCCGCCCAATTTCACGAGTGTCGACATGGTGGAGGGGGGCAGGACGATCATCCGCTGCCGTCGTCGCGGCTGAGCTCGACGCGCTGCCGCAGCGCCGCCGCTGGCGGGTCCCGTCACCCGTCATCGGCACCGACCACGAGCGGATGTCAAGCGCGCGGACTTTCATCACAGTTTCCAACCGTCGGGTTCAGCCTGTTCACAGTTCTTCGCTCCGGGCGGTGTTTCACCCTACAGCCTCGAGGCCCACCCCTAAAGTTTCCGAATGCATATCCGCTAAGCATGACGTGACCTTCGGCCGGGGTCGATCGCACGGAGTGCGTAAAGTGTTCAATCTTTGGCGGAAAAATTCAGCGACTGCGCGCAGGACCGCCCTGGTCGAGACCGGCGAGGGCTGCGCGATCGCGACGACGGAACGCATCGACGGCGGCCGCTTTCGCTTGCTCGCGTGTGAGTCCGTCGCGGCGCCCGCGGGCTCGCGCGCCGCGATCATCGCCGATTGGCTCGCGTGCGATGCACATCGCCATGGACCCATCGGCAGTCTGCTCGATTCGGCCGACTATCAACTGCTTCTCGTCGAGAGCCCCGATGTGCTGCCGGCGGAGATGAAAGCCGCCGTGCGCTGGCGCCTCAAGGACAGCCTCGACTTCCCGCTCGAGGAAGCGGTCGTCGACGTGTTCAATATTCCCGAGCCCGCGCGCCGCACGGGCTCGAAGATGATGTACGCGATTGCCGCCCGGACGGCCGCGATCGCCAAGCAGACGGTGATGCTGAAGTCGCAATCCACGCGCTTCGACGTGATCGACATCCCGGAACTGGCGCTGCGCAACCTCGCCGCGCAACTGCCGGAGGCGGCCGACGGGCTGATTTTACTGTGGTTGAAGGCCGATTCCGCCCAGCTGCTCGTCATCAAAGGGCGCACGCTGTATCTCGCGCGCGACGTGCAGTTCTCGCAACGTCCCAATGCCGGGGACGAGGAACAAGCGAATGTCCAGGCAATCGCGCTGGAACTGCAGCGTTCGATGGACTACTTCGAAAGCCACTACGAACAAGCGCCGCTCGGCACTCTGATCATCGGGCCGCCCGATTGGACTGCGCAGGCCCTGACCGAGCAGCTTGCGAGCCAGACCGCGATGCGAATTCAAGCACTCAGCGTGGATCGCGTCCTCGAACTGCCCGCGGGGCTCGCGGCGCCGGACGGGCGCGCCTTGCTCGCGATCGGCGCCGCCATGCGCGACGAACACCGGCAGCTCTGACATGTTCCAGCAGGTCAATCTCTATCAACCGATTTTCCGCGAGGAGCGCAAGCTGTTCTCGGCCACGGCGATCTGCACCGGGCTCGGGATCGTGACCGCCGGTCTCGTGACCATCACCTGCGTTTCCTGGTGGCAGGTGATCTCCCTGAGCCGGCAACTCGACGGCGTCGCCGCGCAGGAACGCGGTCGCGCGGGCTTGAACGCGGCGTCGCAACAGCTGTTCGAGCATGGCGAAACGGAGCAGACCCTGAGCGCGCACGTGCAGACGCTCGCGCTCGCGCTCGAACGTCGCCAGCGCGTGCTGCGCTTTCTCGCGAGCGGCGAGGCCGGCTCGAATCAGGGTTTCGCAACCCGTCTCGAGGCCCTGGCACGCGAGCAAATCGACGGTCTCTGGCTCAAGGGGGCGACGTTCACGGCCGAACCGGGGCGGTTCGCGCTCGCCGGCAGCGCCATCAACGCAGAACTCGTGCCGCGCTATCTCGCCCGCCTCGCCAACGAGCCGGCGCTGGCCGGCGCCAAGGTCGACTCCCTCGAGATCCGCGAGCCCAAGGCGACGGAGCCACGCAGCGGCGACGACAAGTCCCCGCCCACCGGTCGCATCGACTTCATCGTTTCCTCGGCGCCGCAAACGCCCGGTAACGACGTGCGTCTCGCCGCGACGAACGCAGCGCCGGCCTCGCCATGAAGCGCTGGCATCTGCTGCTCGCCCGCATCAATCGCGCCAGTCTGCGGGAGCGCGGGCTGCTGTTCGCCGCGGGCGTCTTGGTGCTCATCACCCTGTGGCAGCAGGCGCTGATGCGCCCGATCGATGCGCGCCGGCTACGGCTTGCCACGGCGCTCGCCGAGAGTCAGGAGCGGGTCAACAAGCCGGCGGGCGATCGCGGCCCGGGCGGGGTCGCCGACGTGTACGTCGGTCTGCGCACGCGCGAATTGAGTTTGACGACGGCCATCGCAGCGGCCGATCAAGCGCTCGCCGAAGCCCAGCGCGGCATGATCGCGCCGAAGCAGATGGTCAAGGTGTTGACCGACGTACTTGCCCGTCAGGACCGAGTGCAGTTCGTTCTGCTGCGCAACCTCCCCGTCGAGGCACTGTTACCCACCCTGAAGCAGGCCGACGCGCAGACGCCGGAGTCGGGCGGCCCGTACCTGCACCCGATCGAACTCGTCTTGCGGGGGAACTATCTCGATGTGCTCGCCTACCTGCGGGAACTGGAAACCGCGCAGCAGGGCTTTCAATGGCGCCGGTTCGAGTACACGAGCGGTGAATCGGGCCAGGAATATCGCATTCAGTTCACGACCTTGTCGATGGACTCGAACTGGCTGGGCGTATGAAGCGACTCGTTGCCGCCGTCGCGCTCTGCGGCTTTGCGGCCTGCGCTTTCACGCAGGAGCTCAAAGATCCGACGCAACCGCCGCTCACGGCGGCGGTCACACACCGGCAGGCCGCCGCGCCAAGGCCGCGCGTCACGGCGATTTTCATCTCCGCCAGGCGGCGCGTCGCCACCTTCGACGATCGGCCGGTGCATGTCGGCGATCGTGTCGGCGACTGCATCATCGAGGAGATCACGAGCGCCGGCGTGCGCTATCGGTCCCGGGGCCTATCCTCATTCGCGGCGCTTACGGCCGCCGCACCTTAACGATGGACGCCACGAGGATTCGCTCAAGATGAAACGCCTGATCCACCCCTTCGCCGCCACGCTGCTGCTGGTGTTTTGCGCGAACCTGTACGCCGCCGACGAGGAACCGCGCTTCGACGTGGCGGTCGTGGGCGCGCCGGCCCGGTCGTTCTTCGTGAGCCTGGTGCATGACACGCCTTACAACCTGGTCGTTGCCCCGGACGTCGGCGGCACGATCAGCCTCGACCTGAAGCACGTCACGGTCGGCGAGGTGCTCGAAATGACGCGCGAGCTCTACGGCTACGAATATGAAAAGCTCGCCGGCGGCTGGCTCATCCTGCCGGCAAGTTTCCAGACGCGGATGTTCTACGTCAATTACCTCGATCTCGAGCGCACCGGCACTTCGCGCACGCGCATCACCTCCGGCCAGTTGACCCAGAGCGGCAATAGTTTCGGGAATTCCGCGGGCGGCGGCGCCGGCGGCGGTGGCGGCGGCCAGGCCAATGCGGTCGTGGATCCGTCCAGTCCGACCGGGCCCTCCGGCGCCGCGAGCCGTTACAGCGGCTCGCAGACGGGTACCACGGTCGACACCCGCTCGAAGGTCAACTTTTGGCAGGAACTCGAGGCTTCGCTGCACGAGATGATGCCGAACGACCGCGACCACAACGTCGTCGTCAACGCCGAAGCGGGGGTGATCGCGGTGCGTGCGATGCCGAAGGAGCTCAACGACATCGCCAAGTTCCTGAAGAAAATCCAGAGCACGGCATCGCGGCAGGTGATCCTGGAGGCGAAGATCATCGAGGTGGACCTCAACAACGACTATCAGGCGGGAATCAACTGGTCCTCGATGCTGACGAGCGCCGGCGGTACGAACTATTTTGCCGGCACGTCCTCGCCCTCGTCGTTCACCGGCAACTTGCTGGCGCCCTCGGGCCCCACGGTCACGGTCGGGCCCGGTAATGCAGTCACGGGTCTCGTCAGCAACACCCTGGGCGGCGCGTTCACGTTCGCGCTGAATGCGCGTGACTTCAATGCCTACGTGAATCTGCTGCAGGTCCAGGGCAATACCCGCGTCCTGTCGAGCCCGCGCGTCTCGACCCTCAACAACCAGAAAGCCGTGATCAAATCCGGATCCGATCAATTCTTCGTCACCAACGTGCTCAGCAACACCGTGACTTCGACCGCGAGTTCGACCAACAACTCGGTGGAACTGACGCCATTTTTCTCGGGCGTCGCGCTCGACGTCACGCCGCAGGTCGACGATGACGGCACGGTCATCCTGCACATCCACCCGACCGTGAGTGCGGTCACCTCGCAAAACTTGAGCGTCACCGTGCAGGGCACGACCGATACGCTGCCGCTCGCGCTCAGTCAGATCCGCGAAT
>Ga0116226_10001001_pt1 | contig 24612 bp, 25 predicted proteins | sample S1TSphfallax_FD_89692 | JGI IMG/M metagenome (GOLD analysis project Ga0116226, IMG submission 89692) | Host-associated microbial communities from peat moss isolated from Minnesota, USA - S1T2_Fa - Sphagnum fallax MG | ecosystem: Host-associated > Plants > Peat moss > Unclassified | place: USA... | reverse complement strand
GAGGAGCGCCAGGGATTGAAGGTGGCCTGTGTCGAGGAGGTGGCGTGGCGCATGGGGTTCATCGATGCCGAACAGCTCAAGAGCCTCGCGAAACCATTGTTGAAAAGCGGTTATGGCGAATATCTGCTGCGCATCATGCGCGATGATCACCAGCCATGAAGTTCATTCCGACGTCCATCGACGGACTAATCCTGATCGAGCCCCAGGTCTTTGGCGACGATCGCGGGTTTTTCATGGAGACCTGGCACGGCGCGAAGTTCAGCGCGGCGGGAATCGACGTCCGTTTCGTGCAGGACAACCACAGCCGCTCGACGCAGTGGACATTGCGTGGCATGCACATGCAGGTGGAGCATACCCAAGGTAAGCTCGTACGGGTCACATCCGGATCGGTGTTCGATGCGGTCGTCGATCTACGGCTCGCGTCGCCCACCTACGGCAAGTGGTGGGGCGGGGAGCTGTCCGACCGGAATCACCGGATACTGTGGGTGCCGCCCGGATTGGCGCACGGCATGCTCGTGACGTCCGAATCCGCGGACTTTCTTTACAAGTGCACGGACATCTACAGCCCGGCTCACGAGCGCACCCTGGCGTGGGATGACGCGACCGCCGCAATCGCATGGCCGTTACCGTCGGGCGTGAAGCCCAAGTTGTCGGCGAAAGACCTGGTCGGCAAGAGTTTTGCCGATATCGAGAAGTTTTGATGAAGGTCTTGGTACTGGGCGGTGGCGGCCAGGTCGCGCGCGCCGTCGCGGCTTGTGCGCCGGCATTCGCCAGCGTCGTCCTCAAGACGCGCCGCGATCTCGATATCGCCGACGACGCGGCCGTCACGCAAGCCGTGCGGCCCGGGGATTTCGACTGGATCGTCAACGGGGCTGCCTATACGGCGGTCGATCTCGCCGAGAAGGAGGTCGACGCCGCCCGCAGGATCAATGACGCGGCCGTTGGTGTTCTCGCGCGGGCGGCGGCGGTTTCCGGGTCACGCTTGCTGCACATCTCAACGGACTTCGTCTTCGATGGGAATTCGCACCGGGCCTACTTGCCGTCCGACCCAGCTAATCCCTTGAGCGAGTACGGAACCAGCAAACTCGGTGGAGAACAAAGGGCATTGACCGAAAGCCCCGATGCCATCGTTTTGCGCACCGCTTGGATATATGCCGCGGCGGGGCGAAATTTCGTGTTGACCATGTTGCGGCTGATGAGCGAACGCGATGAAGTGAAGGTGGTGTGCGATCAGATTGGGACGCCGACCTGGGCTACCAGCCTGGCACGGGCCATCTGGGAACTCATCGGTGCCGGCGCTACGCCCGGAATCTATCACTGGACCGACCTCGGCATTGCCACCTGGTATGACTTCGCGGTCGCCATACAGGAGGAGGCGCGTGCCCGCGGCTTGTTGACGCGAAGCATTCCGATCATTCCGATACCGACCGCTGCATACCCGACGCCGGCGCGGCGGCCGGCATTTAGCGTCCTTAACACCGAGTCCGCGCGGCGGGTCGTTTCGGCCGATACCGCCCGGCATTGGCGGCATAATCTAAGGATGATGTTGGATGAGCTTCGAGCCGCATAACGTTCTGATTACCGGAGGCGCGGGTTTCATCGGCGCCAATTTCGTGCATCACTGGCTCGGCACGACGACCGCGGGCAAAGTCGTCGTGCTTGATGCGCTGACCTATGCCGGCAATATCGAAAACCTGAAAGGTCTCGATGGCTTCCCGCGGTTTGTGTTCGTGCGCGGCGATATCTGCGATGAAGCGACGGTCCGGGGGCTCATGGATCAGCATCAGATCGACACGATCGTGCATTTCGCGGCAGAGTCGCATGTCGATCGATCGATCCTTGGCCCCGATGACTTCATCCGCACGAATATCGTCGGGACGCATGCGCTGTTGAAGGTGGCGAAAGCTTTCTGGTTGGCCCATAAGCCGGCTCCCGCGCATCGCTTTCATCATGTCTCCACCGACGAGGTTTACGGCTCACTGCGGAGCGATGATCCGGCATTTCACGAAGCCACGCCCTACGCTCCCAACTCGCCTTACTCCGCGACCAAGGCGGGTTCCGATCATTTGGTTCGGGCCTACCACGAGACCTATGGGCTCGATACCACCATCACCAATTGCTCGAACAACTACGGGCCGTACCAATTTCCCGAGAAGCTGATTCCGTTGATCATCATCAACATTCTGCATGGCAAACCGCTACCGGTTTATGGCGACGGTCTACAGATCAGGGATTGGCTGCACGTGGAGGATCATTGTCGGGCCATCGCCCTCGCGCTCAAACGCGGCCAGCCCGGCGAGGTCTACAACGTGGGCGGCGATAGCGAGACGACCAACATCAGCATCGTGAACACGCTGTGCGATCTGATGGACGAGGAGATCAACCGACGCCCCGACCTGGCCGCGGCATTTCCGGCATCCCCCGCCGCGCTCGGCCGGCGTAGCAACGAATTGATCACTCATGTGCGCGACCGGCTCGGGCACGACCGTCGATACGCCATCGATTTCGCGAAGGCCAAGCGCGAACTCGGTTACGCACCGGGCCGAGATTTTGCCAACGGCATCCGGGCGACCGTCGCATGGTACTTGTCTCACGCTCCGTGGTGGCAGGCGTTGCTGGGCCGCGATTATGATACGTGGGTGCAGAAAAACTACACGCGCTAGCGGCGGTGCGGCGGGTTATCCTAAGCATACGATCTGGTTCGAGTGGAGCTCGCAATGTTGGAAGATAGCCAAGTCCTGGTGCCGTTGCGGACAGCAAATTCGCCTAATTCCTTCGATTTGCGCCGGGTGGGCGCTCATCCGGATCATTGGTATCCCCTTGCGTGGGCCGACGAGTTGAAACCCGGAAAGGCCCTGGGGCGCCGTTTCGCCGGCGAACCCATCGTGATTTACCGTGGCGGGAGCGGCCGGGTATTTGCGCTCGAGGATCGCTGCGCCCATCGTCAGGTACCGTTGCATTTGGGAGTCGTCAGCGGTGAGGACCTGAAGTGCCATTATCATGGATGGACCTACAACTGCGCCGGCAAGTGCGTGGGTGTGCCTTATTTTGGCGGCGTGGAGAAGCTGCCCAACGGCGTCAAGAGCTATCCCGTGCGCGAAGTCGATGGCCTGATTTTCGTTTTCCCGGGGGACCCGGCCCTGGCTGAAAGCCGCCTGCCGGCGAAGCTCGGGTCGGCGGCCCGTACCGATTACAAGACGCGGCGGTTGAATCGGGAAGTCGCCTGCCACTACACCTTCATGCACGAGAACCTATTCGACATGAACCATCAGTTCATGCATCGCAAACAAATGGGCTCCATTCGGGCGCGTTGCCTGGGCAAGGCTCACGGGGATGATTGGGCGCAGGTCGAATACAGCTTCAGCCGCGTGGAAGGTAAGGCGTCGATGGGCGAGACGGTCATCGTCGACCTGATGCGCAAGCGCGGTGAAGCCAAGAAGGATTTCTCGGATCACATGCGGATTCGCACGGACTATCCGAGCCAGAGCCTGAAGGTTTGGGTGGGCCGCGACATCAAACAATCGGATGATCCGGTGCTGGACGTCTGGCTGGGTTACACGCCGTTGGACGCGGCACAGCGCACCAACCGCACCTTTGGGTATCTATCCGTGAAGAAGCCCGGCCTGCCCGGCATCATTCACGCGGTTTGGCCGTTCGTGACGTGGTTCACCGAAAACATCTTCCGCGAAGATAAAGACATTGTCGAAGCCGAGCAGCGCGCTTATGACGCGCAGGGCGCGGATTGGAACAATGAAGTGTTTCCCCCGATCAAGGACTTGAGAAACATGCTGGCGCGGTGCGGCCAGCCCATGACCTAGCCGACGCGGCCGGGGTACCAGTTCCACTTTCCCGCGAGCACCATGACCGCGGGCACTACGAATGCGCGAATCACCGTCGCATCGACCAGCACGGAAACGCTCAAGCCTACCCCCATCATTTTGAGCACGGGCAGATCGGCGCCCATGAAGGCCCCGAATACCACCGCCATGATGAGGCCGGCACCGGTGATGACCGGTGCGACCGCTGCCAGCCCGGACACGGTGGCGCGATCATTGTCGTGGTCGACGGCATACTCGTGCTTGATGCGAAACAACAAGAACAACTCATAGTCCATGGAGAGGCCAAAGCTCAGACAGAAGACCATGATGGGCACTTCGAGCGGAATCGCCGTGAACGGCCTCTCGAGTCCGATCAATCCGTTGAGCCAACCGAATTGGAACACGGCCACCACAGCGCCGATGCCGGCGGCGACCGCCGACAGGTTGGTAATGACGGCCTTGATGGGCAAGAGGTAGGAGCGAAACGCCAGGAACAGCAGCAGGAGCGTTGCGCCGACGACGAAACCGACGATTCGTGGCAGACTTCTGAACATGTAATCGTTGAAATCGTTGTGCTCGGCGGGCGTGCCGCCGATCATGACCGTGAACGGGCCGTGCGGACTCATTCGAGCTACATCGCGCGTGAGCCGTTCGATACTTTTGACGGCCAAGCCGTTTGCCGGCGTGATTTGGAACAGCGCCGCATGACGGTCGCGATCGAGGAATAGCTCGCCCACCTCCGGATGGTCCTTCAACGCCAGATCGAGGTTCCGATACAGATCCTGGTAGCCGGACACCCCGAGGCCTGGCGCGATGGTCACCGGCGACGCCACCGACGCAATCCGCGGGTCCCGCGCAAGCTCGTCGGCGTAATCCACGAGCGCCCGCACATGCGTCGCCGCGAGAACAGGTTCGCCGTCGGTGGCGGTCACGATGGCGTAAATCGGTATGGAGGCATTGTCGTCGCGAACGGCGGTCAATATTTCCGATCCCACGCGTGATTCGGCCGTTCTTGGCAGGAACCAGCGTTCATTGGTAACCCCGGCATTGGCATGCAGCAAGGGCAGCGCGATCGCGAATACGAACGCCGCGGACAATGACAAGATGAGGAGGGGGTGCCGCACGATCCCGTTCCCGAGGCGGTGCCACATTTGCGCCGTTTGAGTCTGCCGCCACCGCCTTGGTATCACCGGCCATCGGTCGAGGTAGGGGCCCACAAGCACGAGGGTGGCGGGTAACAAGGTCAAAGCGGCCAGCACCGAGATGCATACCACGAGAGCACCGCCAATGCCGGCGCAGCGGGTCTCGAGTATGGGGCTGAACAGCAGACCTAGGAAGCCAACCATGACGGTGATGCCCGACCACGCAATCGTTTGTCCTGCTTGGGCCACCGTACCAGCCACGGTTTGCGCGACGCTTTCGCGCGGTGCATGCTCCCGATAATGAGTGACCATCAGCAGCGAGTAATCGATACCGATGGCGAGTCCCACCATGGTCACGACATTGCTCAATAGATTTGAAACCGGCACCAATTCGGCCAACAGGAACGCGGCGCCTAGCGCCACGGTGGTGGTCGCGAGCCCCATGAGGAACGGCAAACTGGCCGCGATCAACGTGCCGAACGCGACGGCGAGAATCGCCAGTGTCAGCGGTAGCGCGTTTTTTTCGGCATGATCGCCACCGACCGCACTGAAGGCATTCACGTCATAATCGGCCGCCGGCCCCCCGGTAACGGCCACTTGGGAGGCCGGGTCAAGATGCAGAAGTTCCGCCCGCAAGGGGCCGATCGCATCGCGAACCACGCCGACGCTCTTCTGAACTTCGGCATTGTCGGTTCCCGATAGTCCCACCAGCAACAGGGTCACATGACCGTCGACCGAACGCAGATGTGGGTCCCGGCTGGACCCGTAATTGCTGACTTTACGCACGTCGTGCAGCGCACCGAGGACTGCCGCGACCCGATTCACCCACGCCAAGTAGGGGTCATGGTCGACCGAGAGGCCCGGGGCCGACACGGCAATCACCAATGGGTCGATGAAAGGATTGGTGAAGTCGGCGAGCAACGCATGAGCGACCAGACTCGACGGGCTCCCTTGGATTCCGCCGGCGCCGCCCACGGTAACCGAGGGCAGATGGTGGGCACCCCAGGCGCCGAGGCCAATGGCGAGGAGCCATGCTGCGACGACGCGCCGCGGATGTGCCGATACCCAGACACCCAGCTTGTGAAATCCTCCGTTCACCGTGTACCTGGTTCGAATTCAGCCATCGTGGAAGGGGACCGGGCGCGACGCTTGCGGCAAAATTTCATTTTGATGACACAAAGGAAACAGGCGTAAAATGCCCGCTTTGTAGCGACCAATATGTCAGAGCCAAAACATCATACTTTCGCCGGTGCGGCGGTTCAACGCCCATGGGATGCGCGGCTCGCTCGCTGGCTGGTCGGGCCTTTGCAAGACAGCTGGGTGACCCCCAATCACCTCACCTCGGTCCGGCTGGCCGCGGGTCTGGCTGCCGCTGCCTGTTTCACGCCGGGCACCTATCTTTGGTCAAATTTGGGCGCGGTGTTCTTGGTTCTGTCGAACTTTCTGGATCACACCGACGGGGAACTCGCCCGAATGAGCGGCAAGACCAGCCGCGTCGGCCATCTGTATGATCTACTGAGCGACGCGCTCGTGACCATTCTGCTTTTCATCGCCATTAGCGTGGGCGTGGGGGCGACGTCACGGACGGCTTTCGAGGTTCCCGTAACGGTGATGGGGGCGGTCGCGGGTACGGCGATTGCCCTGATATTCTATCTGCGGATGCGGATCGAAGACCTGGCCGGAAAGACCGCGACGCGCCAGGCGTCTCTCGGTGGTTTTGAGACCGAGGATATCTTGTATCTCATGCCCCTCGCGACGCTGTGCAATGCTCTCGAGCCGCTGCTGCTGGCGGCCGCCGTCTGTGCGCCGGCGTATGCATCGTGGGTGGTGCGCGAGTATCGGCATGTCGTGCGTCAACCGCAGGCGACCTCCGCGGGCTCCACTTCCGAGGTGGCGAGATAAGCAGTGCTGCGCCGAGCGGTGGACGGCTTTCGCCGCAACCAAATGACGCCGAGCCTGCGTACGACCCCGATCGGGCCATGGCAGAGCACCTGCGCGGTTTCGATGCCGCGCGGCTGCGCGCGCAGTTCACGGCACAGGGATCCTTCCTCTATCTGGAAGAGTTTCTGCCCCCGGCCGTGACCGAGCGCTTGATCGCTGCGGTGGCGGCGGTCGAGAGTTCCGTTAACCGTAACTATCTGCCCCGCCACAAACAGGGTGGTAGCGTAAGCCGCCACACTTTGGATGCGCTCGCACCCTTCATCGCCGCGCTCTATCGCTCACGCACGTTGCAGACCTGGCTTGCGGTGGTGGCGGGGGAGCCGCTGCAGATGTCGCCCGCCGATGACGCCCATGCCTATGCGTTTTATTTTTACACCCGCGCCGGTGACCATATCGGCTGGCATTACGACACGTCTTATTATCATGGCCGTCGCTACACGGTCCTCTTGGGAGTGATCGACGATTCCTCCTGCCGGCTCGAGTACGAACTGCATACGCGCGACCCCGACGTCGAGAACGTATCGGGTTCCCTTAAGTATCCGCCGGGTTCGCTGGTGTTCTTCGATGGCGATCGATTGAAGCACCGGATCACGCCGTCTCTGGCCGGAGAGCGGCGCGTATCGCTCACGTTCGAGTACGTGACCGACCAGAGAATGAGCGCTGGTTGGCGGCTCATTTCGAATTTCAAGGACGCTATCGCTTATTTCGGTGTGCGGCAGGTGTTTCGCAGGCCATGACTCGGGTCGCGACGCTGTTGTTGTCCGCCGGCGTACTGTTGTTCGTCGCTTTGCTGGCTTCACAGGGCTTGCCGGCAATCGCGGCCACGTTGTCGGTAGCGGGGTGGGGGCTCCTGTGGGTATCGCTGTTCCATCTGCTGCCGCTGCTACTGGATGCGCTCGCGATACGGGTTTTGTTCAGTCGCGTCGCGACGAGCGGCACGATGCGCGCCGCGCTGCTGGCGCGATGGGCGGGCGAATCCGCCAATAGTTTGATGCCTGCCGGACAAATCGGCGGCCCAGTATTGATGGCGCGCCACCTCGCCCATCGTGGCATGCCCCTCGATGAAGCTTCGGCCGCCATCACGGTGAGTACGACGCTGCAGACCTTCGGTCAGATCGCGTTTGCGATTTTTGGCGTTGTCTTGCTGGGTGCGAGGTCCGCGCAGGACACCGAACACGCATTGCGCACCTCCTCGCTGATCGCGAGCGGTGTATTGGCGGTTCAAGTGGGCGGTTTTTATTGGATGCAGCGACGCGGACTGTTCGGTAAGCTCACGCGCGCCGCGAAACGGCTTTCGAGCAAGGGAAATTGGGCACAATGGCTGATCCGGGCCGAATCGATCGACCGTGCGGTGCAAGCCACCTACCGGCGTAGCCTACCGGTGCTGGCGAGTTTCATGTTGAGCCTGGTTGGCTGGTTGGTGGGCTCCGGAGAGGTATTTCTGATCCTTTCGCTGCTCGGTCACCCGACGACCTGGATGAACTCCTTATTGCTCGAGAGCCTGGGTCAGGCAATACGCGGCGCCGCATTCGCGATTCCCGGCGCCCTGGGTGTGCAAGAAGGCGGTTACTTGTTGCTGGCGCCAATAGGCGGTCTGTCGCCGGAGGTGGCGCTGGCACTGTCGCTCGCCAAACGCGCGAGGGAGATTATTTTGGGAGTTCCGGGTCTGTTCTATCTACATTTCTTCACCCGGGGCGGCACCGCCGCCCGTCGTGCCGCGTCGCCCTGATCGCCATGCGAGCCATCATTCTTGCGGCGGGACGCGGCATGCGGCTGCAACAGTCCGAAGCCGGGCAGCAACCGAAGTGCTTATTGGAGTTCGGCGGTAGGAGCTTGCTGGAGCGGCATTTGTTGCTGCTCAAGCACGCCGGCGTCGAGGAGATCGTGTTGGCGCTCGGCTTCAGGCACGACATGGTGGAAGCGGAACTCGACCGTCTGGCGTGGGCTCCGCGGCCCGAGATCGTGCTGAATCCGCGCTTTGAACTCGGCAGCATGCTCACCGTGCATACGGTCGCCGATGCGTTGACTCGTGGCGGCGACGTGCTGCTGATGGATGCGGACGTGCTGTACGACAGGCGCATCGCCGAGGCGCTGGTCGCGGGGTCGGACCCTGTCAATCGCATCTTGATCGATCGCGATTTCGAGGCAGGCGACGAACCGGTGAAAGTGTGTGTCGCGGACGGCATCCCGATCGAGTTGCGCAAGCAGCTGGCGAGCGATCTGCGCTTCGACACCATTGGCGAGTCGGTGGGGTTTTTCCGCCTCGACGTCGCTGCCGCGCGCCGACTGGCCGCCTTGGTTGCCGGATATGTCGCCCTCGATGGCGGCGTCAAGCCGCATGAGGAGGCGGTGCGCGATCTGATCTTGGAGCGCAGCCAGAGCATCGAAATTGCCGATGTCACGGGCGCACCGTGGATCGAAATCGATTTTTTGGTCGATGTGAAACGCGCGACCGATGAGGTGCTGCCGCTGCTCGAACCGCTGACAGGAGTGCACGAATGATGAAAACCCTGACCAAACCGTCGACGGCCGCGAACGAGCCATCGCGCGCAGCCAAGCTGCGCCACATGCTGCAGAGCGCCGAACTCGAGTTTCTGATGGAGGCCCATAATGGCCTATCCGCCCGTATCGTGCGCGAGGCCGGCTTCAAGGGGATTTGGGCATCGGGTTTGTCCATCTCGGCGCAGTTCGGCGTTCGTGACAACAACGAAGCGAGCTGGACACAGGTGGTGGATGTCCTGGAGTTCATGGCGGATGCGAGTAACCTGCCGATTCTGCTGGACGGCGACACCGGTTACGGCAACTTCAACAACATGCGCCGGCTGGTGCGCAAGCTCGAGCAGCGCGGCATCGCGGGTGTCTGCATCGAGGACAAACAGTTTCCAAAAACCAACAGCTTCTTAAACGGTGAACGCCAGCCGCTCGCCGACATCGAAGAGTTCGCGGGCAAGATCGCGGCCGGCAAGGACACGCAAAGCGACGCCAACTTTTGCATCGTGGCGCGGGTGGAGGCGTTGATCGCCGGATGGGGAATGGACGAGGCGCTGCGGCGCGCCGAAGCCTATCGGCTGGCCGGTGCGGATGCCATTCTCATTCATAGCAAATTGTCGAAACCGGATGAGATCTTGGCGTTTGCACGCGAGTGGGGACGCCGCTCGCCGCTCGTCATCGTGCCGACCAAGTATTACAGCACGCCCACGGCCGTGTTTCGCAAAGCGGGCATCAGCACGGTGATTTGGGCCAATCATCTGGTGCGTTCCGCCGTATCGGCAATGCAAGGGGTCGCCCGGGAGATTTTCGAAAGCCAGACCTTGGTCAACGTCGAGGATCGGATTGCCTCGGTCAATGAAATCTTCCGGCTGCAGGATGCCGACGAGTATTCCGTCGCCGAGCGCCTGTACTTGTCTGCATCGAACACGTCGCGTGCCGCGGTGGTATTGGCCGCGAGCCGCGGTCGGGGACTCGAAGCGGTTACCGTCGACAAGCCGAAGGTCATGTTGCCCATCGCGGGCAAGCCGTTGCTGCGCTGGTTGGTGGACAGCTTCAAGAAGGAAGGCATCAACGACATCACGGTGGTCGGTGGCTATCGAGCCGATGCCATCGACACCGCCGGTATCAAGCTGGTGGTCAACGATCGGTATGCCGACACCGGCGAACTGGCCTCCCTGGCTTGTGCCATCGACAGCGTCGACACCGATGCACTGATTTCTTATGGGGATCTGCTATTTCGCAGTTATGTGTTGCGGGATTTGGTCGAGACCGCGGCGGATTTCGCCGTCGTCGTCGATTCCTCCCCCACCGGCGCGGGCAATCGTACGGTGCGCGATTTTGCCCATTGCTCTCGGACCGATGACCGCGGGTTGTTCGGCACCAAGGTGCTGTTGAGCGGTGTCGCCAGCGGCGCGGACGCCGAAGCGCCGGCCCAAGGTCGCTGGATTGGCATGTTGAAGGTCAGTCGCCCGGGTCTCGTCAAATTGAAGGCCGTACTGGTCCACTTGCGCGCGCGCGAGGATTACGAATCACTCGATTTGCCCGCATTACTCAACGCGTTGATTGCCGACGGCGCCGCGATCGAGGTCGTCTACGTGCACGGCCATTGGCGCGGCGTCAACGATCTCGAGGATTTTCGGCTGGCCGCCGATTTTGCGCATTCGCAGAAGCCCGACGAGATGGCCCATGATTGAGGCTCGCCACTTTGTCGAAGCGGCGCGCGCGCACGGCTTCGAGTGGTACGCGGGTGTGCCCTGTTCGTATCTGACCCCCTTCATCAACTACGTGCTGCAGGATTCGTCACTGCGCTATGTGTCGATGGCCAACGAGGGCGACGCTGTGGCGTTGATCGCCGGCGTGACGCTCGCGGGCGATCCGGCCCGGCCCTATCGACGGGGCGTTACGATGATGCAGAATTCCGGTTTGGGCAATGCGGTGAGTCCTTTGACGTCATTGACCTGGACCTTTCGGTTGCCGCAATTGCTGATCGTGACGTGGCGCGGTCAGCCCGGTGTGCCCGATGAACCGCAACATGCGCTGATGGGTCCCATAACGCCCCGGTTGCTCGACACAATGGAGGTGGCGTGGGAGTTGTTTCCGACGGCGTCCGATGCCATCGGTCCGGCTCTCGAGCGAGCGACTGCGCACATGGATGCGACCGGTAAACCCTATTGTCTGCTCATGCAAAAGGGCAGTGTCGCCAGTTATCCGCTAGAAGCCGGAGCGTCGGGGCTGAAAAAGTCCTTTCGCGGCACCTCGGCCGTCATCGACGGCAAGTCGACGCGGCCGCAGACGCGACCGTCCCGGACCGACGCTTTGCGAGTGGTGGTGGCCCACACGCCCCGAGGCGATACGGCGGTGCTAGCATCGACCGGATTTTGCGGCCGCGAGCTCTATGCCATCGACGATCGATCCAACCACTTGTATATGGTGGGGTCCATGGGATGCGTGGTCACGCTCGCACTGGGGCTCGCGCTCGCGCGGCCCGACTTGCGAGTGGTGGCGTTGGACGGGGACGGAGCGGCGCTGATGCGCATGGGTGCATTCGCCACGGTGGGTGCCTATGGGCCGGCCAATCTACTTCACCTGTTGATCGACAACGGCGCCCACGATTCGACCGGTGGCCAAGCGACGGTGTCCCCGCTCATCTCGTTCGCCGATATCGCCGCCGCCTGCGGTTATGCATCGTCGTTGGAAACCGACGATGTCAGTCGCGTGGCATCGTGGTTGGGCGAACCTCCCGTGCGGGGTCCGCGCTTTGCCCGGTTGCTGACGCGTCCGGGCAGCCCCGGGGATCTACCGCGACCATCGATGAGCCCGGTCGAGGTCAAGAAGCGACTGATGGATCACTTTCGTCCCACAGGATTCGCCTGATGTTGTTGTTGAATCCAGGACCGGTCACGCTGACCGAGCGTGTGCGCCGCAGCTTGCTGCAGCCGGACCTGTGCCATCGCGAAAGCGATTTCTATGACTTGCAGGATGAAGCCCGTCGTCGGTTGCTCGCCACACACGCGCTCGATCCCGAGGAATGGATTGCGGTATTGATCACGGCCTCGGGCACGGCGGCGGTGGAAAGCATGGTGGCGTCGTTGGTGCCGGAAACCGGGCGAGTGCTCATCGTTGAGAATGGCGTATACGGCGAACGCATGGCCGAGATCTGCAGCCGCTACCACGTCGCGCATGATCGAGTGATCGGTCAGTGGATGGATGCGCCCGATATCGCGACGATTGCCGCCAAGCTCGATACCAGCCGGGGCGCACCGTTCACCCATCTCGCCGTGGTTCACCATGAGACGACGACAGGCCGCCTGACGAAGCTCGCTGCGCTGGCCGATTTGTGCCGGACGCGCGGCATCATGTTGCTCATCGATGGTGTCAGCAGCTTTGGCGCCGAGTTCATCGACTTCGGCGACGCCGCCCTCGCGGCCGTGGCCGCCACCGCCAACAAATGCCTGCATGGGGTACCGGGCGCATCGTTCGTCATCGTCCGGCGCGCCGCGTTGGCCGCCGCCGCGTCGCGCACCTATTATCTTGACTTGATGCGACTCGCGGCCTTGCAGGACCGGCGTAACACGCCGTTCACACCGGCGGTGCATGCTTACTATGCGTTGGTGGAGGCGCTGCGCGAATACGAAGAGGAGGGCGGACGCGTCGCGCGGTATCAGCGCTACTCGATGCTTTCCCATCAAGTGCGCCGAGGACTAGCGTCGCTCGGAATCGACACCGTCATGCCGCCGGATGAATCATCCGTGGTACTGCGTGCCTATCGATTGCCGGACGGCATGTCCTACATGACGTTGCACGACGCGTTGAAGGAAGCGGGTTTCGTGATCTATGCGGGACAGGGGGACTTGTCGAGAACTTTGTTTCGCATTTCCACCATGGGAAACGTGGCATCGGCCGACATGGAACGGCTAATACAGTGTTTTGCCCGATTCTTGAGCAATCAGTGATGGTCGGAGTGCGGCGGAGGAGCGGGATATGCTCCGGCGCAGTGGTCCTGCTGCTGGCCAACATGAGCGCGTCCCACGCCTGGGCCGGGGATACGCAACCTCAAGACCCAGGTGGCAATCAGCCCGCGGCACCCGGCCCCCCCGCGACACCCGTGCCCGCGGCCCCATCCAGCCCCAGCTGGCTGGACCGCTGGTTGAGTCCGAAATATGCTCCGTTCATTCCCGTGCCTGTAATCGCGACGGACCCCGACAGCGGCACGACGGTGGGCTTGCTCGCCGTGCGTCTAAAGACCGACGCCAACGATGACATCTCGCAGATCATCGCCCCGGACTTCCTGCACAACCCGAACTTCGGCTATGGCATGCATGCCCGCATCTATTCATACGCATCGGGCGACGAGCAATGGTCCGTCGAGGCTGGCATCCAGGAACGCGTCGGGCGTGGATTTGACGCGGAATACCAGGTCGGGCGCCAGCGTGACGAGCGCTGGTCGATCGGCTACAGCCTGATCTTCGATCGTGATGGCTCACCCCGCTTCTACGGTATCGGCAACAGTTCACGCGAGAATGAACAAACCAACTTCACGAACTCGCAGGAACTGGCGCAGATCAATCTCGGCCTCAACATCACCCACGCCTGGCAGCTGCTCTACACGGGCCGGCTGCAGGTCGTGGATGTTTTGCCGGGCACTCTCCAAGGCATCGCGTCCATCCAGACGCTGTTTCCGGGAATCGACGGGTTGGGCACCAACAAGCTCATACGAAACCGCCTGTCGCTGATCTACGATACGCGCGATGCCCTGACGATTCCGAGCAGTGGCGTTCAGATGATCGCGTACGGCGGCATGGCGAGCCAGGAGGGTCTCTTCAGCGATTCGCTGTATACCGAAAGCGGGTTCGACGGGCGAGCATTCTGGCCCGTGCTGCATTCGACCACCCTCGCGCTGCACACCGCGATACGTTATTTACCGTATGCACACGATCTTCCTTTCTGGGCATTGAGCACGCTTGGCGGGGGGGGTAGCGATGTCGGTGGCGCCCAGCCGCTGCGCGGATTCGGTGCGGGTCGCTTCTATGCACGGGACTCGTTTGCGACGACCGCCGAACTGCGTCGGACGGTCGCGTCGTTCAACGCCGGCGGGACCAACATCGATTTGGAGTTCGCGCCCTTCGTCGACATCGGGCGGGTGTTCTCTCATAGCGGCGTACTGCCGTTCGACGACCTCCATGTGGTGTATGGAGCGGGCTTCCGGGGCATCGCCAAACCATTCGTCGTAGGCCATGTCGATGTGGGTTACGGCAGCGAGGGACTGGCCGTTTTCACCGGGATCAATTATCCGTTTTGAGTGCCGCTAACTGGTCATGGCAGTGTGTGGATACGTTAGTGCATACTCAAATAGGGGTTTGGCCGCTGGACAACGTGAGATACGTCCGTTCCCGCTGCGGCGCACTGTCATGGCGGTGCACAACATCCATTCCGATCTTGTATGCCGGCGGCGCGATGATGCACCATTGCCCTTACCACATCCACGTCCTGCTCGGACTTTTGAAGGGGTAGTTTATGCCGGACGCTCGTGTGAAAATTCGTCCCACGGCATTGGCGGTCAAACGCAGCAATCGAGTTCCCCTGGTACGGACCCCGCGGGTAACCGTTTTGTTTGCCGACCTGCGGGGATACACCGGTCTGGCCGAAAGGCTCTCTCCGGCGAGCATTGTGCCGTTGCTGGACGAGTTTTTCGGCGTGCTCGCGAGCGCGACCACGCTCTATGGTGGCCGCATATTTCATATGGCGGGCGACGGCATGATGGCCGGCTTCGGCGTGGGTGCGCACGGTTCGTCGAGTGACGGAGGGGCACGCGACGCGTTGGCCGCCGGTCATGCCATGCTGCAGCGTTTCGGGGCTCTCGCCACGCGCTGGCGCAACGAACTGGCCATCGAGACCGGCGTCGGTGTCGGTCTGCATCTCGGCGAAGTGGCGATGGGGTTGCTCGGACCGCCCGGTAAGAAGTCGATGACGCTCGTGGGAGATACCGTCAACGTAGCCGCCCGGCTCTGCGGCCGCGCGCGCGCCGGCGAGGTGCTTCTTTCTTGCTCCGTGGCCACGGCCCTCGATATCGATGACGGTGCGCGCGAGATGTACATTGGACCCATCCCGGTGCTGCAGCTACCCCAATTCGCGCTGCGCGGGCGCAGTGCTCCGCTGGACATCTGGTGTGTACCGGCGATGGAGCGGGTCTCGCTTTTGGTTTGACCCCTCTTTGTTCGACTCTGTTGCCGCGCCGCGGTCTGCTAAGCTTCGCCGCACGGTGGCCCTTGTGGCGGAATCGGTAGACGCAACGGACTTAAAATCCGTCGACCTAAAATGTCATCCCGGTTCGAGTCCGGGCGAGGGCACCAATCCTGATAGCTCTCGATCGAGTTCCCCGCCGCAATGCGGGCATCGATCGACGCGCGGCGGCTCATCGGCAGCGGCCGTTGCCGCCTCGCCCAGGGGTATCGAGCAAATCAGGCAGGGAGTGCGCCTGATATCGACCATATAGGCCGCGGCCCAACAGACTAAGACTGCCAGTGCGAGTGCCAGGTAGCGGGGCTTGGTTTGCCCGTGCATGCTGAGCACCAACAGGGGCCCCGACACTACGAAAGCGCTATACCGGTTGGCTTGTTCGCGGCGTGCCCTGATGAATTCGCGAGCGGTCATCGCTCCTGATCGTACAGGGGGATAGCGTGCCAGTCGATCGTATATAATATGGTAATTGGAGCCACGTTCCCGTCGCTTCCCACCCCGATCCAATAGAAGAACCGACTTGTCACGCCCTCTATTTTTGGCCCGTTTCGCGCTTGATCCGACGGACCTGCTGCGCGATGCGACCTATCGACGTCTGTGGACGTCCATACTGATCTCCTCTTTCGGCGGCCAGGTCACGCTGCTGGCGATCCCGTTGTCGGCCGCCGTGCTGCTGCACGCCGCACCTACGCAAATGGGTCTGCTCACGGCGATGGAGATTGCGCCATTCGTCTTGTTCTCATTGCCCACCGGCGTGTGGCTCGATCGTGTGCGCAAGCTGCCCGTCTATGTGGTGGGCGAACTGTCCGTCGCGGTCACGGTAGCCACGGTGCCGCTCGCCTGGTGGTTGGGATGGTTGTCCATGGACTGGTTGTACTTCGTCGGATTCCTGATTGGCACGGTCAATACGACGGCGGGCAGTGCGGCGCAAATCGTACTGACACAGATCGTGCCGCGCGAGCGGCTGGTCGAGGCTCATGCCAAGAATGCCCTCGCGTCATCCACCGCCGAGGTGACCGGACCCGGCGCGGCGGGCGCGTTGATCAAAGTGCTCGGCGCGCCCGTGGCATTGCTCGCCGACGCCGTGTTGCTGATGATCTCCGCGTCGATCCTGCGTGGAGTGGCCGTCACGGAGACGCCGCGAAGCAAGCATTCAGCGTTCTGGCCTGCAATGCTCGAGGGCATCACCTTCGTGAGAAGTCATCGCTTGTTGATTACCATGGCGACCTGTGTCGGCATCTGGCAGCTGTGCAATCAGGCCGCCATGGTGGTGCAGATTCTGTTCGCGACTCGACAACTCGGTCTGTCGGAGCGCGGCGTCGGCCTGAGTTATGTCGCGCTGGGAATCGGCACCGTCATCGCGAGCGCGGTCGGCTACCGAGTGGTGCGCCGCGTCGGTAATGGACCGACGTTGGTATTGGGATTTGCGGTGAGCGGCGTCGGCTGGTTGGTGTTGTCCGTGGCACCGCTCAATGCCTTCGGCGTCGCCGCGTACGTGTACATGTTACTGTCATTCGGCATCGGCGCCGTGTTCATCTTCATCAACTTTCTGTCGCTCAGGCAGTCGGTGACGCCGGCACCGATGCTGGGCCGGATGACCAGCACCATGCGCTGGTTGATCTTGATCCCCGCCGGACCTGGAGCGCTCCTCGGCGGGTGGTTGGGTCAAAACCTGGGGTTGCGGGTGGCATTGGGATTTGCCGGGTGCACGGCGATATTGTTGTCGTTGGTCGCGCGCCGACTGCCGGTCATTCGCAGCGTCAAGACCCTGCCGAGGCTCGCGGCCGAAGCGATCACACCATACGCGGCCGGAAGCCGCTAGTCGAACGGGCATTACGATTCTGAAATCTCCCGCCGTCAACCGAGCCGGCTCGCGCCACGTTCTGGTATTGGAGTTGCCATCCCGACATTCGAATCAAATGAAGGAGTCGTCCATGAAAAATACCACCAAGGCGTTGTTGATGAGTCTGTGCCTGTCGGGGGGCACGGTGACCATACCCGGGTTCGCGCGCGCCGGAGTCGCCATCGATATCGACGTTGCCCCACCGCCCCCGCGGGTCGAGGTCGTGCCGGCTCCGCGAGTGGGTTACGTGTGGGCGCCGGGCTATTGGGAGTACCGCGGGCACGAGCATGTATGGGTTGGCGGGCATTACGTACATGAACGGCACGGCTATCACTGGGTCCCGGATCGATGGGAACAGCATGGCCCGCGTTGGCATCGCGTCCAGGGCCATTGGGAGCGATGAACGGGGTGGCGCGCCATCGAGCGCGCCCTGTGCGACCCATACCGCCAGATACCTTAATGGGCCGCGGGCGGGCGAGCTCGCAGGCCCGCGCCGCCCCGCATTCTACTGGGCGGTGGGTGCCTGGGCGGCGCTCTTGGCCGACTTCAAGCAACCCTTCATGAAGTCGCGGCGTGCATCGCCGTGCTCCAACTTTTGGTCGTCCGCCTGTTTCTTGCACGCCGCCCAAGCCGGATTGCGGTGGCGCGGACCCTCGCCGGGACTCGATGCGCCCGGCGCGTCGTCGCCGTAGGTGACGGCACTGACGACGATGCTGCCCATCGTGAGCGTACCGAGAATGAGAGACGGGACAGCCGCGAGCAATCGTTGACGATCTAGCATGAGAGCCTCCTGACGTGGGCGATGTGACTCCGACCGAGCATACTCGGCGCGCCCGTGGTGTCGATTCCTGGTACTGCAAAGGTGTGTCAAGATTGGTGGATGAGCGCCGTACCCGGTCTTCGCGTCGATGAGATCCACGTCTGGCGCGGCGAGCGTCACGTGTTGCGCGGCGTGTCCCTGCAGGTCTCCCCCGGTGAGCTGCTCCATGTATCGGGTGCCAATGGCACTGGCAAGACCACACTCCTGCGCGTGGTCGCGGGCTTGATGCGCCCGGATCATGGTGTGGTCAACTGGCAGGGGGATGCCATCACGCGAGTGCGATCCGAGTATCACAGTGCCTTGGCTTATGCCTCGCACGAGCCCGCACTGAAGAGCGATCTGACCGCGCTCGAGAATTTGCGATTCATGGTGGGGCTGAAACGCCGTGTGAGCCACGGAGAATTGCGCGCCAGTCTGAACCGGACCGGTGTTGCGGAATGCGCCGATCTGCCGGCGCGCGTGCTCTCGGCGGGCCAGCGGCGGCGCGTGGCCATGGCGCGGGTATTGGCGTGTCGCGCCTCGTTGTGGCTTCTCGATGAGCCGTATACCAACTTGGATACCGCTGGGTCGCACTTGCTGTCCTCGCTGCTCGACGAGCACGTTTCGACGGGTGGGCTGGCCCTGGTGGTCGCACACCATGAGGTGTCGCTTGCCGGTACACGGCATTTCGGATTGAACGCGTGACGGTGGGTTTATGGCGCGCTTTCGGCCTGGTGCTGCACCGCGAACTGTTACTGAGTTTCAGGCGCCCGGATCAGCTGCTGCAGCCGCTGGTATTTTTCTTGATCGTCACGACCTTGTTTCCCTTGGGTCTGAGCGTGCAGCTGTCGCTGCTGCGCGAGATGGCGCCGGGTGTGCTGTGGGTGGCGGCACTGCTATCCTCGTTGTTGTCGCTCGACTCGTTGTTCAAGAGCGACGCTGACGATGGAACGTTGGAACAGTTGGCGCTGTCCGGTCAGGGGCTGACGTTGATCCTCGTGGCCAAGACGCTCGCACATTGGCTGATGAGCGGCGCGGCGCTCGTGTTGATCTCTCCGGTCGTGGGTACGGCGCTGGCGATTCCCGTGAATGCGTTCGGCATCATGATGGCGAGCCTCACGTTGGGCACGCTCACGTTGAGCTGGCTGGGTGCAATCGGCGCCGGTCTCACGGTGGGTTTGAAGCGTGGCAATGTGCTGCTGTCGCTGATCGTACTGCCTCTGGCGATGCCATTGCTCATTTTCGGTGCCGGAGCGACCGATCGCGCGATTTCTGGAACGAGCGCCGAGGGCGCTTTGTACCTTCTGGCAGCATTGTGCGTGCTCACCTGCACGTTGGCGCCGTTTGCGGCGACCGCCGCGTTGCGGATCACGCTCGAGTGAGATAACGAGAACTCTATGTGGACATGGTTTTATAGGCTCGCTTCTCCGCCCTTCGTGTATCGCGTCGCGGCGGCTTCGACCCCCTGGTTCTCGGTCTTGGCCGCACTCGCGATCGGCTATGGCCTCACCGCGGGATTGGTGTTCGCTCCGCCGGACTACCAGCAGGGCGATGCATTTCGAATCATCTACGTCCATGCGCCAGCGGCCTGGTTGTCCTTGTTCAGCTACACGACCATGGCCGTGGCCGGCGCGATCGCCTTGATCTGGCGCATCAAGGTCGGACACGCGGTGGCGGCTGCGACGGCGCCGATCGGTGCATCGTTCACCTTGCTCGCGCTGGTGACCGGCTCGTTGTGGGGTCGCCCGATGTGGGGAACCTATTGGGCCTGGGATCCCCGGTTGACCTCGGAACTGATCCTGCTGTTCTTGTATGTCGGGGTCATCTCGCTGCGGCAGGCCTTCGAGGACCCGGGTCGCGGCGACCGGGCGGCCGCCCTGTTGTCGATCGTCGGCGTCGTCAATGTGCCCATCATCCATTATTCGGTTCTGTGGTGGAACTCGCTGCACCAGGGGGCCACTGTTGCTAAACTGGGCAGACCGTCGATGCCGGGCAGCATGCTTTGGCCTCTGCTGTCCATGCTGCTCGGGTTCATGTTGTTCTATGGAGCGGTACTGTGTATACGGTTGCGCGGGGAGGTACTCAATCGGGAGCGGCAGTCCACCTGGGTTCGGGAGGCGGTAAAAACGTGAGCGGCTTCTGGTCCATGGGCGGATATGCCCGATTCGTCTGGCCTTGCTTCGGCTTTGGCTTTGCGGTGCTGGCGTGGAATGTGTGGTCCGCGCGGCGCTTTCTTGCGGCGGCACGCCGCAGAACGGCGCGTGCGCTGATGATGGCGGCGAGCGAACGATCATGACGCCGCGGCGCAAGCGACTTTTCGTGGTCTTGGGCATACTCGGCGGGGTCTGCGCGTCGGTGGCGCTCGCCGTGATGGCGTCTCGTGACAACGTGACGTTCTATCTGGACCCGAGCGAGATCGCCGCCGGCAAGGCGCCGGTCGACCGGCGCTTTCGTGTGGGCGGGATGGTCGTCAAGGGCAGTGTCGCGCGCAAGCCCGGTGACCTCGAGGTGCGCTTCGTATTGACCGACTTCGCCCATGAAGTGCCGGTCGAATACACCGGCGTACTGCCGGATCTGTTTCGCGAGGGTCAGGGCGTCATTGCTCACGGTACCATGGGCGCCGACGGCGCTTTCGTGGCAGACGAGGTATTGGCGAAACACGACGAGAAATACATGCCGCCGGAAGTGGCCGCCTCGCTGAAGAGAAAGGCGGCCGCCAATCAGGCGACCGGCGTCCCGAGCACGTAGTCGGTTCCTAGCCGGCCTTTGCAACCAAGGTAATCTGTATGGCACCGGAATTGGGGATTTTCGCGCTCATATTGGCTTTCGTGCTGAGCTTGGCGCAAGCCTTCTTCGGGCTGGCCGGCGCGTGGCGAGCCAGACCCGTGTGGATGTCGGTGGCGAGGCCCGCCGTCACCGGGCAGTTCGTGTTCGTCGCGATGGCGTTCGCCTGTCTTTCATACTCTTTCGTCAATGACGATTTTTCCGTGTTGTACGTGGCGCGCAATTCGAACTCGCAGCTGCCGCTGTTTTATAAAGTGGCGGCACTGTGGGGGGCGCACGAAGGCTCGCTGCTCCTGTGGATACTCATCTTGTCGATTTGGAGCGTCGCCGTCGCTGCGTTCAGCCGTCAGCTGCCGGTGAGCTTTTCGAGCCGCGTGCTCGGCGTCATGGGCTTGGTGAGCAGCGGCTTCATGCTTTTCACGCTGTGGACCTCGAATCCGTTCCAGCGCCTCATTCCTGCGGCCGGGGATGGCGCGGACTTGAATCCCGTACTGCAGGATTTTGCCCTCGCCATTCATCCACCGATGCTGTACACGGGCTACGTCGGTTTCTCGGTGGCTTTCGCCTTCGCCATTGCCGCCATGCTCGAAGGCAGGCTCGACCAGACCTGGGCAAAATGGACGCGACCTTGGACGATTTTCGCCTGGATGTTTCAAACCATCGGGATCGCGCTCGGCAGTTGGTGGGCTTATTACGAGTTGGGCTGGGGTGGCTGGTGGTTCTGGGATCCGGTCGAGAACGCCTCGTTCATGCCGTGGTTGGTCGGCACCGCGCTCATTCATTCGTTGAGCGTGACTGAGAAGCGCGGGATCTTCAAGAGCTGGACTTTGCTGCTCGCGATTTTCGCGTTTTCTCTGAGCCTCGTCGGGACCTTTCTGGTTCGCTCGGGTGTACTGGTGTCGGTGCATTCGTTTGCGACGGACCCGACCCGCGGTCTGTACATACTGGCTTTCCTCGTTGTAACCATCGGCGGCTCGCTCACGCTCTATGCCTGGCGCGCACCCAAGCTGTATGCGCCCGGCGGATTTCAGTTGTTTTCCAGAGAGTTCTTCCTGTTGGTGAACAACGTGGTCCTCGTCAGCGTCGCCGGTCTGGTGCTGTGGGGCACCTTGTCGCCGCTCGTCTACGAAGAGCTCGGTCTCGGCAAGATTTCGGTCGGTCCGCCGGTTTTCGCCGTCATGTTCCTCGTGCCCATCATTCCGCTGATGATTTTCCTGGCCATCGGTATGCACTCGGCTTGGCGCCGCGGCAAACTCACGGTGGCGGCTGAACCGTTGTGGTGGCTGCTCGCCGCGTCGGCTGCCTTGTCCATAGCGATTCAAGGGCTGGGATTCGGCACTTTCCACTGGGTGGGCTTGCTTGGCTTCACCTTTGGGTTCTGGATCATCTTTTCATCCTTGCTGGATCCCATCCGCCGCTGGCGCCAGGGACTAAACCTGCCGGCCGCGGTGCTCGGCATGTCGATCGCACACTTGGGCGTGGGTCTATTCGCGATCGGCGCAAGCGGAGTCGAGAGCTACAAGATCGAGAAGGATGTCGCGCTGAAACCGGGCGGTAGCTTTGCGATTGCGGGCTATGACGTCCGTTTCGTCAACTCCGTGGCAGTGCGCGGACCGAACTATGACGCGGTGCAGGCCTTGGTGGAAGTGACGCATGGCGGCAAACCCGTGGCGGTGTTGAAGCCGCAAAAGCGCCATTACTGGGTGCAGCAGACCGACAATAGCCAGGCAGCCATCTCCGTGAACTGGTCCCGGGATTTGTTCGTCGCCATGGGGAACTCGTTGGGCGACGGCGCATGGAGCATGCGCATCCAATACAAACCCTTCGTGCGCTACATCTGGCTCGGAGCCCTGGTGATGGCGCTCGGCGGATTCATCGCCGCCACCGATCGGCGCTATCGCGTCAAGGTGCCCGGCACAGCCCGCGATGTCGCGGTGCCGCCCGCTCCGGAGCCACTCGGTACGGCGTGATGTGGAAATTCCTGCTGCCGTTCGTGGCTTTCGTCCTGCTCGTCGTGCTGTTCGCGTTTGGCTTGAGTCCGAAAAGAGACATTCACGCCTTGCCGTCGCCGCTGATCGGTAAGGCGGCGCCGCAATTCGCGCTGACTGAGGTGGTTGATCCGTCCCGCATCGTGAGCAATGCGGACTTGAAGGGACAAGTCTACGTGCTGAACGTGTGGGGCACCTGGTGTGTGGAATGCCGCGTCGAGCATCCCGCTCTGCTCGCGATCGCTCAGCAAAAGGTCGTGCCCATCATCGGTATCGATTGGTCGATCGACCACGGTCTGGATGAGCGCGACAAAGCAAAAAATTGGCTGCAACAGCTGGGTAATCCCTACACGGATGTGGCGTTCGACAAGGAGGGCCGCACTGTGATCGATTGGGGCGTGACTGCCGCGCCGGAAACGTTCCTCGTGGATGGCCATGGCAAGGTTTTGTACAAGTACATATCAGCCATCAACGACGAAGTCTGGCAGCGCGAATTCCTGCCGCGCATCGCCGCCGCGCGCCGGGCGGGCGCGTGAGCCACGCGTCGAAGGCGGTGGTGCTGGCGATCCTGCTGGGTTTGCTCGCGGCTTCAGGCGTGCAGGCGCTGGACGCGAACGGCCAGCTCGAAAATCCGGTCCTGCAGGAGCGATTCGAACACATCGCCAAGGATCTGAGATGCTTGGTCTGCCAGAACGAATCGATCGCCGATTCGAATGCCCAACTGGCCGGCGATTTGAGGCGCCAGGTTCGTGAAATGTTGGTCGCCGGCAAGAGCGACGATGCCATCTACCAGTTCATGACGGATCGCTACGGCGAGTTCGTTCGTTTCAGTCCACCGCTCGAGGCGAAGACGGTGCTCATTTGGGGAGCGCCGTTCATCATGTTGCTCTTGGGTGCGCTGATCATTTTTCGCGTCGTGCGGCATCGTTCCCGCATGCCACTCGACGATGAGCCATCGCCCGGGCCGCTATAATCCATGAGTACGTTCCTTTTGATCGCAGCCGCCATGGCCGCGCTGGCTGCGGCAGCCGTCGCCATTCCGTTGCTGCGCGATCGACGCAGCCGGTGGGTGGGCCTCGCAGCAGCGGTGTTGGTGGCCGGTACGTCGGCGGGCCTCTATCCGTTATGGTCGACTTGGGACTGGCACACGGCGCCACCGGCACCGGCCGCAGGTCCCGACGTGGTGGCGATGGTATCGAAACTCGAATCGCACATGAAGGAAGCCCCCAATGATCTGACCGGCTGGCTCATGTTGGGACGCTCGTATCTGGCGCTGGAACGGATGGATGACGCGATCCTCGCCTACGATCATGCGCACCGGTTGGATGCGGCCAACGTCGATGCCACGCTGGGGTTGGGGGAAGCCATGAGCCTGCGCGCCGGGGGCAACATTACGCCGCCCGCCGGCGACTTGTTCGAACAAGCCGTGAAACAGGCTCCCGACAATCCGAAGGCGCTGTTATACGCCGGCTTCGCTGCGGCGGCACGCGGCGACTCGGCGGTGGCGCGCACCCGCTGGCTGGCGCTCAAGGGTATGCATCCCCCGGAACAGATTGACAAGATGCTCGAT
>Ga0116226_10001000_pt1 | contig 24615 bp, 15 predicted proteins | sample S1TSphfallax_FD_89692 | JGI IMG/M metagenome (GOLD analysis project Ga0116226, IMG submission 89692) | Host-associated microbial communities from peat moss isolated from Minnesota, USA - S1T2_Fa - Sphagnum fallax MG | ecosystem: Host-associated > Plants > Peat moss > Unclassified | place: USA... | reverse complement strand
TCGAACAATTTGTTGCAGCGACCCGGCGGATGGAATCCGGGGAGGAATTGGCGCCGCCGCTCGACGAGAAGGAACTCGTCCAATTGGGCGCGCTGGGCGATCTTGCCATTACCATCCGGGAGCGCGAACGCCGGTTGCGCGAAGCCGCCGCCCGCGACCCGCTCACCGGCCTCCTGAACCGCGATGCGTTAATTACGGTGATGGGCGAGCAGCTTGGTGCGGGGCATGCCGCCGTCATCGTCGTCGGGCTGACGCGGCTGCAAGAAACGCTGCGCACCGTCGGTCGCGAAATCGCCGATCGCATGGTGGTGGAGGCCGGCGGCAGGCTGCGCAAGCTCGTCGGCGACGCACCGCTGGCCCGCGTCGGCGATGAGACTTTTGCCGCCTGGGTCAATCATACGGGAAGCGAGGACGCGTCGGCGCTGGCGAACAGGATCGTGCTGGCCTTTGAACGACCGTACCAGGAAACCTATTTGGCGCTTGATGTCACCGCAGCGGTCGGTATCGCCCTCTACCCCGATCATGGTGATCAGGCGAGCCTCTTGCTCCAGCACGCCGATGTGGCGCTGCTGACCGGACGGCGGATGCCGGATCGCACCGCGGTTTATAATCCGGCGACGGACCCAAGGCGCCCCGAACATCTGTCGCTGATGGTGGATTTGCGGCAGGCGCTGGAGCGGAACGAACTCGAACTCCATTATCAACCCAAGCTCGACCTGAAGAATAACCGGATCAGCGGCGTCGAAGCATTGGTGCGTTGGCACCATGAACATCGCGGCAATGTCGGGCCTGATCTCTTCATCGGTCTTGCCGAAGAGACCGGTAATATCCCCCGTCTTACCCGATGGGCCTTGACGACCGGGATCGCCCAGGCCGCCCGCTGGTTGAACCGAGGGCTTGCGATCCGCGTATCGGTGAATGTCTCGGTCTATGATTTGGCCGATCCGGACCTGCCGTCCCGTATTTCCGGACTATTGATTGCGCATGATGTGCCGCCCGAATATCTCATGCTGGAAGTCACGGAAAGTGCCATTATGGGCGAGCCGGATTCGGCTATTGTCGTCCTTCGACGGATCGCCGATATGGGGATCCAGCTATCGATCGACGATTTCGGCGTTGGCTATTCGTCGCTTGCCTATCTGAGCCGCCTTCCGGTCAGCGAACTTAAGATCGATAAAAGCTTCATCCAGAATATGGCCGTCAGCAGCGAGAATCAGAAGATCGTTCAGTCGGTGATCGAGTTGGGCCATCGGCTTGGTTATACGGTGGTCGCTGAAGGGGTGGAGGATGCCGACGCGTTGATGGGGTTGAAGGTGCTGGGGTGCGACTACGCGCAGGGCTACCACATCGCCAAGCCGCTCTCGCGCACGGCAATGGAACGCTTCTTCACCGACGCGCCCTGGCCGACCCGGCGATTGGCAAAGGCGTCTTGAGGACAGATCCATGCATGTCGTGATTTTCGGCGGTGAAGGGCAAGTGGGCCGCGAACTCGCGCGACTGGTCTGGCCATCAGGCGTGACCGCGACCGGGCTCGCGCGCACGCAGTGCGATATTACAGATCCAGCATCGATCAAGCTCGCTCTGGCGGCGGAGCGCCCTGATATATTGGTGAATGCAGCCGCTTATACCGCGGTGGACCGCGCCGAAAGTGAGCGGGATCTTGCCTTCGCGATCAATTGTGACGGCGCTCGCCATCTGGCTGAGCATGCGGCTGCTCTGGAGGTGCCGCTGATCCATATCTCGACCGATTACGTGTTCGATGGGAGCAAGATCGGTGCTTATGTCGAGACCGATCCGGTGGCGCCGCTCGGGGTTTATGGCAGCAGCAAAGAGGCGGGCGAATCAGCGATCATGGACTGCCTCGATCGGCATGTCATTCTTCGCACCGCCTGGGTGTTTGGCGCCTTTGGCGGTAATTTTGTCAAGACCATGCTGCGGCTTGGCGCTGATCGGCCGGAATTACGGGTGGTTGCCGATCAGATCGGCGGACCGACCCCCGCCCAAGACATCGCAGCGGCGATCGGCACGATCGTGGGTGCAGTTGACCGCGGTGAAGGTACTTGGGGCGTCTTTCACTTCGGCGGAGCGCCACCGATCAGTTGGCACGGCTTCGCAACCGACATTATCGCACGGGCGGCGGCGCCCGCCCGGGGGCGGCCGAAAATCACTGCGATTACCACCGCGGACTTCCCGACGCCGGCGCGCCGCCCGGCCAATTCCGTGCTGGATTGCGGCAAAATCCAGCGAACCTATGGTATTCCAGCACCTGATTGGGGCCGTGGCCTTGATCAGGTGCTGGAGGAGCTAGGGGTCAGCTAGAGGTCGCGATCCGCAATCCCGACCCTGGGGGCACCGCGGTGAACGTGACTTCCTGTCCCGCAGTCTGCGAGAGCTTCAGCAGCTCGCTATCGTCCATATCGAACAGCGGACTGCCGTTCTCGTACGCGGTATAGGAGCCGGTGATAGGGCTATACAGCATGCGATATACCGCACCCTGATAGGCATAACTCGCCACCAGATCACATTCCGTCACGGTACCGCCAAGTATATTAGAGGTAAAACGCTGACCTGCGCGCTGTTGAAACAGTGCAAGCCGGGGTGTTGCACCCGCGAGATTGCCGCTGTTGATTGTCACCTGCTGCCCTACGACCGGTGCAAGATCACTATCGAAGGCGAGCATATACTGCTCGACATCGCGGCGGGTATTCTCTGGATCCTGCAACGGAAAGCCGGAATTCACCAGCGGATTAAAGACCGCAGCATGAAAGAAACGGAACATCGTGTCCACGGATCCCTCATTTGTGAAGCCAAATCCACGCACCTGCGGACCGGCCTGCCCCTCCGTGCTGTAGTTGAAGAACAAGGTCGGCGCCATGCCGAACATCCCGACCTTGTCATACATATTTCGCAGCTGCGGGACCTTGAAGATTTGCTCGATACCTTCGAAGCTCGCATGCGTGCCCGTGCCGAACTGGCCGAGGGCCGGGTTGAGTACGTGACAGCCGTTGCAGGTGAATGCCGTGGTACCTAACACTAAGCCGACGCCGGGGAGATTGACACCATCCGACGGCCGGTTGCCGGCAAAGAAATCTCTCCCCGCCTTCTCTTTCGGAGTAAGGCTATTGTCGAGCGCGCGCACCGGGTTGGGCGGCATCGCCACCTGAAGCTGGAAATTGGTAAATTGCTGCATCTGCGCGACCGTCGGCGCATTCTTCGCCCCCAGCAGACCCTGAAACGCCACGATGAAATTATTGAAACTCACCGTGGAACTCGTCGCGCTGTAGCCTTCCGGCCCGTTGGACCGATCGCCGCGCCAATGCATCGCCCCGGAATTCACCAGTCCCCGCAGGGTTTGCGTCGTTTGCGGTCCCTTCATCGGGTGGAACGACTGTAACTTTGATGTGCCGTTGAGTTTCCCCGGCGTGCCGAACAGCAGCAACCCGGCTCCCGATTCCACCGCAAGATTGATCTTGAGCGGGCTTGTGGTTACCGGATTGTCCGGATTGCCCAAATCCCACGCCAGCTCGTCCTTGTCACCGAAGATGTGGCAAGAGGCGCAGGATGCTTCGCCGTTGCCGGACAGATTGCCATTATAAAGAAAGGGTCGTCCCTGGATGACCGAGGCCGGCTCGGGGTTCGGCAGGGCAACGGCTTGAGTCTGCGCTTTGCTGGCCAGATTCACGACTTTGACGGAATCGTCAAAGCGCGTGAGCACATACAATTGATTGCGCGCTTGATCGAGGATCAGGCCGGCCGGACCACCACCGGTTACCGGGATATAGTTCTTGCTGTCGGTGATTGGATTGAAACTGTTGTTTTCCAATGACGCGGTATTGAATACGCCGATCTCGCTGGACCCGAACGCGGCGACATAGAGAGTTTTGCCGTCCGCGCTCACTTGCATATCTGTCGGCGTGGACAAGCTATGGCTCGCGATGGTCGGGTCGAACGCCGGATTGGTCGCCAATATGCTGTAATTAATGTGTTTATTGAGGTGGATCGGCGTCACAGTCGTGCCGTTCAGCACCGTAATCCGCATCTCCGCGAGGTGCCCCTGGACGGTGCTGCCACCGAAGATCCCGGGACCCTCGAAGCGTGTCAGATTATGCGAGTCGCTGTTCGAGACATAGACATGCCCGTTCACCGGGTTGGTCGCCATGTTGAATAGTGTCGTGCCGACATGGGCAAACGAACTGACCTGCTCCAGGCTGTTCGCGTCGACCGCGAAAACATCTGTGTCAGGCAATGAGAAATAGACGTCGCTGTCGAATACGCGCCCTGTCGGATCCAACCAGTGTTGACTGGCATTATCATACTGAACGATCTGCGCCACGAATGGCGCCGTTTCACCCAGCGAATCCGTGCTAGGTGGCAGATGCCCGCCTACCCCAATATCGCCATTGGGCAATTTACAGGTCTTGGACGGAATGAAGGTCGGGCAGATCCGGCCTTCATTGACCGTCGTCGTCTGATTGCCGGTTTTGAAGCCAGCAACGAAGACCGTGTTGCCATCGGGGCTGGTGGTCAGCGCACGCGGCGTATCCGTGAAAAAGCTTAAGATCTGGACCGGCGTGCCGCCCGCATTGGTTCCAAGATTCGCAGGGTTGAACACCCACACATCGGCCCGTGGCACGCTCGGCGTGGTCAGTTCCGGATCCCCGGCACCCGGGACTTTGGCGATCGAGGGATCCGTGCGTTGCTGCCCGCGATGCGCCGTCGTAATGAAGGCGCGCGCCGGTGATCCCGCGAACACAATGTCGCGCGGTTCATCACCGACGAGCAGCGTATTGGTAACGTGCGGCGTGCCCGCCAGTGTCACCACGCTCACGCTATCGGACAGGTTATTGACGACCCACACTTCCGTGTCAGACACCGCCGCCACCGCTACCGGTTCCATACCGACCGGCACGCGCGCGAAGGGTGTGAGCCCGGTTGCGGTGATGTTGAAGATTTCCAGCGTGCCATTCGGCGTGTTGGTTGCGAACAGCTTGGTATGGTCGGGCGATATCGCGAGCGGCCGCACCAACCCGGTCTCAAATTCGATAAAAGATGGCGCCGATGTTGAGGAGGTCGCCGTGTCCGCCTCGGCTTGGCAGGGGCCGACACTCAAAAGCACCAAGGCGGCAAAAGATACGCCGCTCAACAGAAGGCGACACGGCCGCCTAGCGCCTCGGTTCAGACCGATATAATCGCTCTCGATCATCGCTGAAAGTTCCTTCGTTGGGAGAGAAAATGACCTTGTGCAACTTTTTTCGGCGCGCCGAAGATTAAGAGGAATAATTGATTAATCGTTCTCCCAGGTCAACGAGTTTAACGCCGCGTTGGATCAAAATCCGGCTAGTTTCTCTATCACCGATATGAGCGGACCTGGGACATGATCGCGAGCGGCCGTCCCTCGTTATCCTGAAAAAACGCCATCCACTCCTCGGTTCCATCGTCATGGCGATGGATCATGTGCGGCGCATGCGTAAACCGAATGCCGCGCGCCGATAGTGCCGCGTAGCTGACCTGGATATCGACGACACGGAAGTATAAAATCGACTGTGCAGCACCACCGTCACCTTCGGACAGAAACAAGCGTATACCATCGCAATCAAAGAACGCTAAATTGCCAAATGAGTATAGATGTTTCAGGCCGAGTATCTCCGCATACCAGTGCTTGGCGGCTTCGATATTTTTAACGCTCCGGGCAATTTGTCCAACAGCACCAATCGAAGTCGGCTCTTCCACGCGAACCTCCCGTTGATACAGCGCGCTATCGCGCCTCACCCCATTCCATCTGCGGAGCTCAATACGGCTGACGAATCCCAGTTTTTGCAGGACTTTGGCGATATGATATTTCACGGCGTCGACACTGACGCCCTGACGCTGCGCAATCTCCGGATTGCTCATGCCGTGGCGGACGCCCTCGACTACCCGCCATTCGGCCGGGGTCAAGAGATCTGGGTAAGCGGGGCGGCCGCGTCTCTGCATGGGATGGAGCCTAATGCGTTTCCACCCGAATTTCCCTACCCGCTTTGTGTTTTCATATCGAAGTCTGGTTATGAGCGCATCAGCTTACGGGGGCACCGCGCGAAGAGAGAATGAGCGGCCCGACGCATGCCGCGGCATGCGACCGGGTTGACTTAACGGCCGTCTATAGCCACGATCCGTTGCTTATGGCAGTGGGCTAAGTAGGGGTAGGCAATCGTGGCAGCACTGCCAAAAATCTCACGTTTGGCTATCCAAGACGTCCTGATTGTGACGCCGGTGCGGCACCGGGATGATCGCGGATACTTCTCCGAGACATATAGTCAAGCGGCTCTTGCGGAACTCGGCATTGATATCGGGTTCGTACAGGATAATCAGTCGCTGTCGCGGCATGTCGGCGTGGTCAGGGGCCTGCACTTTCAGCTGCCGCCTTTTGCGCAGGCAAAAATCCTCCGCGTGCTGCGCGGCGCCGTTTTCGATGTCGTGGTCGATCTCAGGCGAACTTCGCCCACTTTCGGCAAAAGCGTCTCAGTCACGCTCGATGCCGAGTCGGGGGAGCAGATTTTCATTCCGGCCGGATTTGCCCACGGGTTTTGTACCCTGCAGCCAGATACCGAGATCTTCTATAAGGTGTCGGCGCCCTATGCCCGCGAGTGCGATCGGGGGCTGCTGTGGAGCGATCCGGATCTTGGCATCGACTGGCCGGTTGCGCCGGACTCCGCGGTGCTATCCGAGCGTGACCGTGTCCATCCTCGGTTACGCGATCTGCCCGCCTGCTTCGAATAGGCTATTCTGATGTCTAAGATTTTTGTCACCGGCGGCGCGGGTTTTATCGGTTCGGCGGTCATTCGGCTGCTGCTGGCTGAGACAGACCATACTGTTATCAATATCGACAAGCTGACCTATGCGGCGAACCCGGCGGCGCTTCAGTCAGTCGAGTCCTCACCGCGCTACCAGTTTGAGCATGCGGATATCGGTGATAGCGCCCGGATAACGGCATTGTTCAAGCAGTATCAACCGGATGCGGTCATGCATCTGGCAGCCGAGACCCATGTCGATCGATCGATCGATGGGCCCGGGGCATTCATCCAGACCAATCTGGTCGGCACTTTCGTGTTGCTCGAAGCGGCGCGGCAGTATCATTCCGCTCTGTCCGAAGAGGCGAAGACCCGGTTCCGGTTCCACCATATTTCGACCGATGAAGTATTCGGGTCACTGCCGCCCGATGGTGCCTTCACCGAGACCACGCCCTATGCGCCGAACTCGCCCTATTCGGCGTCCAAGGCGGGATCGGATCATTTGGTGCGGGCATGGCATGCGACCTACGGGCTGCCGGTGCTATTGTCGAATTGCTCGAATAATTACGGCCCGTGGCAATTCCCGGAGAAGCTCATCCCGCTGATGATCGGCAAGGCGCTGCGCTATGAGCCGCTGCCGGTCTATGGCAAGGGCGATCAGGTGCGCGACTGGCTGCATGTCGAGGACCACGCCCGCGCTTTGGTGCTGATCCTGAAGACCGGCGAGATCGGCGAAAGCTACAATGTCGGCGGCAATGCCGAGCGTCAGAATATCGAGGTGGTGCATCTGATCTGCGATCTCCTCGATGAATGGGCGCCGGGGGCGGCAGGGCAGAAGCGCCGCAGCCTGATCCGGCATGTCACCGACCGCCCTGGCCATGACCAGCGCTATGCCATGGATACGCGCAAGATCGCCGCCACGCTCGGCTGGCAGCCGCAGTTCAGCTTCGAAACCGGGATCGCCGAGACGGTCCGCTGGTATCTCGATCATCGCGACTGGTGGGAGAGTATCAGCCACTACCAGGGCGGACGGCTCGGCCTCGCCAAGGCGGCATCATGAAGGGCATCATTCTGGCAGGCGGCACCGGTAGCCGCCTCTATCCGCTGACGCGCGTGGTCAGCAAGCAGCTGCTGCCGATCTATGACAAGCCGATGATCTATTATCCGCTGTCGACCCTGATGCTGGCCGGGATCCGGGAGATTCTGATCATCACGACCCCGGAGGATCACCGGGGGTTCGTCGAGCTGCTGGGCGACGGCAGCGGCTGGGGCTTGCAGCTGTCTTATGCGATCCAGCCGAAACCGGAGGGGTTGGCGCAGGCCTTTATCATCGGCCGGGATTTCATCGGTCAGGATAATGTCACGCTGATCCTCGGCGATAATATTTTCCATGGCTCGGGCCTGACGGCCAAGCTGCAATCCGCCGCATCACGCCCGACCGGGGCGACTGTGTTTGGCTACCGCGTGCGTGATCCCGAACGGTTCGGCGTCGTCGAATTCGACGCAGCGGGCAAGGCGATCTCGGTCGAAGAAAAGCCGCTCGTCCCGCGCTCCGACTGGGCGATCACCGGCCTTTATTTCTTCGACAAAGATGTTGCCGATATCGCCGCCGAGGTGAAGCCGTCGGCCCGCGGCGAGCTTGAGATCATCGACGTGATCGACGCCTATCTGAAGCGCGGCGATCTGATGGTCGAACGGCTGGGTCGCGGCTATTCCTGGCTCGACACCGGCACCCATGGCAGCCTGCTCGACGCGTCGGTCTTCGTGCGCGTGATCGAAGAGCGCCAAAGCGTCAAAATCGCCTGCGTCGAGGAAATCGCGTGGTCTCAGGGCTTCATCTCCGACGACCAACTCCGCGCGCTCGCGGTGCCGCTCAGGAAATCCGGGTATGGGGATTATCTGCTGCGGTTGCTGGAGCATCGGGGGTGAGGAAAGACGGCCGCCACCAACAATTGAAAACCGGTACCGTCGAAACGATTAAGAATTAGCGTGGGCTGAACCCGGCGAGAGGATTATTTCGGTATCGGCGCTTGGCATAGTGAAGCAGCGCTCTATGACGCCGGTGAGCCGTGCCGACGCGTGAATAGCGGCTAGAGCGATTTGCGTTCGCAAGGGCTCACGCGAATCGCTCTAGGTCTTTGATTTGACGAGCATCTTCACGCGATCAGACGATTCTGTCTGATCGCGATCTGCTCTAGTAGCTTTGCAATGGCTAACGCCATCCCCCCTCTCCCTTCGTGTTCTGAAGGCCGGAATAGGTTATTGCCCCTCTCTGCCCTTTAGGGCGGAGAGGATGGGTGAGGGGGGCTGTGCCGACACCGGAATTGCTTGGTGTTGTGACGCGGCTGTTACGCCGCCAGCTTCTTCGCAATCGCGCTCACCAAATCGCCGATGCAATGGAGATTATCGAGTTCCCGCGTCGAGAGCTTGACGCCGAAATGGTCCTGCGCCGCGATCAATATTTCGATCTGGCGATAGGAATCCCAGCCCTCAACGTCCTTTGCGGTCAGGCTAGGGGTCAGCACAATGTCGTCGCGGCCGAACACATCGGCGAAAATTTCCTGCAAGAACGCGTAGATTTCCGGTTCGCTGGCCACGCTTAGCCCTCCTTGATGGTCATGAATGTTTCGCTGGGCGTAAATCCCGCGAGATCGAGTGCGGCGATGCGGTCACCGTCCGGCGTTTCCTCGATGATCTCGAAACCCAGCGATGGGTAATGGTCGCGCACCATAGCGTTGCGGTCGGTGGGCTTATAGACGCCGATCATCCGGGTGGCGCCGAGGCGGATGGCTTCGGCTGCAAGAAGGTTCAGCGTGGCCTGTTCGACGCCGCGGCCTAACACGCGACAGCTCATCAGCCAGGTATCCAGCAGCAGCGCGCCGTCATCTTGCAGGCGGCCGATCACGATCGCGATGATGCCATTATCGCCGAACCGGTCGAGCAGCCGCACTTGCAGACCCACGGCCCGCGGATCGGTCATCACCGCTTCGACTTCCGCTTCGCTATAGCGTCGGGTCGTCAGGTTGAACTGGTTGGTTTTATTGATCAGTTGCACGGTTCGCTGCAGACCGACGCGGTCGAACCGGCGCCACAGCAGTTCCATTGCCAGACTGCGCAGATAGGCCGGCAGATCGGTGGTCGTGCTGCGGGCAACCGAGCGGGCCTGATTGGCCTGATACTGTGCCGTCCGGGCACGGTCATCATCGGTCAGCGCCACGCCCTCGAAATAGCCGGCATCGGCGAGCACCTGCGGCACTAGCGCGGGATCCTCCGGCACCTCGGGAACCCCGACCATCGGCAGGGCGGTGCGCACCAGATTGCGCTCGAACGGGTTATCATCAAGGAATACCAGCGCATCGAGACCGATATTCAGCCGCTCGGCGATCATCTTGATATTATTCGCCTTATCGTCCCAATTGGCGACGAAGCAGGCGATCTCGTCCGGCTTCAGCACCATTTCAGGATGGGTCTTGAACGCGTTCAGGGCCACCGTTTCATCATTCTTCGAGCACACCGCCAGGATGATTCCGCGCCGGGCCAAGTCTCTCGCATAGGCTTGGACCGCGGCGAACCCTTCGCCGAGTGCGCTGCCCTGGCCGAGTACAAGCCCGTCGATTCCGTCATCGCCGACGACACCGCCCCACAGCGTATTATCGAGATCCAGCACGAGGCATTTGGCCGATCGTCCGCGGCGCGCGGCCAGCACGCGGGCGACCAGATCGCCATAGAACGGTGCGGCCGCCGGGGTGATTTCCTGCTTGGCCCGATGCCAGAGCGCGGGATCATGCCACGAATCAATGCCATGGCGGGCGGCCCAGTGATCGATCGCAATGAGATCGACGCCTTCGGCATCGGCATCTCGCCGCAGGATCGCGTTCAGTTTCGTGACGAATCCGCCGCGCGAACCTGGCAGCCGCTGTTCATTTTCGCCGAGCAAGGATGGCAGCGCGGGCAGCAGAGTCTGTTGCAGGATCGGCCCCGCGAACGCAATTCTGGCCAGATCCCAGCAATGGTGAATCCGCTCAGCCGCCTCGGCGAGGGCCGCCTCGGCCTCTTCGGCGCCCATGGCGGTATGGATTGCGGCGGACACATGCCATGGGTCGAACGCGAACAGAATGGCGGTCGGCTGAAAACGATGCAGGCCCGAGCCGTGATCCAGCAATTCCTGGAGATATTGGCCGTAATCGGCTTCATAGATGGATACAAACAACCCGCGCCGGAGTGCCGCGACGCGGATCGACGCTGCCAGATGGGACAGGGTCGATGAGCCGAGCAAGGCGAGGCGGATTGGCGTCGTGGCTGAGTCCGGTGGGCCGATCCGATCCGCCAAGGCTTGAACCGCCTGATCGAGCGCACGGGTGCGGGTGAGATCGAGCTGGGTCCGGGCCAGCGCAATCGCCGTCGGCCAGCCCGCCTCTGGCGCTGAAAGGTCATGGAGCTTCGGCCGCCAGTCCTGTTCCAGCTTCAGCCAATGCAAGCGTGGGGCGCTCATCCTGTTTCCCTAGGTTGAGTCGTAAAATCCTCCCCCGCCCCGCAAGGGAGGAATTTCCGATAATTCATACGAGCGCCTCGATACGTGCCATCAACGCATCGATATTGACGGTCCAGCGCCGATGCACCGGCGTTTCATCCGTCTCATCGACCTTGCCGACAAAGATGCCGTAATCCAGTTCGGACGACGCGAACAAGCCGGTATGGGCATAAATCCAATGCGGCTCGCTCTCGATATCGATGATTTTGGTACCGGGATGGCAAAAGGCGCAATTGAACATGCCGGAACCGGCGGGCCCCACGACCAGTGAGGCCGAGCTATACATCTCGATCTGCTCGGCGACGCTCAAATCCTGCGGCTGAACGATGGTAAAGCCGAATTGCGACAGCCGATCGATCAGTTCGGCTTCGTTTTGCATGACCCGATCGCCGTCCGATTGCGTACCGAATCCCAGGCGCGAGATATAGATCATCCGATCCTGCGGCGCCGATCCGTGCGCTTCCCGCATTTCGGCGAATAACTGCCTTGTCTCATAATCGAAAAAGCAATCCGGGTTGCGCAGCGACGGAATAATCGCGCGCGGCGCATAGGTCGTCGCATAGGTCTGATGGCGGATAATTCGATCGCTCGAAATGCCGGCCAGCTCCAGATACTGATCGACATAGGGATCATCGGCATAGACCAGCACGGGCAGTTCGGGACAGCCCAGGCGCTTCAGCGTCGCCAGTTTGGGCAGCACCCGAAAGATGAAGGATCCATAGTTGGAGGGCTCGGTCGAGCAGAGGATGATCACCTCGTCATCAATGATGCGCGCCGGCCGATCTTCCGTGTTCAGGTGAAAGCGGCGGGTGGCACCAATCCTCCGCAGCCCCGTATCCTCATTGAAGAACGAATCTTCGCTTGCCATCGCCTCCAGATATTCGGTGATCTGCGGCCGTGAGGTCAGCATCTGATCGCGATAGAATTTGCCGTTCGAGATGATCGTCCGATAGCCCACGACCATGCAATCGGACAAAGCCGCAACCAGCGGCGCCGGTGATCGATAGATATCCGTGCCGAGACCCTCGAATGTATCGGTGCCGTCCGGATCATCGATAAAGGCCGGGGCGTAGCGAAAAAACGCGCGCGCGGCTGGCGTCGTCTCGTAGCACATCCCGTCAGGACTGCCGCGTGACCAAAGCTGGTCTGAGGGTATCGGCGGCAGGGCGGCAACATCGTCGAATGACAGCGTATGATTTTGCGGCATCGCGATTTACTGACCTTCGGCTTCGGCCGATGCAATCTGATGCGCCGTCCGACACGCAACCAGCCAAGCCGCGAGATGATCGTCCAGCTTTGCGGTATCGTCGAAAGCTGGCGTCAGGCCCTCGATCGTCCCATGCATCAGGCGGGGTGCGACCAATTCCACGTGGCCAGATTGTGCCTTATCCTCGGTCGGCCGGATACACAGCAGCCGATTCGGGCCATAAGCCTGCATCGCGGTCCAGATCGCCTGGAGATCCTGATCGTCTGAATGCTCGTCGCTGGTTTTGTACACGAAGATCTTTTCCGCCGCTTCCAGATCCTCAATGAATTTTTCTTTGAGGAAACTCAGGCGACGGCACATCTGGCGATGCACCTGCTCAGCTGGGGCCTGGTGGTGGTTGATGAAGGTGTGCATGTGGAAATACCGGTTATCGCCGGCGACATATTCACCCGTTGGATCTTCCCGAGCGAACGTGTTCTCCGGCAAGCCAACCCCCTCAAGGCGGTTATCCAGCATTTCGACCAGCTGTCCCGGAAAGATCGTGCCCCAGCGCAGCAGACCCAGCGTCTCGGCACCGAACCGCGTCTGGACAATGCCGAACTCGCAATTATCACCGATGCTCTCGAATTTGAGCAGTAGATGGCGCAGATCCTCCGGATTCTCGCCCAGGGGCGTCTCCGCGCGCCGCAATCGCGTGGCCGAGGATGTTGACGCGACGATGGTCGGCTGGGCCTCAGCGGGGCGCGTGACCTTGCCCGAATCAATCTCGGTGATGTGATCGAGGCGATTGACGTAGGTCAGCATGAAATCGGTTTCGGCCCGATCGGGAAAATTATCGCGCACATGTTCCCAGCGCCGCCGCGCTTCCGACCAGTCGGCTTGCTCGAGCGCTGTTGTCGCATATTGCACGGCCACATCCGCATCGGTGGGAAACCGCTCCAAGGCCGGAACGATCAGCGCTTCGGCCTCGTCGATCCGCGCCTCCTTGAGCAAGGCGAAGGTGCCGATCGCATAGCCTTGCGGCGCGTCCGGAAATTGCTCCCGGATCTCGTCGCATAGGGCGATCGCGTCATTCCAATTTTGCCGATCACAAGCAATCCAGGCTGCCTCGGCGGCGAGCCTGACCTCGTTCGGAAAGCGCTCCCGAGCGGCCTCGACCAATTGTTCGGCGAGGTCCAATTGCTTCAAATTGCGCCGGGCGAGCACCTCGGTCACGTAGGATTCCGGGCGGTCCGGGAAACGCTCCCGCAAATCGGCCCAGCGCTCGGCCGCGTCTTCCCAATCCTCTTCGGTCGCCGAGATCAAGGCGCGTTCGTCGGCCAGGGCGAACTCGTCGGGAAACCGCTCCAGCCCCTCTTCGGCCAAAGACTTAGCGTCATCGATCTGGCCGTTGTCGCGCAAGACCGCGATGCCGATGCGCCAGGCTTCGGGGTCGTCCGGGAAGCGCGCCCGCAACGCGTCGGCCCACTCCAGCGCATTATCAAAATCCTGAAGCGCAACGGCGAGCACGATCTGTTCGATTGCCATCGACGCATCATTCGGGAAGCGTTCGACGCCCTCTGCCGCAAGAGCCTCGGCCGCCTCACGATTCCCGGCCTCCCGTAGCACCATGGTGCCTTGCGTCCAGCCTCTGACCGAACCTGGGAAGCGCTCGCGGATTGCCCCCAACCGCGCATCGGCCTCGTCCCAGTCCGCGCGGTGAATCGCGAGCAATGCCCATTCCGCCCATAGGGCTTCGTCGGCGGCAAAGCGCTCGATTCCGTCGGCTGCCATCGCTTCCGCTTCGTCGATATCGCCAAGCTCGCGCAACGCCCCAAGGGACAGAATGATCGGCCGCGGATCATCGGGAAACCGCTCGATCAAATCCGCGCAGCGTTCGACCATCGCCCGGTCGTCGCCACTGAGTTTCTCAAGCCAAGCCAGCTCGATCAGCGGATCAATCTCGTCAGGAAACAGATAGGCGGCATCATCGGCTAACGTCTCCGCTGACTCGCGCTTGCCGGCTTCGCGGAGTGCGATGATGCCCTCGGTCCAGCCGATGACCCGGTCCGGCGCCTGCTGACGCAGCCGGGCGCAGCGTCGGGCCGTCTCGACCCAATCGCCGCGATAGGAGGGCAGCCGGACATGTTCGATCCACAGCGCCTCTTCCTCAGGGCAAAGCTCGCGCCCATTGTCGCAGAACACTTCGGCCGCATCGAAATGGCCATCCTGCACGAGGCAGCGAATCGCCAAAATATAGCCGTCAGGCAGATCGGGAAACTGCTCCACCATCCGGTGGGCCGCGTCATAGGCCTGATCCACATCGCCGTCCGCCCAGTGCGCCCAGCCCAGCTCGACCAGCGGCGCGGCCTCGTCGGGAAACGCCTCGACCGCGGCGGTCGCAACACGGACCGAGTCGGCGATCTGTCCGGCATAGCGCAAGGCGCGGGCGCCCAGCACATGGGCATCCAGATCATCGGGGAAGGCCTCGCGAATGCGTGACCAGAGCGCAGCGGCCTCCTCCCAATCGCCGGACTCGGCAGCACTTTCCGCTTCCGCCGCTACCTGATCGCGATCGATCGTCGTGGCGGGTTTTTGAAATCGCTTCGGTATCGGTTTCAACGTCATCTGGCGGCCTCGGTCTCAAGGGTCTCTGTGTTTGACGGGCGACGGTTGCGCAGCCGGCGGATGCACCCGCGTGCGGGGTCCGATCCTGCCTTTTCCGCCCGCTCATAAAATACCAAAGCCGCGACAGGATCGGCTGTCACACCGCGGCCAAGCTCGTGGATCCGGCCGAGTTTGAACAAGGCTTCGGGAATATTGGACTCCGCCGCCCGGCGATACCACCCAATCGCTTCGGGCAGGGCATAGGGATTTCCGGTCTGGGCGAGCAGCATGTCGGCCAAGGCCAGTTGCGCTTCTTTATGACCGGCTGCCGCCAGCGGGCGAAACAGGCTCTCTGCCGTATAGAGATCAAGCGGCACCCCGAGGCCCAGCCGATAGCAAATCCCGAGCGTATAGCGGGCTTCCGGATCCTCGGAAGCGGCCGCCTGTTCCAGATAGCCGAGCGCTTCCTGCTGACCCGCAAGATCGGTTTCGTCCCGGAGCAGCAGGGTCGCCAGTTGCACCTGCGCCGTCTGATCATTCTGGGCCGCCGCGCGGCGCAACCAGAGAATCGCGTCGCTCAGTGACTCGTCGGTGCCGGTGCCGCGGAGGTAAAATTCTCCGATGATTTGCTGGGCATGGGCATCGCCGGTTTCAGCGACCTCGCGCCAAAATTGAAACAACCGGGTCCACTCAGTGTCGGTGGAGGGCGCAATTTCCGTTTGGGTCAGCACGACAAGCTGTGCCGCTCGGCTCCCGCCGGCCGCCGCCTTGCGATACCAATCCAGGGCGGCCCTGCGATCTGCCGCAATGCCATCACCGCGCCACAATATATCGCCCAGCCAGGCTTGTGCCGGCGCACTGCCGGCGCTCGCTGCGCGCAAATACCATTTGATGGCGTGCTGCCAATCCTTGGGCACGTGCTTGCCCTCGCCATAAAGGCGGCCAAGTTCGAGTTGTGCCGCGATCTGCCCGTCGTCAGCAGCGGTTTGCAGCAGGGCAATCACCCGCGTTACAGACTTGGAATCGGTCCCTGGCGTGTCGAGCTGGCGGGCCAGCTCGCAGGCAGCGTCAACACTGCCCTTGTCAGCGGCTTGAGTGAGCCAGTTCCGGGCGATTTCGGGATCGGCCGCGACGTAGGTGCCATCGGTATAGAACCGAAACAGCGCCATCACCGCGCTATCGCTCCCTTCATGGGCCGCCTGCTCCAGCAGCGCCATGCCGGCCGTCACATCCTGCGGCCGACCCTGACCCTCCAACGCCATCATGGCGAGCGAAAACCGCCCGTCCGGCTGGCCCTGTACCGCGGCTTTTTCATACCATTGCGCCGCGGTCGACCAGTGCTGCTCGACATGCGTGCCGTTGGCATAAAGCCGGCCGAGCTGCAAACAAGCCTCGGCATGGCCGGTTTCGGCGGCACGGCGGATCGCGGCGACCCCGGCTGCCTTGTCCGCCTCACTATTGCCTTGGGTCAGGCGCAGCATGCCGAGTTCCAGCAGCCCTGTGGCGCTTCCGGCCGATGCCGCACGCTCGAACCAGTCCGCGGCGAGGTCCGCGTCACGCGTCAGCCCGATTCCGTTGGCATGCAGCACGCCCAACAGCTCGGACGCGGCTGTGACACCGTTTTCCGCGGCCTCGCCCAGCCAGCGCGCCGCCTCGGCATAGTCGAGCGGCACACCTTTGCCGAAGAGATAGAGATGGCCGAGCGCATATTGACCGTCTGCGCTGCCCGCCTCTGCCGCTTCTCGGAACAAAGAGGCTGCCGAGGTATAATCGGGATTAGCGGCGTCGGCGGCAACGAGCCGGCCCAGCTCGACCAGAGCCTGGGGATAGCCGCGCGAGGCGGCGCGGCGCAGCCAGGTTTCCGCCATCGACAGATCGATGTCGACCCCGGTACCGTCGCGATAGATCAAGCCGAGATGGAACATCGCGTCCGTATGCTCGGTCGCGGCCTCGGTCAGAAGAATGGTGGCGCGGGCCGGATCCGGGGTCAGCCCGTCGTCACGCAGCAGCAACAAACCCAAATAGAGCTTGGCGGATTTATTGCCGCGCGCCGCAGCTTTTTCGAGCCAGGGTGCCGCCTTTTTGGGATTGCTGTCGCCGCCGAATCCGCCGGAATAGAGGATGCCCAGCCCGACTTCCCCGGCCTCGTCATCCTGTTCGGCTGCGGCTGTGAACCAGCGGGCCGCGGCGTCATAATCGATTTCGGTGCCAAGCCCGGCGGCATATTGGTAGCCAAGGCGACCCTGGGCGCCGGCATCGCCAGACGCTGCGGCCTGGCTGTTCCACCGCAGCGAAGCGGCGTGATCGATCGGGATCGAAACGCCTTGCGGATAAAAGCGCTTCCGGGCGGCGTCGGCCGCGTCGTTACCGGACGGGGTGTCGCCACGCCCGACCAGATAGATTTCGCCGAGGCGCGCTTGCGCGGCGACATGACCGGCATCCGCGGCCCGTTCCAGCCATTTTACGGCCGTGACGACATTCTCCACCACGCCCAGGCCGCGCTCGAAGCAATCGCCGATCTGGAAACAGGCGTCGATATCGCCCGCTTCAGCCTGCTTTAGCGCCCGTGCCGCAAACGCGGGATAATTCTTTTCCGCAGCGCCGGTGCCGGCCTTGTCGCGGGGCGCCCCGTCGCGCCGCGGCAGCAGCCGGCCGAACAGGTTGCCGAGCATCACGGTTCCCGCATCGCCTCGGAACCGGTCTTCAAGGCGCCATCGATGATATAGGACATGATTGTCCGCCGACCGATATGCATGTCGGCGCCCAGAGTCATGCCGGGAATCAGCCGGAAACTCGGCGGCACGTCACGGAGATGCACATTGGTAATATCGATCCGCGCCTTAAAGAAGGGTGATCGGACCTCTTGGTTGTCGCCTTGCGTGAAGGATCCCTCGCTGATCGCCTTAATGGTCCCTTGAGCCGTGCCATGCCGCATAAAGGAATAGGCGTCGAGCTTGATCTCGACCGGATCGCCGATCCGGATATAGCCGATATCTTTGGAGTCGATCTCGACATCGGCTTCCAGCGGGCCGTTCAGCGGGACCAGCGTGAACAGCGGCTGGGATTGGTCGCCGACCGTCGCATCGACCACTGAGCCTACCGAGGCGCGGCCGATTTGCAGCACGACCGCGTCTTCCGGCGATTCAAGCGTGGTCAACTGGCTGGTCTTTTCGGCCTTAGCGAGACCCTGGCGGGCCTCATCCAGATCGTTGCGAGCGCTCACCAACTGCGTGCCGACATCGTCCTGCCAATGCACCACGAACACTTCGCGCTGCGCCTTCAGCGAGTCGACATCATGTCGACTTGACGCCAGCCCATTGCGGCTTTCGGCCAAAAGCCGGTCGATTTCGACACGCGTGTCGGAAGACACCGCGGATTTCAGCTTGCTGCCATAGCCGTGCGATTCCAGTGTCGTATCCATCTGCTCGATGGCGACATTCAACGTCTGGCGCTTTTCGTAATTGGCAACATCCGCCTGTTCCTGGGCGATCTTGGACTGATCGGACTGGATGCGGGCGTCAAAATCATCCAGCGAGTGCTGATACTCGCTCCGCCGCTGACGCCAGATCGAGGCTTGCAACTGCTCGCTTGGATTGGCATCGGCACCCGGTTGATAGGGCTGTTCGGCCCGTTCCGCTTCCAGCCGGGCCACCAAGGCCGCTGAACTCTGCATTTTCTGTTTCAGCTGCGTGAGATCGGCGGCGGCGAACGTCGGGTCCAACGTCGCCAGAATCTGCCCCTTCTTGACGACGTCACCGACACTGACCTTGATCGCGCGGATGATCGACCGGTCGAGCGGCTGCACGAAGATCGAGCCCTGTGTCGGCACGATGCGCCCCTGGGCGGTCACGACCCGATCCAACTTGACCACGCTCATCAGCACCAGCGCGATAACGATCATCGCCGCGACCCCATGCAGAATCGCATGTTCGCTGTACGGCGAGGTCTCCTGAATGACCGACTGCGACTCCGATTCGAAGGCGCTGACCGGCCCGGCCAGGAGATCGTTAGACCTCTGGGGTATGAGCGACAGAAAGTTGGGCATGGGGTGATGGAGCCTCGGTGAAGCGGTTCTGAGTGTACCACATTTGCTTGTATATATCGCAGCGGCGCAGCAATTCCTCGTGGGGGGCCAGATCATAGACCCGACCTTTTTCCATCACGAGAATGGCATCGGCCGGCACCAGCATCGACAGCCGATGCGAGACGCAGATGATGGTTCGGCCCGCGGCGATCCGCATCAGATTGGCGTTGATGATCGCCTCGGATTCGGCGTCAAGCGCGCTGGTCGCTTCGTCGAGGATCAGGACCGGTGGATCGACCACCAGCGCCCGCGCGATCGCGAGGCGCTGGCGCTGGCCGCCGGACAGGTTGGTGGCACCTTCCTCGAGATAGGTTTCATAGCCGCGCGGCATGCGCTCGATAAATTCTTCAGCGCCGGCAAGCTGGGCGGCACGGACGATTTCGCGGAAGGTCGCGTCGGGCTTGGCCATGCCGATATTCTCGCGGACTGTGCCGCTGAACAGAAAATTCTCCTGCGGCACGACGCCGATCGAGGTTCTCAGGTGATAGAGATCGATCTCGCGCAGATCCATGCCGTCAATCTTGATCACACCGTCATAATTCGGGTTCAGCCCTTGGAGCAGGCGCGTGATCGTGGTCTTGCCCGAGCCTGAGCGTCCCATGATCCCGAAGATGGTGCCGCGGCCGATCTTGAAATCCGCACGGTCCAGCGCCAGCGGCGATGACGGCGTGTAGCGGAACTGCACCGACTGGAAACTGATCTCGCCATGGATCGGCAAGCGAAGGCCGGATCCCGCACGGGCATTTTCCGGCGGGACATTCATGACCGAGGCGACTTCCGAGACGGCTTCCTGCACCTCGCCATTGGTCTCGAGCAAATGCGCAAGCTGCAGCAGCGGCTGAGCCGCGCGGCCTGCGATCATGCTGAACGCGATAATGCCGCCCGCCGATACGGAGGTCGGCGAATTGAGGATCATCCAGGCGCCGAGCAGGATCGATCCCGAATAGATCAGCCGCTCGAACGGGATCACCAAGGTTTGCGGATAGTTTGCGAGTGTTCCCCAGGCGTGCCGTGCCCGCATCGCTTCGGCCACTCGGATATCCCATTCGTGCCGCCGTCTGCCCTCCAGGGCCATCGATTTCACGGTGCGCATGCCATAGATCGTTTCCACCAGGAACGATCCTTTGGCGTTTTCAGCCTGGGTTACCCGACCGAACAACCGCCCAAGCGGCTTCAAATACGCATAGACGACAAAGAAAATGCAGCCGGTGAGGCCGAACACCATGAGCGAGAGTTGCCAGCTCAAAATCAGCATGACCGGTAACAAACCGACCAGCGTGACCATGTCCATGATGGTCCCGAATAACTGGCCGGTCAGGAAGTGCCGGATCTGCCAGATCTTGCCGAGTTTACTCAGCGTCACGCCGGTCGGCGTCCGCTCAAAATAATCCATCGGCAATTTGAGCAGTTTTTGCATGAGATAGAGGTTTAGCCGCCCGTCGATCCGGGTCGCGGTCACCTCGATGAAGACGCGCCGCAAAAAGCCCAGCGCCATCTCGAACAGGATCAGAAACCCGATCGCCGCGGCGATGACGATCAACGTGGACTCGCTATGGTTCACCAGCACCTTGTCGATCACCGCCATGACCATGAAGGGCGGCGCCAACGTGAAGATGGTGGTGAACAGCGAGGCGATGGCGATATCGCGAAACAGCCGCTTTTCGCGCAAGACCTGACCGAACAGCCATTTAAGCCCGAATGGCTGGGTTTCGTCGCGAAGGTCATACCGGCGCTTAAGGAGGATGACCTCGCCATTCCAGATATCATTGAGATGGATTTCATCCAGCACGGCTTCCGCATCGGGCCCGCTCGCCGGATCGCGGAGGACCACCACCTGGCCGGCCGTGCCCTGAATCACTACATCTTCGAGGACAAGCGCCGAGCCGTCTTTCAACCGAAGGATTGCCGGCAATACCGTGCGCAATCGGGGCAGATCCCGCCAAGCAGGCTGCAGTTTCTTGGCGTCGAGACCGATATCACGCGCCATCGCAATCAGCTTGGTGGTGGTCAACTCATCGCTGCTCAACACATAAGACCGCACCAGCGATTCCGGTGCGACATCGATGCCGCGACGCAGTGCCACCGCCGCCAGTGAAGCGATCACCGCCGTCGTTGGATTGAACTCGGGGATGGGTTCGACTGCCAATTACCTACTCTACTGCAATGAAACAAAGATCAGCATCGCTACCGGTATGTGCTGTGCCGCTGGATAAAATCGTCAAAAGACCTCAGGTTCCTGGCGGCTGGCTTCATAGATACGTTCTAAGCCGCCGACATCGTCATAACGGCTGAGCAAAGCCCGGAAGCGCCGCCCGACTTCGATTTCGGCGGCAGCAACACCCTCAAGTTTGCGAAGTTCGGCCGCCTTTTGGTTGACCCGGACGCCAAAGGCCGGATCAAGCGGAAAGTGATTGTCCCGCGTCGGTATACCGTTCCATTGGAAAAACAAACCGAAGTCCCGCTGATATTCGTTGTTTTCCATGGCTAAGTTATCGCCGCGCGCCTTTTTCAGCGAAAATTCTTCGAAGGATTTTGGCCAGTAATGCGCAATCCATCCGCCTTCGTAACAAGGCGAGCGGCGCTCCCATACCTTGCTCATGTCAAACGGCTCAAATTGCGATCCGACGATCAATCGATCCGGTTTCAGTTCCGGATGGTGCTGCGGCCGCATCGTGACCAGATCGGCGACGCGCACGAGTGATTTGGTCAACCAGTGCGGCCGCGCATGCTGAAACCGTTCGATCAGCAAGCCGGACCGCTTCTCAAAGACCATACCACTAATATACCAGAGCCACTCATACAGAATGGCGGAGGGCAGGCGGTCGGGATGGCGATCCGACAAGGCCGCCAGCATCGTCTCGACATTATGATGGTGCTGAGGGCCCAGCATCAGGAATTCGTCGGAATCCTCAAACAGCAGCCACTCGAAATCGCGCGCTTCGGGGAGTAGTTGTACCGCGTGTTCGAATGCCTTTAGTTCGGGGCGAACATGGCCCTCGGTTTCGCTTTCCATGAGCGTAATAACGCCATGATCCGCGAGGCGCCGCAGCAGCACCTCCGAGCCATCCGCATTATCGTTCGTATAGATGAAGGCATGGTGAAACCCGAGGGCCAAATGATGGGCGATCCATTCGATCGCAAAAATCCCGTCATCGCGCATCGGGCAGACCACCGCCGCTTTGCGCGTCGGGACAATTTGCGCCAACATCAGATGGTTCAGCAGTTGGATCGGCGACCAGCTTTCGACATTGGTGGGTTCGCCGATGAAATCGAGATCGCGGCCGATAACCCGCCGCCGGGGCCCGGGCTCGACCGGCGTGCCCTCCGCTGCGGCTTTGCGCATCCGGCGAACGGTTTCGATAAAGAACGCCATTTGCGGGCTGGTTTCGGGCGGCTCGGCCAGCGGATCCAGGGCAAACCGGACCCAGGCATCCAGATGGCGCAAGTCGGATCGCTTGCGAAAGCACGGTTCCAGGATCGCGGTGAGGTCAGTCGCGGATCGCGCCGCAAGCGCGTGTTCGGCTTGGTCGAAATCAGGGAGTATCACCGGCTTAGACCAACGATGACGGCAATCGATGGAACAGTCATGAATGCAACCCGTTATAGAGTGATACGTGCTGATCGACAATGCTGGCCGCTGTGGCTGGCGGCTCAATTGACCGGGACAGCGCATCTAGCTGGCCGCGATCCGTCGCTAAGCGCCGCAACAGCTTGGCCAGCGCGACCGCGTTGCCGGCGGGGAAATGAATCCCGTCTTTGCCGTTCCTGATCTTTTCGGCCATGCCGCCAATGTCGGAACAGATGACCGGCCGGCGGTTACGCAATGCCTCCTGGATCACGACCGGCGAATTCTCCCACCAGATGCTTGGCGTCAGAACCATGTCGACCGACTGCATACAGGCATCGACCCGATTCTGATCATACGGCCCGTGGAATTTTACATTGAATCCGACAGCATCAAGCCGTTTCAGGAAGGCTTCCTGAAATTCCGGCGGCTGATGCCGGTAATCGCCGTAGATTTCGAAAATAATCCCGGTTTCACCGCCCTGCTCCAGAATTTTCGCGGCATCGAACAGCACATTGATGCCCTTCAACAGGGAGATCTGCCCGAAAAACCCGACGCGTAGCGGATCTTCCGGATCGGACTCCAAAGCCTGGCGTTCCTGTGCGGGACTCGCAATGACGTTTTCGATCACCGAAAGCTTGTGGGACGGAATGCCCCAGGCGATGTAGCGCTCCGCCAGGAATCGGCTCGGCGAGATGAAATGATCGACCAGATCGAAGAACCGCTTGATATATTGCTCTCTCAAGAAAAAGTCCGAAGCCGTAATATCTTTGAAGCAATTGCTGCATCGGATCGGACTGGCCGAATAGCATAAAGAATATCGATCGGTTTTGATCATCTGGCCGTAGTGATGACAGATCGCCAGATATTCATGGAGGGTTAGAACGATCTTCGCATTTGGCAATGCCCGACGGACATGCAGAAACGCTTCCATTCCAAAATTGATATAATGATGGAAATGGACAATGTCGGGTTGGATCGTTTGCAGCAGATCGGTGAATTCGGTGGGGAAGGATGGATCCCGGTTGGCAAATTTGAACCAGTCGAAGGCACCAGTCGAATAGAGAAACTCCCGATCCGAGAAGGGCTGGGTAATCGGTGCGCCGAGTTTCTGGTTCAGATGATCGCGGACACAGGCTAGTAGCCATGGATCGAATGCCGATTCGGCGGACAGCGATTTGAAGAGTTGATATGCCGCGACTTCCGCACCGCCATTCGACAGCATCGGGTGGCCATGGACCGCGATCAGGATACGCTGCGCTGCGGAGGAGATCTCTGTCATGATTTTAAGTCGCCGTGCGGGTCGGAGTCCCCAAACCAGCGTCGTTGATGCACCCACGCATTATATAAAGTGAGGTTTTGGCGCCAGTTTTGGTCGGACGCACCTTGCGATTTCCGCTCAAGGTGGTAGAGCTCGACATCGAAATCAACTGCACAGCGCCGATCCATCGCAGCCAATTTGAGGCAAAGATCGGAATCCTCGAAATCACCGATGACGAATTCTTCATCGAATCCATCGAGTTCCTCAGCTAGCGCCCGCTCCATCACCATGCAGGCACCGGTGATGACAGGATAATACCGTACCCCCGACCGCGTTTCCGGCCGACGTCCTTTATTGTCGTGAAACAGGAAATTCCAGCCGCCAAACTCCGCAATCGACTCGAAACGGCAGCCTTCATGCTGGACGGAGCCATCTTCATAAAGGAGACGCGGGCCGATCACCCCGATTTCCGGCTGATCCTGCAATCGCTTCATCAGGTGCGCGAGCCAGCCCGGGGTCTTGGGAAAAGCATCCGAATTCAAGAAGCAAACATATTGCCCGTTCGCCGCCTGGAGTCCGACATTATTGGCCGGCGCAAACCCAACATTGCTGTG
>Ga0116226_10000998_pt1 | contig 24618 bp, 26 predicted proteins | sample S1TSphfallax_FD_89692 | JGI IMG/M metagenome (GOLD analysis project Ga0116226, IMG submission 89692) | Host-associated microbial communities from peat moss isolated from Minnesota, USA - S1T2_Fa - Sphagnum fallax MG | ecosystem: Host-associated > Plants > Peat moss > Unclassified | place: USA... | reverse complement strand
TTGAACGTCTCCGCCGCCGGGGCCGTTGCACTGTACGAGCTGACTCGGCGCTTTTAGAGCGCGCTAGGTCCAGGTTGACGCATCCGCGCCAATCATCCGGCTCTAGCGTCGTGCTCGCCGGCGCCAATTCGGTTCATTTGAACATCACCGGCACCCAGCGCGGGCCGGGATTTGAGCCGTCGGGCGCATCCCCGCTGACCAGCAGCACGGCCACGGGCAAATGCGCCTGTTGCAGTTTTTCAAGCTGGTTTTTGAGATCCGACGCCGTGGTGATGTTCTGGCCCGCGACCTGCTCGATGAGGTCGCCCGCGACGATTCCGGCTCTGGCCGAAGGGCCGGAGGCGGCGGTGACCGAGACGCCGCCATCCGCCGGGGTACCGGAGAGGGCAAGGCCGAGGCTGGCAAGATTGACATTGGCTGGGGCCGCGGGCGTCGGGGTGGTGATGGTGTCATCGACCGCCGCAGGCGGGGCGGTGATGGTGAGAATAGCCTGATGTTCCGATCCGTTGCGCCAGAAGGTGACGGCGGCTTTCTGCCCGGCGGCGATTTCAGCGGTACGCACCAGCAGCGCACGCGGATTCTGAATGGGCACGCCAGCCAAAGATAGCAACACATCGCCAGCCTGAAGCTTGCCGTCTGACGGGCTGCCCGTGGAGACCGCGCCGATGAGCGCGCCGGCGGTGCTGGGCAGGCCGAGGGATTGCTGGATGTCCGGCGTGACCTCCTGGGTGGCTGCACCGAGCCAGCCGCGCGTCATCGCGCCGGTCGCCTTCAGCGCCTGGGCGACGGGTGCCACCATGGCGGAGGGAATCGCAAAGCCGATGCCGTCCGACGCGCCGGAGGGCGAGTAGATGGCGGAGTTCACGCCGATCACATCGCCGTTCATGTCGAAAAGCGGGCCGCCGGAATTGCCGCGATTGATCGTGGCGTCCGTCTGGATGAAATCGTCGTAGCTGCCGGAATTGATGTTGCGGTCCAGCGCGCTGACGATGCCGGCCGAGGTGCTGCCGGGCAGGCCGAACGGATTGCCGATGGCCAGCACCCAATCACCCACGCGCAATTTGCCCGAATCGCCAAAGGTGACGGCAGGGAGCGGATGGCCGGCATCGACTTTCAGCACCGCGAGATCCGCGTCCTTGTCCCGCCCGACGATGGTGGCGGGGAGGATCGTGCCGTCCTGAAAGGTGACAGAGACGGTGGATGCGCCGTCGATCACATGGTTGTTCGTGAGGATGTAGCCGGCGGGGTCGAAGACGAAGCCGGAGCCGAGCGCTTCCTCGGCTTTGGGCGGCGGGATGACGGTGCCGGTATCGGCGGTGGCGTGATAGGCGCTGCCGTCGCTATTGCCGCCATCGCCGCCGCCATCGCCGTTGCTGCCGTCATCCCCGTCATCGGAGCTGGCGGGCGCATTGGGGTTGATCGGGTCCGTGCTGGCGATGCTGACGACCGCGGGCATGACCCGGGCGGCGAGGTCGGCCAGCGGGGGCAGCATGGTCGAGGCCCGGGCGGTCGAGCCCGCAAGAAACAGAGCGGCGCAAAGCAGGCGGAGGGGAAGGTTCATGGGGGAAGATTGCGGGCGCGCCGTTCGAACCGCAAGTGTAAAATGCTGCGTGCGCGGCCCTTGGACAGCCCCGGCCGCGAGGGGTAAACCCTTTGCATGACTGAAGATGATATTCTGGCGGCGCTGGCTCCCTTCAACCTGAAGAAGATGCTGGATGGCGTGCATGTGCAGGACGGGCTGGTGCAGGTGAGCCTCGCGATTAAGCGGGAGGACGCACAGGCGTTGGAGCCGTTGCGGCGGCAGGTCGAGGCGAAGCTGGCGGGGATGGTGGGCGTGAAGAGCGCTTCGGTCGTGTTCACCGCGCATAAGGCGCCGCCGCCTGTGGCTCCGGCAAGCGCGCCCGTGCTGCCGGGGGTGAAATCGGTGATCGCGGTGGCCTCCGGCAAAGGCGGGGTGGGGAAATCCACCGTGGCCGTCAATCTGGCGGTCGCGCTGGCGCAGAGCGGGCTGGCGGTCGGGCTGCTCGATGCGGATATTTACGGCCCCTCCCTGCCGCGCATGTTGGGGTTGAACCGCAAGCCGGAGGTGCGGGAAGGCAAGATGCTGCCGCTGGAGGCCTGGGGCGTGCGCTGCATGTCCATCGGGTTTCTGGTGGAGGAGGAAACGGCGATGGTCTGGCGCGGGCCGATGGTGATGGGGGCGCTGAACCAGATGTTGGCCCAGGTGGAATGGGGCGTGCTGGACGTGCTGGTGATCGACATGCCGCCCGGCACAGGGGATGCGCAGCTGACGCTGGCGCAGAAGGCGAATCTGGCGGGGGCGGTGATGGTTTCCACGCCACAGGATATCGCGCTGATCGATGCGCGCCGGGGTATCAAGATGTTCGAACAGGTGCGGGTGCCGGTGCTGGGGATCGTCGAGAACATGTCCTATTTCGCCTGTCCGCATTGCGGGGAGCGGACGGATGTCTTCGGCCATGGCGGGGCACAGGCTGAGGCCGCGCGGATCGGTGTGAGATTTCTGGGCGGCGTGCCGTTGCTTCTGGAAATCCGCGAGACCGGGGATGCGGGCGCGCCGATTACCGCCTCGGCACCCGAGAGCGCGGCGGCGGACGCGTTCCGCGCCGTAGCGGCGCAGGTGGCGGGTGTTCTGGGACAGGCAAGGGCGGCGGGCCCTGAGATTATTTTCGACTGATGGCGGAGGTCGGGTTCTATCATCTGACGCGGACCGATCTTGCCGGGGCGCTGGCCCCGCTGCTGGGGCGCACGCTGCAGGCGGGTGAGCGGGCGGTGGTGGTTTGCCCGGATGCGGCCATGGTTGCGGCGCTCGATTCGAAGCTGTGGCAGAGCCAGAACCTCGACTGGCTGCCGCATGGCACGGCGGCGACGCCGCACCCGGAATGGCAGCCGGTTTACCTGACCGAGACGGAAGAAAACCCGGCCGGGGCGGGGTTTTTGTTCCGGCTGGGCGGGGCGGCGGCGAACCCTGCCTTGTTTAAGCGCGTTTTCGACCTGTTCGATGGCAATGACGAGGCGGCGGTGCTGGCCGCGCGACAGCGCTGGCGGGAGGCAAAGGCCGATGGGCATGTTCTCGCCTATTGGCGGCAAAGTGAGGCGGGCTGGGAAAAAGCCGGTTAGGCGTTTTCATGCGGACACCTGGGATGCACGAAGTGGGATGCACCATTAAGCAACAGCTGATGGAGAAAACGCCAATCCCGCGCCGCATTCTTGACAGGCATGGGGGGGATGGGTAGCAACCCGCAACTCTCGGCGGTGGGAAATCGCTGAAAACAGGTGCATGAACGACGGTCGGGACAAAGAGGCTTTTGAGCAACGTCTTGCGGCAGCGCAGGAAGCGGCCAATGGCGGGGTAAAGCGGGATGCGACGCATAAAAACGTCGGCTCCGCGAGCCAATCGATCAATCTGGCAATGCGTCTGGGGGTTGAGCTGGTGGCCGCCATGGTCATCGCCGTGGTGATCGGGTGGGGGCTGGACAAGCTCTTCCATACGAGCCCCTGGCTGATGATCGTGATGGTGCCGGTGGGAATGGTCGCCGGTTTGCGCAACCTTGTGCGGGCGGCTGGCGGCAAAACAGGCGGTTGACGGGAAACGAGTGATGGCAGGGCCGACGATCGACGCGCTGGGACAATTCAGCCTGACCACCGGTCTGGGCCCGATTGGCCGCGCCGTGAATTTCACCAATTCGAATGAAGCCATGCTGGCGAGTGCGGTGATCATCGTCGTGCTGTTCGCGCTCGGGCTGCGCCGACGTGCGCTGGTGCCGGGCCGGGTGCAGGCGCTCGTTGAATTGCTGTATGAATTCGTCCGCAATATGTGCGTTGATACGATTGGCGAGGAAGGGCTACGCTTTTTCCCCCTGGTATTCACCATTTTCAGCTTTATTTTGCTCGGTAACCTGCTCGGGCTGTTTCCGTATTTCTTTGCCTTCACCAGCCATATCGCGGTAACGCTCTCGCTCGCTTTGTTCGTGTTCGTGTTCTCGACCGGCGTCGGGTTCTACACCCATGGCTTCCGCTATTTTAAACTCTTCGTGCCCGCCGGCGTGCCGACCTGGCTGCTGCCGCTGCTGGTGCCGATCGAGTTCATCTCCTACCTCTCCCGCCCCGTTTCGCTCTCGGTTCGTTTGTTTGCCAATATGACCGCGGGGCATGTGATGTGGGAGGTGTTCGCGGGCTTCATGCTGCTGCTCACCGCGAGCTTCGGCATTCTGGGCGTGTTCGCCTCGGTGGTGCCGCTGGGGCTGAACGTGGCGCTGGTGGCGCTGGAACTGCTGGTGGCGGGGCTGCAGGCCTATGTGTTCGCCATCCTCACCTGCCTGTATCTGCACGACGCCGTGCATATGCATTGATGATATTTGTATAAGAATTCTCGGAAAGGAAAGTTTTAAATGGATCCTCAGTCAGCCGCTCTGCTTGCCAAAGATATCGGGGCGGGTCTTGCCACCATCGGCGTTGCCGGTGCGGGCGTTGGTATCGGCAATCTGTTCGGCGCATTTGTGTCCTCCGTTGGGCGTAACCCGGCGGCGCGCGACACGATGTTCCGTGACGTGCTGCTCGGCTTCGCGCTGACGGAAGCGGTGGCGCTGTATGCGCTGGTTATCGCGCTGATCATCCTGTTCACCTGATGCGTCGCCTCTGCATCGCCTTGTCTCTGGCATTGAGCCCCGAAGCCGCGATGGCGGAGGGCACGATGCCGCAGATGGATTTCCATAATCCGCTCACCCTCGACCAGATTTTCTGGATGGCGGTGATTTTGGTGGTGCTGTATTTTTCGCTCTCGCGCTGGGGCCTGCCGGAGATTGGCAAGGTGCTGGAGAACCGCGCGGCCGTGATTGCGCGGGACCTGGCGGCGGCGCGCGAAGCCAAGAATGAGGCGGACAAGGCGGTGGCGGCGCTGAATGCGACCATCGCCCAGGCGCGCGCCAAGGCGCGGGCTGAGGTTGCGGAGGTTGTGGCCAAGGCGAAAGCTCGGGCGGCGGCCAATTCGGCGGCGCTGGCGGCAAGGCTGGATAAAAATCTGGCAGAATCCGAGGCGCGGATTGAAGTGGCGCGGGCAGCGGCGCTGGCAGCGATCAAACCCGTCGCGGAAGCGACGGCGGAGACCATTCTGCTGAAACTGACCCAGGTGGCCCCGGCGGCGGATCTGCTTTCCGCCAGCGTGGATGACGCCCTGGCGGCACGGAAGGCGGCTTAACCATGGAATATCAGGCTTTTCACGCGGTTCCGTGGCAGCACGGCTCGTTCTGGGTGTTCATTGCCATCGTGATTTTTGCCTTCCTCGCGGGCGGCAAGGTCATGGCGACAATTAACGGCATGCTGGATGCGCGCGGGAAAAGCGTGCGCGACGCGGTGGATGAGGCGGCGCGGCTGAAGGCCGAGGCGCAGGCGATCTTGGAAGAGGCGAAAGCCGCCCAGGCGCAGGCGGTGGAAGACGCGAAAGAAATTCTGGAATCCGCCCATGCGGCTGCCGAGCGTATGGCGGCAGAGCTGGCGGCGGAGGCGAAAGCGGCTTCCAAATGGCGCGAGCGCATGGCGCTGGAGCGCATTGCGGCGGCGGAAGCCTCTGCCGTGGCGGATGTGCGGGCGGCGGCGATTGATATCGCGACCGCGGCGAGTGCGACGATTCTGCGCGACAATTTTGGCGCCGATGCCGATGCCGCGATGCTGGACCAGGCGATTGCCGGGGTTCCAGGGGCGCTGCGCCAAACCGTTTAACGCGCCAGCCGGGGCCTCAACCACCAGAGACTCAGACATTTTGGCTGTTTTTTTCAAAAAAGAAGCGCTTTCCTGACAGTTTGCACCAAAAACCGGCCCTTCGAGGCGCGGTGCGCCCGTTGCTTCGAGACATGATTTCGGTAATGTGAAGAACGTTACACCTATCACGCATTCGGTAGGGGACGAAAATTCTGTTTGGGAGATATTGATGAAAAAATTTTTGGGCGCGTCTGTGCTCGCCCTGGCCGTGATCGGCACCGCGATGCCGGTTGCCGCCGGTGCGAAAGCTTTTACCGAAATTAAATTTGGGGTGGATGCGACCTACCCGCCGTTTGAGAGCCTCTCGCCGAGCGGCCAGTTTGTTGGGTTCGATATCGATCTCGGCAAGGCCATCTGCGCCGAACTCAAAGTGAAATGCGTGTTCGTGTCGCAGGGTTTCGACGGGATTATCCCCGCTCTTCAGGCCCGCAAATTCGATGCGATTCTGTCCTCCATGACCGTGACGCCCGAGCGCGCGCAACAGATCGACTTCTCCTCCGAGATGTATAACGAGCCGACCAGCCTGATCGCCAAAAAGGGCTCGGGACTGCTGCCGACCGCCGCCAGCCTGAAGGGCAAGACCGTTGGCGTGGAATCCGGCACGATTCAGGAGAGCTACGCGAAGGCCTATTGGCAGCCGGCCGGCGTGAACGTCGTCTCCTATCCCGGCCAGGATCAGGTTTACGCGGATCTGCTCTCAGGCCGTCTGGATGCCTCGCTGCAGGATTCCGTCGAGGCTGATTACGGCTTCCTGAAGACGCCGAAGGGCTCGGATTACGAGCTGGCCGGCAACGTGACCTACGACCCGAAGGACGTGCTGGGCTCGTATATCGCCATCGGCGTCCGCAAGGATGAGCCGCATCTGAAGGCGAAGATCGACCAGGCGATCGCCACCATTCTTGCGAATGGCACGTATAAGAAAATTGAAGGCCAGTACTTCAACTTCAACGTCTACGGCAACCCGCCGCCGAAGTAATGCAAGACCCGGCCCCGCAATGATTTGCGGGGCCGGATTTGCGAAGAGAAGAGAGGGTGCGGATGTTGGACCTTGCCGGATATGGGCCGCAGATTTTCGCCGGGACGGTGACGACGGTCGAACTTTCTCTGCTTTCGCTGGCGGTCTCCTTTCTGCTGGGGCTACTCGGCGCTTCGGCGAAGCTCTCCAAGAATCGGATCATCTCAGGCGCTGCGACGGTCTACACCACGATCATCCGGGGCGTGCCGGATCTGGTGCTGATGCTGCTGATTTTCTATTCGTTGCAGATCTGGATCAACGATGCGACGGATTATCTCGACAATATCCAGAACAGCATCGATTTCGAGGTGAGCCTCGACCCGTTCACCAGCGGGGTCATTACGCTGGGATTTATTTACGGCGCGTATTTTACCGAGACGTTCCGTGGTGCGTTTCTGGCGGTGCCGCGCGGGCAGTTGGAGGCGGCGCGCTCCTTCGGGATGCGGCCGATGCTGGTGTTCCGGCGGATCTTGTTTCCGCAGATGATGCGCTACGCGCTGCCTGGGCTTGCCAATAACTGGCAGGTGATTTTGAAGGCGACCGCTTTGGTCTCGCTGATCGGACTGACCGATGTGATCAAAGCCGCGCAGAATGCGGGCGAGGGGACGTTCCGGACCTTCTATTTCATGTCGGTCGCCGGGCTCGTTTATTTGTTCCTCACCACGATTTCCAACGGCGTATTGCTCCTGCTGGAGCGCAAATACGCGGTGGGCGTGCGAAAGGCCGTGATGTGATCTATATCATTCAGAATTTCGGCAAGGAGTTCCTGTATAGCGACGGGTATCACATCACCGGGCTCGCGATGACGCTGTGGCTGCTGGTGATCTCCTGCGCGATCGGGTTCTGCATTGCGTTGCCGCTGGCGATTTTGCGCAATGCGCGAAACCCGCTGCTCTGGGGGCCGGTCTGGCTCTATACCTTCGTGATTCGCGGCACGCCGCTCTATGTGCAGCTGTTGATCGTATATACGGGGTTTTACAGCCTGGATTTCGTGCGCGACCATGTGGTGCTGGCGGATTTCTTCAAACAGGGCCTCAACTGCACGCTGCTGGCCTTCGGGTTGAATACGGGCGCGTATACAACCGAGATTTTTGCGGGCGCGATTCGCGAAACCTCGTTCGGCGAGGTGGATGCGGCGAAGTCCCTGGGGATGTCGCGCTTTACCATGTACCGGCGGATCATCATTCCCTCGGCGCTGCGCCGGGCGCTGCCGGTTTACAGCAATGAGGTGATTCTCATGCTGCATGCAACGACGCTGGCGTTTACCGCGACCGTGCCGGATATTCTGAAAGTGGCGAATGACGCGTATTCCGCGACGTATAATCCGTTCGCTTCATTCTCGACCGCGGCGCTGATTTATCTGTGCATTTCCTTCGTGCTGATTTTTGGATTCCGCAAGGCGGAGCAGCATTTTCTGGCGTTTTTGAAACCTTGATTTTTGTGCGCGTGGGGCTGGTGGGGCGGCCGCGCGCGAAAAAAGAGTCTCGCGTCAGGGAAAAAGCATCAGGCCGGGGTGGCTTCCTTCAGAGTCCGGATCAGTCCCAGAATTTCGGCAGCCTGATTTTTCCGGCAGATCAGCAGGTCGGGAAGATACGGGTTTTCGCGATTATAGGTGAGCCTGGTGCCGTCGATCCGGCTGACATGGAGCCCGGCGGCCTTCGCGACCGCGACGGGGGCGCAGCTATCCCATTCATATTGTCCGCCGGAATGCAGGTAGATATCGGCCTCGCCGCGCAGCACGGCCATGGCTTTGGCGCCGGCGGAACCCATCGGTACGAGGGTGGCGTGCAGGCGTTCGGCAACGGCGAGCGCCTCGGCGGCGGGGCGCGTGCGGCTCACCAGCATGCGGAGCTGGCCTGAAGCGGCTTGCGGTGCAATGGCGGTCTGGGTGCAGAGTGTGAGGCCGAGGCCGGGCAGGGCGACCGCGCCGATCGCGGGCGCGCCGTCGATCGCCAGGGCGATATGCACGGCCCAATCGGTGCGGCATTCGCCATATTCGCGCGTGCCATCCAGAGGGTCCACGATCCAGACGCGCGAGGCGCCAAGGCGCGCCGGGCTGTCCTTCTCTTCCTCGGAGAGGATTGCATCCTCGGGGCGCTGGGCCTTCAGCGCCTCCATGATGAAGGCATTCGCCACGCGGTCCCCGGCCTTGCCCAAGGCCTTTTCAGAGAACAGGGCTGAGCGCTGCAGGGTGAGCAGAAGCTCGCCCGCCGTGGCGGCAATGTGGCGGGCGAGTTCGGCGTCCGTCATTTCAGCAACTCGTCGACGATGAGGTCGGCGGCCTGTTCGGGCGTCATGCTGCGCGTGTCGATATGGATTTCCGGCGCGGCTGGCGGTTCATACGGCGAATCGATGCCGGTGAAGTTCGCGATCTGGCCGGCCCGGGCTTTTTTGTAGAGGCCCTTCACGTCGCGCGCTTCGGCATCGGCGAGCGGCGTGTCGATATGGATTTCAATGAACTCACCCGGGCTCATCATTTCGCGCACCATCTGCCGTTCCGCGCGGAACGGAGAGATGAAGGCGGTGATGACGATCAGCCCCGCATCGGTCATCAGCTTCGCCACCTCGCCGACGCGGCGGATATTCTCGATCCGGTCGGCATCGGTGAAGCCGAGATCCTTGTTCAGCCCGTGGCGGACATTATCGCCATCGAGCAGGAAGGTATGGCGGTTCATGCGCACCAGTTTCTTTTCCACCAGATTGGCGATGGTGGATTTGCCCGCACCTGAGAGGCCGGTGAACCAGAGCACGGCGGGTTTCTGGTTTTTCAGCCGCGCATGGGTCTCGCGGTCGATATCCATGGCCTGCCAATGCACGTTCTGCGACCGGCGCAACGAGAAATGCAGCATCCCGGCAGCGACTGTGGCATTCGTCAACTTGTCGATGAGGATGAAGCCGCCGAGGTCGTGATTCGCCTCATAGGGTTCGAAAACGATCGGCTTTTCGGTCGATAGATTGGCGACTCCGATAGCGTTCAGCGCCAGGGTTTTGGTGGCGAGCCGCTCCAGCGTGTTGACGTTGATCTGGTATTTCGGCGTCTGGATTTTCGCGGTCACGGTTTGCGTGGCGGTTTTCAGCCAGTAGCCGCGGCCGGGGATCATCTCCTCATCGGCCATCCAGACCAAAGTGGCCTCGAACTGGTCTGCCACCTGGGGCGGGTTGTCGGCCGGCGCGATGACATCCCCGCGCGAACAATCGACCTCATCGGCAAAGCAGAGCGTGACGGATTGCCCGGCAACGGCCTCCGCCAGATCGCCGTCCAGCGTCACGATGCGGCTGATGGTGGAGGTTTTGCCGGAGGGCAGCACGCGGATGGCATCGCCTGGTTTTACCGAGCCGCTCGAAATCAACCCCGAGAAACCGCGGAAGTCGAGATTCGGGCGGTTCACCCATTGCACGGGCATGCGGAAGGGTTTGGCCTGGTCGGCGGTAACGTCCAGCTCGACGGTTTCCAGATGCTCCATCAATGTCGGGCCGCTATACCAGGGCGTGTTGGCGGAGCGCGTGGTGATGTTATCCCCGATGAAGCCGGAGATCGGCATCGCGGTGAAGGCGGTGATGCCGATGCTTTTTGCGAAGCTGCGGTAATCGGCGACGATGGCGTCGTATTTGTCGTGGTCGTAGCCGATCAGGTCCATCTTGTTCACAGCCAGCACGAGATTGCGGATGCCGATGAGATGGGCAAGGTAGCTATGGCGGCGGGTTTGCGTGAGCACACCCTTGCGCGCGTCGATCAGGATGATCGCAAGGTCTGCGGTGCTGGCGCCGGTGACCATGTTGCGGGTGTATTGCTCGTGGCCGGGCGTGTCCGCGACGATGAATTTGCGCTTATCGGTGGAGAAGAACCGGTAGGCGACGTCGATGGTGATGCCCTGCTCGCGCTCGGCGGCAAGCCCATCCACCAGCAGCGCGAAATCGATATTCTGGCCCTGCGTGCCCACGCGTTTGGAATCGGCTTCCAGCGCGGCGAGCTGGTCTTCGAAGATCATTTTGGAATCGTAGAGCAACCGGCCGATGAGGGTGGATTTGCCGTCATCCACCGAGCCGCAGGTAATGAAACGCAGCAGCGATTTATGCTGGTGCTGGAGGAGATAGGCGTCGATATCCTCGGCGATGAGGGATTGCGCCTGGTAGGAGGATTCGGGGGAGAGATCGACGGACATCAGAAATACCCCTCCTGCTTTTTCTTCTCCATGGAGGCGGTCTGGTCATGGTCGATGGCGCGGCCCTGGCGTTCCGAGGTGGTGGTGAGCAGCATTTCCTGGATTACTTCCGGCAGCGTGGCGGCTTTGCTCTCCACCGCGCCGGTCAGCGGGTAGCAGCCGAGCGTGCGGAAGCGGATGGATTTTTGCACCGGGACCTCGCCGGGTTTCAGGCGGAAGCGCTCGTCATCGACCATCAGCGTCAGGCCGTCTCGCTCCACCGTGGGCCGCATGGCCGAGAAATACAGCGGCACGATGGGGATGTCCTCCAGATGGATATATTGCCAGATATCCAGCTCGGTCCAGTTGGAGATGGGAAACACCCGGATGCTCTCGCCCTTGGCCTTGCGGGCATTGTAGAGATGCCAGAGTTCCGGGCGCTGGTTTTTCGGGTCCCAGCGATGGTTGGCGGAGCGGAACGAGAAGATGCGCTCCTTGGCACGGGATTTCTCCTCATCGCGCCGGGCGCCGCCGAAAGCAGCGTCGAAGCCGTAATGGTCCAGCGCCTGTTTCAGCCCTTCGGTCTTCCACATATCGGTATGCAGCGAGCCATGGTCGAACGGGTTGATGCCGCGCGCCTTCGCCTCGGGGTTTTGATAGACGAGCAATTCCATGCCGCTCTCGCGCGCCATGCGGTCGCGCAATTCATACATGGCTTTGAATTTCCAGGTCGTGTCCACATGCAGCAGCGGGAAGGGCGGCGGGCTCGGATAGAAGGCCTTGCGGGCCAGATGCAGCATCACCGCTGAATCCTTGCCCACCGAATAGAGCATCACCGGCTTCTCAGCTTCAGCCACCACCTCGCGCAGGATGTGGATCGACTCCGCTTCCAGGCGCTGGAGATGGGTGAGCGATTTCGGCGCGCCGCCCGTTAATTGCGAATCCTGCGTATCCATGACGTTCAAATTCTGCTCCATGCACGGCAATACCGCATCCGGCTAAACCATAATTGGGCGGGGCGATAGCATATCCTGTCGTTTGGCGGGATAGCGGACTGAAAATCAAAAAAATATTGTTTTATGTTGGCGTCTAGTGGAATGTGATTCTGAAAACCACGAAGCCGGGAATTTCTGGTTTTTTCGCGTATGGCAGGAATGCGTAATGCCTTCGTTATGACTGGCTTTTCACGCCCACACTGGTGCGGATCTATTCGGAATTCACGGTGGTGCGCTCGAATAGCCGTGCGATTTTTTCGCCCAAAGCAGCGGCGGTGAAGGGTTTGCCGAGGAAGTTGATCCCGTCATCTAGCCTGCCGTGATGAATGATCGCGTTGCGGGTATATCCGGTGGTGAACAACACGATGATATCAGGCTGCGCCTGGAGGATTTTATCGGCGAGCTGGCGGCCGTTCATCCCGCCGCTCAGCACGACATCCGTGAACAGCATCCGGATATTCGGCGTTTCCTCGAAAATCTTCAGCGCCTCCGCAGCGGTTTCGGCGGTGAGGACCTCGTAGCCCAGCTCCTCCAGCACTTCTGCGGAGAACAGGCGGACGCCGGGCTCGTCCTCCACGATCAGCACGCGCTCGCCTTTGCCGGTCGCGGCGAACAAGGCGCGCGGCGCGGCGGGTTCGGTTGCGGCGGTCTGGCGGATTCGGGGCAGATAGAGCTTCACCGTCGTGCCCTCGCCGGGCTCGCTATAGACGCTCACATGGCCGCCGGATTGCTTGATGAAGCCATAGACCTGGGCGAGGCCGAGGCCGGTGCCCTGACCGGGCGGCTTGGTCGTGAAGAACGGCTCGAAGACCTTGGCGCGGATGTCCGGGGTCATGCCGGTGCCGGTATCGGTAACGGCGATGAGGACATATTGCCCGGGCGGCACGTCCGCATGGGCGGCGGCGTAGGTGTCGTCCAGATAGGTGTTCTGGGTCTCGATCGACAGATGGCCGCCCCCAGGCATGGCGTCCCGCGCATTAACGGCGAGGTTCAGGATCGCGTTTTCAAGCTGGTTCGCATCGGCGAGCGCCTGCCAGAGCCCGGCACCAGTGACGATTTCCACGGCGACGGTTTCACCCAGCGTGCGGTGCAGCATGTCCGACATGCCGGAGAGCAGGCGGTTTACGTCCAGCACCTTCGGCTCGAGCGGAGAGCGGCGGGAGAAGGCGAGCAGACGATGGGTGAGGGCGGCCGCCCGGCCAGCGGCGTCCAGCGCGGTTTCCACCCGGCGGGCGAGCTTGGGCTCGGCATTGGCGAGGCCGCGCTGGAGCATTTCCAGACTGCCCATGATGATGGTGAGCAGGTTGTTGAAGTCATGCGCCACGCCGCCGGTAAGCTGACCGACGACTTCCATTTTCTGGCTCTGGCGCAGCTGCTCCTCGCGGTCATGCTCGGCGGTGATATCGCGCGCAATGCAATAGATGAGCTGCTGGTCCGGCTGCGAAACGGCGCGCCAGGAGAGGCGGCACCAGCTGCCATCGGCGCGCTGGTAACGGTTTTCCACTGAAATCGGCTGGCCGTCCTTCAGCTTTTCGAAGGCGGCCAGCGTGGGCTGAACATCCTCGGGATGCAGGAAATCTGTGAAGGGGCGGGACGTCGCCTCGCGCACCGGGCGGCCGGTGATCCGCTCCCAGGCCGGGCTGACGGAGAGGAAATAGCGGTTGAATGCGCCGACGGTGAGGATATCGCTGGAGAGTTTGAAGATCCTGTCCAGCTCGGCGGAACGTTCGGCGACGCGCAGTTCCAGCTCGGCATTGGCGTTCGCCATCGCGGCTTCGGCGATTTTACGGTCCTCGATGTCCATCGAGGTGCCGATCCAGGCGGTGATCACGCCGTCCGCGTTGCGCAGGGCGACGCAGCGGTCCAGGAACCAGCGATACACGCCATCCTCCCGGCGCAGGCGGTATTCGATTTCGTGGTCCTGGCCGGATTCGACGCAGGCCTTCCATTGTTCAATGCAGGGGCCGGCATCGTCCGGATGCACCGTGGCCAGCCAGCCGTAATCCAGCAATTTGGAGGCGGCGAGGCCGGCATATTCGCAATATTGCGGGTTAACGTAGAGCGTTTTGCCGTCCGGGTCGGTCATGTAGACAAGGCCGGGCAGGGTTTCCGACAGGATTCGAAAACGCGCCTCGCTGGCGTTCAGCGTGGCCGTGCGCTCTTCGACCTTTTGTTCCAGCATGGCATTGGCGGCGATAAGTGCTGCCTCAGCTTCGCGCAGCTGCAGCGTTTGCGCGCGGTTGGCGCGAATGGCGATCCATGCGAGGAGCAGGGTGACCAGCACCGCGCCAGCTGTCGCGGCTTGCAGCTCCCAGCCGTCTCGCGTGTTCTCGGCCTCCGCGTCGGAGAGGCGCTCGGCCTCGTTCTGCCGGAGCTCGCCGATCAGTGCGCGCAGGCTCTGCATGGTGCCGAGATTGAGGTCGGTGTTGATGAGCGCTGCTGCGGCCTGGGTCTGCCCGGATTGAAACAGCGCCAAAGCCTGCTGCAGTTGGGCGAGTTTTTGGCCGACATCCTGGTTCACCTCGGCCAGGCGGCCCGCATCCGGTCCTTTGGCGAGCACGCTGTTCAGCTTGGCGAGTTGTTGCGGGAGGTCCGTCAACGCCAGATTATACGTGACCATGGAGGCGTTATTATGGGTGATGATATAACCGCGAAGGCCGGATTCCGCCTGGCGGACGGTGGAGAGCACGTCGGCCAGCCGGTCCTCGGTCAACAGCCCTGTCTGGACATAGCTGTTGGTCGCCCGTTCGCGTGCGGAGAACAGGACGGACATGACCACCACCAGCGCCAGGAGCAGGAAGCCCGTCATCAGCAGCGGGGCGGCTGAGACGCGGCGGGTCGGGGCAGGTGGGGTCAACTGGTCTTCAGCCTTTCGCGTGCTTGCGTCGCCAATTCATCCGCCCGTTCGTTCATGGGGTTGCCGGAATGGCCCCTCACCCAAAGCCATTCTATGCGATGCGGTTTCGCCGCGTCCAGAATTCGCTTCCAGAGATCCATATTTTTGACTGGGTCTCCCGCCGCGTTACGCCAATTCTTGCGGACCCAGCCGGTATGCCAGCGCGTGATGCCGTTTTTCAGGTATTCGCTGTCGGTGTGCAGAACCACGCTGCACGGGCGGGTGAGGGCGCAGAGCGCCTCCGCGGCGGCGGTGAGTTCCATGCGGTTATTTGTAGTGTCCGCCTCGCCGCCGGAGAGTTCCTTCACCGTGCCGCGGAATTTGAGGATGGCCGCCCAGCCGCCAGGGCCGGGATTGGGCTTGCAGCCGCCATCGGTCCAGATTTCAACGGCTTCGGCGGTGTTGATCGGCTCAGAGTCCATAGGCGGAAGCATCCATTGCGGTGTTGTGGAAACGCAGGCGGCGGTAATAATCCAACGGGTCTTTGCGGGTGACGAGCGCGCCCGGTGGTGTGTTCAGCCAGTCATAGAGCCGGGTGAGGAGGAAGCGCATGGCCGCACCCTGGCACAGCACGGGCAAGGCGGCGGCCTCGGCGTCGCTCAACGGGCGGTGCGCGGTGTAGCCGCGCAGCAGGGCACGGGATTTGGTGATGTTGAAGCTGAAATCGCGCTCGAAACACCACGCGTTCAGGCAGATGGCGATGTCATAGGCGTAGATATCTGTGCAGGCGAAGTAGAAATCGATGACGCCGGAGATCTCGCCGTTTAGGAAAAATACGTTGTCCTGGAAGAGGTCCGCATGGATATGGCCGGTGGGCAGCCCCTGTGGCCAGGCATTGGTGATGCCGTTCAGCATGGCGGCGAGTTCGGGGCCTAGGCCGGGCTGCACGCTGGATGCGTCATTTAAGGATTTTTGTAGCAAATTGTGCCAGGAATCGGGGCCCAGGGCGTTTTTGCGGGTGGGGGGAAAGCCAGAACCGGCGAGGTGCAGTCGGGCGAGCGCTGCCCCCAGCGGTTCGCAATGCTCGATGGCGACGCGGCGCGGCCAGACGCCGGGGAGGAAGGTGGTGATGGCGGCGATGCGGCCTGCGAGCGGGTTCAGATTCTGGCCGTCCTTGGCCCGCACGGGCAGGGGGCAGGGTAGCCCCTGGGCCGCCAGATGCTCCATAAGGCCGAGGAACCAGGGCAGATCCGCCGGGTCGACGCGCTTTTCATAGAGGGTGAGGATAAAGTCGCCCTGCGTGGTTTTCAGCGCGTAATTGCTGTTCTCCACGCCTTCCGCAATGCCGCGAAAGGCGACCATGGCGCCGATATCGTAGCTTGCGAGAAACGCCGCCAGGGCTTCGTCCGTAACTTCTGTATAAACCGCCATGGCGTGTAGATGACCGCCGCGAAAAATTCTGGCAAGGGAGCGCGCATGAAACAAATCTGGTCCCCCTGCTTCGCGGCGCTCTCTCTCATTGGTCTGGCTGCCTGCTCGTCCGACCCGGCGACAACCGCGCCGATGTTCTGCCCCCAAGTGGCGGTGCTGCAGCAGGCGCAGAATGTGACGGCATTTCTGCCGGGGCGCACCGATGTGGCGGCGCAGATCACCACCGCTCAGATTACCGGCGTGGCCGGGTCCTGTGCGCTGGAGCCGAAGAAGCATCTGCTGCATGTGAAGTTCCAGGCCGGGTTTGCCGCGACCAACGGGCCGGCGGACCATGGCGGGAACCTGACACTGCCCTATTTCGTGGCGATTACCGATGGCGATAATATCATCTCGAAGGATGATTATACGATCACGCTCAACTTCGATGGCAATGAGAGTACGGCGCAGGCGACGAGCAAGCCGGTGAAAATCGATCTTTCGAACCAGCACGATAATACGCATGTGCAGATTCTGGTGGGGTTTGAACTGACGCCTGACGAGTTGAGCTATGCAGCTTCGCATCCGGCGGTCGGCCCGTAAGGCCGTCTCGTTTTCGCTTGTCTTAGAGCCATCCGGCTCTAAATCACAGCTTAGAGGGCGATTCAGACATTAAGTTGAACCGCGAGCAGTTCATCTTAATGTCGTCGCACTCTAGACGTAAAAAAAGCCAGGGCATGCCCTGGCTTTTTTTGATCCGGCTTTCGGTACGCTCAGTACATGGAAGAGAGAACAGAGCGCAGGCGCTTGATCTCTTCGAGCGCGCGGCCGGTGCCAAGTGCCACGCATTGCAGCGGGTTTTCGGCCACCATGACCGGCAGGCCGGTGGAGACGCGCAGTACCTCGTCCAGCCGGTGCAGCAGCGCGCCGCCGCCGGTGAGCATGATGCCCTTGTCGACAATATCTGCGGCAAGCTCGGGCGGGGTGTTCTCAAGTGCGACCTTCACCGCTTCGACGATCTGGCCGACCGGCTCGGCCAGGCTCTCGGCGATCTGGCGCTGGGTGACGGTGACTTCGCGCGGCACGCCGTTGATCAGGTCGCGGCCTTTCACGAAGCGCGACGGGCCGTCATCGGCGCTGTCCATCCAGGCGGCGCCGATATCCATTTTAATGCGCTCGGCGGAGCTTTCGCCGATCAGCAGGTTGAAGGTACGGCGGATATAGGAAATGATCGCCTCGTCCATCTTGTCCCCGCCGACGCGCACCGAGCGGGCATAGACGATCCCGCCAAGCGAGATGACCGCCACTTCGGTCGTGCCGCCGCCGATATCGACCACCATGGAGCCGGAGGGTTCGGTGACGGGCAGGCCCGCGCCGATGGCGGCGGCCATGGGTTCCTCGATGAGCAGCACTTTGCGCGCACCGGCGGATTCGGCGGATTCCTGAATGGCCCGGCGCTCCACGGCGGTAGAGCCGGAGGGCACGCAGACGATGATGAGCGGGGAGGCGTAGCCCCGGCGGTTATGCACCTTGCGGATGAAATGCTTGATCATTTCTTCCGCGACTTCGAAATCGGCGATCACCCCGTCGCGCAGCGGGCGGATGGCCGAGATGTTGCCGGGCGTGCGGCCCAGCATCTGCTTGGCTTCCTCGCCGACAGCCAGCACATGTTTGCGCCCCTTCACATCGGCAATGGCCACCACGGAGGGTTCGGCCAGGACGATTCCCCGCCCTTTGACGTAAACCAGCGTGTTCGCGGTGCCGAGATCGATCGCCATGTCGGCGGACATGAGACCCAGAAGTCGAGAAAACATCAAAAAGCCTTTCTTACAGCGCAGATGGCGCGTCGCGCGGAGAGCGCGCCGGTATGGGTGCGGCACGGATTACAGGCAGGGTTAGCATGCGGCAAGGCCCGGAGCGGGCTGCCGGCTTGTTAATGCTGGAAACGACTCCGGCCAGACGCCATATAAATCGAGCTATTGGAAACCATTGGAAGAAGGTGTTGGAAGATGAAGACGAAGTTGAACGCGGCGGCGGTGATCCTCCTGGCAGGTGTTAGCCTCGCCGGATGCGGATATTCCCCTGGGTCGCGAGCACTTTCAGGCGGCGCGATCGGTGCAGGCACCGGCGCTATTCTGGGCGCGGTGACGGGCATTGGGCCGGGTGCTGGTGCGGCGATCGGCGGCGGCGTGGGTGCGGTGGCCGGTGCGGCGATCAGCCCGCATGACCTGAATCTGGGCCGTCCGCTGGTCGGAAATTAGCACACGATTAATGAATCGTCATGGCAAGGGGTTGTGATGGCGGTTCGGGTTGAATTCGCAAGGGTTCGCCGAAACATTGGAACCATCTGATAACAAACGGAGCTTTTTGCCATGTTGCGTAAATGGACGGCCGGATTTTTACTGGCGGCGTCGCTCACGGCGTTGGCCGGTTGCGGGTATTCGCCGGGTCATCGCGCGTTGACCGGTGGTGCGATCGGTGCGGGCGGCGGTGCGATTATCGGCGCGGCGACCGGGATTGGTCCTGGTACCGGCGCCTTGATCGGTGGTGGCGCAGGTGCGCTTACCGGCGCTGCGACGTCGCATAACCAGCTTAATCTGGGGAATTAGGCCAAAAAAGAGACGGCGTTGCCGCTTGCCCGGGACCGGGGAGCAGCAACGCCGTTTTTGCGCGTTCAAAGAAAGATAGATTTCTTCCCGCCGCTCTCGCGGGACCCGCCATTGTCGGAGGGCTGGGTTAGCCGGCCAGAGCGGTGGCGATGCGGCGGACGAAGGCAGACGGGTCATCCGGCAGGTCGCCCTCCTGCAATTTGGCGAGGTCGAGCAGCACGACCGCGTCCTCCTCGCTCACCTCGCGTCCGGATAACGCCTTGATGAGGCGGTGTTCCGGATTGATTTCGAGCTTCGGCGGCAGGCCGAAGACGGGGCGGCCGGCACGGCGCAGCAGGCGCTGCATGGCGAGGTCCGGTCCCATCTCGGCGGCGACGAGCATCGCCGGGCTGTCCTTCAGCCGGGTTGAGGCGGCGACGCCGGAAACCTTGTCGCCCAGCAGCTTGGCGAGGGTTTCGCTCAGCGCGGTGATGAGCTCGGAGGCTTCCGCCGGGGCGAAGAGCGCGCCGGATTGCGAGGCGCTTTTCAGCTTTTTGTCCTTGTAGCTCTCAAGCCGCGAGGGCCAGAACGCGTCGATCGGGTCCGACAGCAGCAGCACCTCATAGCCCTTCTCGGCGAAGCCTTCGAGTTGCGGAGAGTTCTTCAGGCTGTTGCCCTCGCCACCTGCGAGATAATAAATGTCTTCCTGGCCTTCCGGCATGCGGGCGATATAGTCGTCCAGCGTGGTCGACTCCTCCTTGGTGGAGGCGAAGCGGAGCAGTGCCGCGATTTCGGGCGCATGGGTGGTGTCCTCGTACAGCCCCTCTTTCAGCACGGCGCCGAAATTCTCCTGGAATTTTTTGAAATCCTCGGGGTCTTTCGCCTTGTTCTTCAGCTCCGAGAGCACGCGGTTGACGAGCGCCTTGCGGATTTTATCCAGCACCGGTGTGGTTTGCAGGATTTCGCGCGAGACGTTCAGCGGCAGATCCTCCGTATCCACAACGCCGACGACGAAGGAGAGCCAGTTCGGGAGCAGCCTGGCGTCATCGGTGATGAACATGCGCTTCACATGCAGACGGACCTTGGATTCCTTGGTCTCCTCCACCGGCATGAAGGGTTTGGAGGAGGGGATGAACAGCAGCGCCGAAAATTCCAGCGTGCCTTCCGCGCGCCAATGGATCGTCGCCCAGGGTTCGTCGAACATATGGCCGAGATGGCGGTAAAAGCTCGTGTAATCCTGTGCGGAGACCTCGCTCTTGCTCCGCCGCCAGAGGGCCGTGCCTTCGGTGACGGCAGCGAATTTGCCGTCTTCCTCCAGCTCCACGGGCAAGGCGATGTGGTCTGCCCATTTGCGGATGACGGTTTTGATGCGCAGCGGCTCGAGATATTCCTCGGCATCCGGCTTTACATGCAGGATGATGGTGGTGCCGGCTTCCTCGCGGGTGGCGGGTTTGAGCGTGTAGACGCCCTTGCCGGCGGAGACCCATGCCCAGGCATCGGCGGCGCCCGCCTTGCGAGAGATCACCTCGACCTCGTCCGCCACCATGAAGGCTGAATAGAAGCCGACGCCGAACTGGCCGATCAGGCTCGGGCGGTCTTCAGGCTTTTGCGCGGCCAACGTGCTGGTGAAGGCGGCGGTGCCGGAGCGGGCGATGGTGCCAAGATTCTCCGCGAGCTCCTCCTTGGACATGCCGGTGCCGTGGTCGGAGATGGTGATGGTTTGCGCCAGCTTATCCAGCGAGATGCGGATGGACGGATTCTCGGGCAGAGCCAGGGACTCGTCGGAGAGGGCCAGGAAGCGGCGCTTATCCGTGGCGTCGGCCGCATTGGCGACCAGCTCGCGCAGGAAAATTTCGCGGTCGGAATAAAGGGAATGGACAACCAGATCGAGCAGGCGGCCAACCTCGGTTCCGAAATTGTGGGTTTCTTCAGCGATATGTTGTTCGGACATTAGATCCTCGTTGCAGCTGGGGATTTAACTGGTGGCTCAGTTAGGCGAGAGGCTCGCGCGGATCAAGCCGGTTTTGGTTCGGGGAAAGAAGATGGATTGCGTCGCTCGCGCTCGCCATGACGGGTGGGGATGGGCTGGGATTAGGCGAGGGCTTCGAGGGCGGCTTCGTGCAAGGTTGGGTTGGCGGTTGCGAGCACCGAGCCGTTCCCGCCAAGGCGCAGTTTTTGGCCGGACCAGTCGGTGACAACGCCCCCCGCGGCTTCCACGACCGGGGCAAGGGCGGCCCAGTCCCAGGGTTTCAGGCCGCATTCCGCCACGATATCCACTTGGCCGAGGGCGAGCAGGCCATAGGCATAGGCATCGCCGCCCCAATAGATACGGCGGCAGGCGGCTTGCAGCCGGGCGAAGCGGACAGCACCGGCATCCCCTAGCATTTCGGGCGAGGTGGAGGACAGCTCGGCCTCGGCAAGTTTGCCGACATTGCGCGGGCTGATGGTACCGCCGAGATTGCCCCGGAACGCGGCGGGGAAGTCCCTTCCGCCATGCCAGCGCTCGCCGGTGATGGGCTGGTCGATCAAGCCGAGGATGGGCACGCCGTCTTCCAGCAGGCCGAGCAGGGTGCAGAAGCTAGGCCGCCCGGTGATGAAGGCGCGGGTGCCGTCGATCGGGTCGATCACCCAAACATGTTTCGCGCCGATATTATGGTCCGGGAATTCCTCGCCCAGAATGCCGAAATCCGGGAATTCATTGCCCAGGATTTCCCGCAAGGTACGTTCTGCCAGCCTGTCGGCGACGGTGACCGGGCTCTCATCCGATTTTTGTTCCGCCGTTACGCCTGCCCGGAAATAAGGGCGGATCGCAGCCCCCGAGGCGTCAAGTGCCGCTTGCGCTGCCGAGATGAGCGACCGGGTCAGGGGAGTTTAACCGGCGAATCGCTGTTCTTGTTCAGCCAGGCGATGACATCGGCGCGCGTCTGGTCGTTCTTGATGCCCGCATAGGACATCGCGGTGCCGGGCGCATAACCTTGCGGGTCGGCCAGCCAGTCGCTGATCGTATCGGGAGTCCAGGGTTTGCCAGCCTTGGCCGCGACGGCGCTGGAATAGCTGAACCCGGCCTGGCTGAAGGCTTTTGCGCCGACAATGCCGTAGAGATTCGGACCGACGCCCGCTGCGCCGCCTTTGGCCACGGTGTGGCAGGCCGAGCATTGCTGCTGCACCACATCCCCGCCCTTGGTGAGATCGGCCGAGGCGAAAAGCGTGTCGATGCTGGGCGCTGCCGCCGGTGCGCCGCCGGGCGGCGTGGCGCCGGGGGTGACGGCGGAAGTGGCCGGCGTGCTCGCGGCTTTAACCTGGGCCGGCGTGGGTTCGGGCAAGGGCGAGGCGGCGAGGGTTCGCAGATAGGCCACCACATCCGCGCGGGTCTGCGTGTTCTTGATGCCGGCATAGGACATGGCGGTGCCGGGGGCGAAGCTTTGCGGGTCCGCCAGCCAGGCGTTCAAATTGTCGTAGTTCCAGTTGCCTTTGGCCTTGCCCTTCACGGCATCCGAATAGCCAAAGCCGGTGGAGCCGAACATCGGGCCGCCGACGACGCCGTAGAGATTCGGACCGACGCCGGAAGCGCCGCCTTGGTTGAGCGTGTGGCAGGCCGAGCATTGCTGCTGCACGAAGGCCTGGCCTTTGCCGACATCCGCGCCGCCGAGAAGCGGGATGATGGATTCGAGGCCGGTGGCCGCCGCAACCTGCGCCACGGCGGTTTGCAGCCCGGTGATTTTGATGGCGGGAACCTTCGGCGCGTCATCCGGCACGACCACGCTGGCGATGCGGTTCGCGCCCCAGAAAATAAGGCCCGCGGTCAGCAGCCCGGCTGCGATCTTGTTGCCCAGCAAACTGTCTTTGCCCGTCTCGCTCATGCCTACTCTGACCCTCTCGCACTTCTGCAATTGCGCTTACCCCTATAGCGATTTAGGCAGGCGCGACAAGCAGCAGGGAGACCGTGATTTTTTGACCCCGATCATTCTGATTCCCGCCCGGATGGGCTCGACGCGGCTGCCGAACAAGGTGCTGGCGGATATCGGCGGCCTGCCGATGATCGTGCATGTGCTGCGCCGCGCGCAGGAAGCCGCACTCGGTCCGGTGGCCGTGGCCTGTGGCGAGGTAGAGATTGTTGAGGCCGTGCGTGCGGCGGGCGGGCAGGCCGTGCTGACGGACCCGGAGCTGCCATCCGGCTCGGACCGGATTTTCGCGGCGCTCAACGCGATCGATGGGGCCGGGAAAGACGGGGAGGGAAAATATGACGTTGTCATCAATCTGCAGGGGGACCTGCCGAGCATCGAGCCGGGCTATCTGCGGCGCGTGATCACGCCGCTCCAAGATCCGAACGTAGATATCGCAACGCTGGTGGCGCCGGTGACCAGCGCCGAGGAAGCGGCGGCGCCGTCGGTCGTGAAATGCGTTTGCGCCTTCGTGGGCGGGCAGGAGAGCGCGCCTGCGCTGTATTTTTCCCGCAACCCCGTGCCCTCCGGCGACGGCCCGCTCTGGCACCATATCGGAATTTACGCCTATCGCCGGACGGCGCTGGCGCGGTTTGTCGCATTGCCGCCCTCGCCGCTGGAGCTGCGCGAAAAACTCGAGCAGCTGCGCGCGCTGGAGGCCGGCATGCGCATCGCCGCCGCGCGCGTGCCCTTCGCACCGTTCGGGGTGGATACGCCTGCAGATCTGGAACATGCGCGTGAGATTTTGAGGACCAGCAAATGACGAGCATCGCCTTTCAGGGCCAGCCGGGCGCGTATTCGGATCTCGTCTGCCGCATCAACTATCCCGGCATGGCCACATTGCCCTGCGAGACATTCGAGGCCGCGATCGAGGCCGTGCATAGCGGCGCGGCCGCACTTGCCATGCTGCCGCCTGAGAATTCCATCGCCGGCCGGGTGGCGGACATGCACAGCCTGTTACCCGGCAGCGGGCTCTCCATCATCGGGGAGAAATTCCTGCGCGTGGAGCATTGCCTCCTCGCACCGCCGGGTGCGACTTTGGCCGGCATCAAGCGCATTCATTCCCACCCCGTGGCACTCGGGCAGGTGCGCGACCTGATCCGTGAACTCGGCGCCGCCGCCGTGGTGGAATACGACACCGCGGGCGCCGCCGAAATCATCGCCAAGCTCAACAACCCCGAAGACGCCGCCATCGCCTCATCCCTGGCCGGTGAACTCCACGGCCTACAGATCCTGCGCCGCAACGTCGAAGACGCCGCCCATAACACCACGCGCTTCTACGTGATGTCCAAAACCCCCGACGCGCATCCGCCGGAAACGCCGGACCTGATGACCACCTTTGTGTTCAACGTCCGCAACGTGCCCGCCGCACTCTACAAAGCCCTCGGCGGCTTCGCCACCAACGGCGTGAACATGACCAAACTCGAAAGCTACATGGTCAACGGCACCTTTACCGCCACCCAATTCCTCGCCGAAGTGGACGGACACCCCGCCCAGCGCTCCCTCCACCTCGCCCTCGAAGAACTCGCCTTTTTCTCCACCGAAATCAAAATCCTAGGCACCTATCCCGCCGACCCGTTCCGCCTTGCGCAGCGTGCGGCGGGAAATAAACAAGGCCAGGGGGCGCTGCCCCCTGGACCCCCGCCAACGGCAGCGCCGTTGGATCGGCATTAACCAGGGTCTGAGAAAGGGGCCGCCCCCGGCTGTTTCAATGACTGAGGCGGCCCCTTTTTCAGACCCTGAGTAGCGCCCATCGAAGGGCGCGGCCCTTCGCGGGGTCCAGGGGCAGCGCCCCTGGCCTTGCTTGCCTTCCCGCACGCTGCGCGCGGCGTGGCTAACGGCGGGGTTAAGTGTCTGTAAAACGGGTCGATTTGGTTGTTGCGTGATCCATATGATGGGCATGCAATGGAGGGATCGAT